>Ga0136636_10001226_pt1 | contig 14762 bp, 11 predicted proteins | sample AntDrymUQ8522106_2_FD_104653 | JGI IMG/M metagenome (GOLD analysis project Ga0136636, IMG submission 104653) | Polar desert sand microbial communities from Dry Valleys, Antarctica - metaG UQ852 (21.06) | ecosystem: Environmental > Terrestrial > Soil > Desert | place: Antarctica: Dry Valley... | reverse complement strand
GAAATTCAGTTCAGTTCAGGCGACAGTGCCACGCGGTTGGCATGTCAAAGCTATACTACCCTTTGCGCTGCCGATTATCCTGACTTTCGCTCTGCTGATTTTGGTTGGCGATCGGTGGCCCCGCGCCATTGCGCCTGGCTCGGGATTAAAGCTTGCAGGTTTTGGTGTGGCGGTGGTTACAAGCTATATAGTGTGGTACTTTACGGTACGTGGGGTCAAAGAACCGAGGGTCCGGCGCTTCATAGCTATATTCTGTGGTGTCACGGGCGTTATGGGTTGGCCGGTTTGGTCTACCGGCGTCCTGCCGAGCATTAACGGAGCGGTTTTAGCTCAGGGCAACTCTGCGCGCATGACAGTTGAGCGTACCGAAAAAACCCACAAATCAAAAAGCCGGGATTATTATCACTGGGCCTGGCTTAAAGCGGGGAATGGACCCTATAGCAGCCTGTCGGGCCGTTATTTTATAACGGAGGACCTTTACCTGAACCTCAACAATAATGCGCAGCCCAATGTGGATGTTTCATTCGCACAGGGATTACTCGGTGCCAATGTCGTTGTCAGCATCGACTGAGCACTCTGTTGATCCGTTAACGTTGTCGCCGGCTACCGTCAGCGTTCAGATCAAGCGCCCCGCACAAAGGTGCTGCGCGTCAGACGCGTGACCAACCCCGCCAAGCCATCATAGTTGGCGCGGTGGTAAGCAGAGTCGGGTGCCAATTGTGCAGTCAGGCGGCGGTGGGCCTCCCCCAAAGCATGGTAGGGCACGCTGGGAAGCAAATGGTGCAGCGCGTGGTAGCGAAGCCCTACCGGTGCCCAGATGGACGCAAGCACCCCGGGGGGAGGCACGTTGACACTGTCTAGGAACTGCGCAGTGACGCTCAGGGGCTCACCATCGTTTTCCCACAGATGCGCCACGAGCGTACGGACTTGGTTCAACACGGCAACGCTGGAGACGATAGCCAGGAATATCAGGAACGCATTCAACGGAATGAAGCCACTGAATACGCCAGCAAACAGGACAATTGACCACGCGCTCGCGGCGGTTTCCTGGATGATCCAGTTGCGGCGCGCTTCGCCTTCGGCTGGGCGACGGCGAAAGGCTGGATTGATCGCGAGGCCCGAATAACGCTCAACGACTATTTTGCGTAAGCTTGGAATAAACAGTGACAGCGGTGCGAGCACGGCGTTGCGAAACAATAAGGCAATCGGCGCCAGCAGCGAAACGACGATGAACAACGGCAATGTCCAAGGCTTCATCAACGCCAATGGCAGATATTCGGGATCTTGGTCCGTGCCATAGCGCGTACGCGCATGGTGAAGGTTGTGAATCCCTTCATACATGTAGGACGGCACCAGCAATGGCACGCCAATCACCGCGTTAAAGCCAAAGCGGAAGCCGGGAAGCGCGGAATGCTTTACGTGCGTAACTTCATGAATAAAACCGCCCGCGCGATAGAGCGCGAGCACCGAAACCAATGCAGCAGCGCACTGCAACCAGATATTACCAGAAAAGATCGCAACCGCGAGGCCAGCATAGCCCAGAAAGGCAGATCCCAGAAAATCGGACCAAAAAATGCGTGGATTCGGTGCACCCAAATCACGTGTCAGTTCAGCAACCGCACGCAGCATCGCCTTGTCGTCGGGCACCCGTTTAAGCGCCGCCGCACGAGCAGTAACGTCCGCTCCAGAAATGCTGTCCTGCGCTTGTGGATGGGAAGTCAGCGACACGTCATTTACGTGGGATTCGATTTTTACAACAGTTATCATAGATGCCCAGATAACTATCAGTCATGGCGAGAAAATGGCGAAAAGCGGGAATTATGACGCGTTTGTATCACTGACAGTAATCGGTTTTTGCGTTATAACCAGATTACTCATGCTGCAGCCTGCGCCACCGATGCATTTCGTGAAATGCGACCAAACAGGGAATTGACCAAATTGCGTCCGGCTTCGCTCAGTTCGGCTACCGCCGCTTTACCATTGGTTGCCAAAGAACGTGGTTCCCACGTTACCAATGGATCATACCCCTCGGATATTTCGCCGAGCTGTTCCTGCACATCAGTTTGGCCCAAGACGATAATGCCGTCACAGCGGCCAGAATCCGTCATTCGGTTCAACCAGCGTGGGTCGGATTGATCGGCCGTCAAAAGCAGCAGGTCATACCCACGATCAGTAAGTTCCGAGCTGATCGACGCCAGCATCGAAACGCAAATCGGGCTATCCTTCGGGTCGGTGGTCTGTTTTGGTGCCGGGATGACGACGGCAATCGCGCCGGTTCGCTTGGTCCGCAGATTGCGCGCCAATGCGTTCGGCCTAAAATCATGTTCACGAGCGATCGCTTGGATGCGCTCACGGGTTTTTAGCGCAATCAAATGTGAATCAGCCAATGCGCGGGAAACTGTGCCAGGCGAAACTCCCGCCAATTGGGCCAATTCAGTAATGTTGCGAACCCGGGAGCCGTTTTCCACCTGTTATCCTTTATGTAAGCACGATATGCACCGGATAAGGAATTTCGGCATTAGCAAGCATCAGCATTGCACAGAATTCTCCCCGGGACTGTGACGGATCAACGCGCTGGCGCGCGAGTTGTTCCCGCTTTGATGTTCGAAAGCCGTGCATTCGTAATGCCTGAACGCTTGTAAGCCACTTGCCTTGCGCTAAACGTTACATATGTTAGGCGTCTGCTATTATCCCGAACATTGGCCGGAGGAATTTTGGGCACGCGATGCGCAACGGATGCGCGCGCTTGGCCTGACCTATGTCCGGATTGGCGAATTTGCCTGGGGCCGGCTCGAAAAGAGCGAAGGCGCATTTGATTGGGCTTGGATGGATCGCGCAATCGAAATCTTGGGGTCGGCTGGTCTTAAAGTCGTGCTGGGAACGCCAACCGCTTCGCCGCCCAAATGGCTGTGCGCGAAATATCCGGACATCCTGCCAGTTGATATTCACACTGGCCAAGTGCGTGGATTCGGGTCGCGGCGTCATTATGATTTTTCCAGCGCAACCTATTTAAGGCAGGCCGAACGGATTACCGAGGCGATGGCGCAGCGTTATGGCAGCCATTCAGACATAGTGGGGTGGCAGACGGACAACGAGCTTTGCTGCCACGACACCACCATGAGCGCGTCGCCAGCGGCATTGGAAAAATTCCGGGTTTATTGCGCGCAACGTTACGGCAATATCGAAACACTGAACGCCGCATGGGGCAATGTCTTCTGGTCGATGGAATATGACGATTTCGACGAGATTGACCTGCCATTTTTCACCGTTTGCGAGACGAACCCGGCTCATCGGCTTGCGTATCGCCGCTTTGCCTCGGAACAAGTCGTGCGATTTCATGACGTCATGATTGCTGCAATTCGCCGCCATGCGGGGGCCAGCCAATGGGTGACGCATAACATCATCCCGCCCGCCACAACGGGCGTGAACAATGCGGCTTTGACGGCGCAACTGGATTTTGTCAGTTATGACAACTACCCGCTCGGTTTCTCGGACCAGTTGATGGCGGAAGGCTCCACTGAGGAATGGAAGCCTTTCATGCGCACGGGTCATCCCGACCTTGCGGCGCTGAATTTCGATTCGGTGCGTGGCCTGTCCAAAGGCGCGTGGTGGGTGATGGAGCAACAGCCCGGGCCTGTGAACTGGGCGCCGCACAATCCGCGCCCTGCCCCAGGCATGGTCCGCCATTGGACGCTTCAGGCCTTTGCCCATGGCGCAGCTTGCGTTGCTTATTTCCGTTGGCGGCAAGTGCCGTTCGCGCAGGAGCAAATGCATGCAGGCTTGCTGCGGCCGGACGACATGCCTGCGGCGGCATGGACAGAGGTCGAACAGGTGGCAGCGGAGATGCGGGTGCTTGGCGACTTGTCAGTGATTGCAACCAAGGCACTCGTGGCGATTATCATTGATCCGGTGTCGGGCTGGGTGGATGACATTGAACGGCAAGGGGTAGGCTATCGCTATGATGCGGTGGTGTTCCAATATTATTGTGCCTTACGTGCGCTCGGCGTCGACGTGGACTTTGTGTCGGCCGGCGCGGCGCAGCTGGATGATTACAGGCTAATCGTCGTACCGGCGCTTACTGTCGTCGACGATGCTGCGTTCGCTGCGTTGCAAGCGAGTAAGGGGCTAGTACTGTTTGGTCCCCGTTCTGGTGCAAAGACCGAGGAATTTTCAGTCAGTGAGGGGTTACCGCCGGGCCGCTTGCGCGAATTTGTACCGATAAAAATCACATCCGTGGAAACCCTGCGTCCGGATTGCAATGGGAGCATCACTTATAAAAGCGAAACCTTTGAAAGCGGTCGTTGGCGCGAAACTGTTGAAGCGGGCGATGCCGAAATTATCGCCACTTACGAAGATGGCGCTCCCGCTGCCGTCCGGTCCGGGCGGAGCATATATCTTGCCACATTAACGGATGACGGGTGCGTGACTAATCTGTTGGTCGATTTATGTGCCGAAGCTGGGATCGGGATAACCCCCTTGCCGACAACATTGCGTCTCCGCAGGCGAGGGGATCTGACCTTTGCGTTCAATCTTGCTGGGACCCCCGCAAACGCGCCCGCGCCCGCAGGGGCCAAGTTCATCATCGGCAATATCGAGATTGAACCATTCGGCGTGGCCGTCTGGCGCTAGCGTTCTTTGGTGGCGCTGAATTTCAGGTCAGGATGCTTTTCCTGCTGGTAGCCCACATCCCATGACGAACGTGCCATGAATACGGGATGCCCATCGCGATCCTTAGCCATATTGCCACCGTTGAACGACACAAATTGTGCCAACGCACTTTCCGAACCGATGAGCCAGCGTGCTGTGTCATATGGTGCCGCCTCCAAAAAGGCATCGACCTTATATTCCGCCTCAAGCCGCGAGATGAGCACATCCAATTGCAGCTGCCCTACGACGCCAATCACCCAATTGGAACCGATTTCAGGGTAGAATACCTGAATCACACCCTCTTCGCTTAAATCATCAAGCGCCTTGCGAAGTTGCTTGGTTTTTGTCGGGTCGCGCAAAACGACGCGCCGCAATATTTCAGGGGCGAAATTCGGCAGGCCAGTAAACCGTACCTCGTTGCGTTCCGACAAAGTATCGCCAACGCGCAATGTGCCGTGGTTGGGAATACCAATTATGTCGCCGGGTTCTGCAATGTCGGCAATCTCGCGGTCCTGCGCAAAAAACAAAATCGGCGAATGGATCGCGACCGGCTTTCCAAGTCCTGACGGCGTCAGCTTCATGCCGCGTTTGAACGTACCCGAACACAGCCGCATGAATGCAATACGGTCGCGATGCTGCGGATCCATATTGGCCTGGACCTTGAAAATGAAGCCAGTGACTTCTTTTTCCGATGGGTCAATGTCGCCTTTCGAACTTGGCTGTGGTCGCGGTGGAGGAGCGAAGGTGGCAATTGCGTTGATAAGTTCGATCACACCGAATTCTTTCAACGCTGAGCCGAAATAGACAGGCGTCAAATCGCCATTTTGGAAAGCCGTCAGGTCAAAATCGGAATATCCCGCTTGGGCAAGCTCGGCTTCTTCGCGCAGGCGCTTCACACCAGCTGGCGTAAGCACTTGTTCAAGGCTCTCGGCATTGAGCCCGGAGTGATCGCTTATCTTGCCTTCAAACGCTTTGCTGTCGCCTGATGGCTGGCTCAGGCGGCCGGTGCTGAAATCATACAAGCCCTCGAACTCGCCGCCCATGCCAACTGGCCAATTCATCGGGCAGACATCAAGGGCGAGCGCGTCAGCGACTTCATCAATCGTTTCAAATGCTGCGCGGCCCTCACGGTCAACTTTGTTGACGAAGGTGATGATCGGCACGCTGCGCAGGCGGCAAACTTCGAACAGCTTGCGGGTTTGTGGCTCAATGCCCTTTGCAGCGTCGATCACCATGATAGCGGAATCTACAGCCGTGAGCGTTCGGTAAGTATCTTCGGAAAAATCCTCATGCCCCGGCGTATCGAGCAGGTTAAAGACTATGCCGTCTTTCTGGAACGTCATCACTGACGAGGTAACCGAAATGCCGCGCTGCTGTTCGATCTTCATCCAGTCCGACCGCGCGCGCCGCGCTTGGCCACGTGCTTTGACTTCACCGGCCAAGTGAATGGCACCACCTTGCAGCAGCAGTTTCTCTGTCAGCGTGGTCTTGCCCGCGTCAGGGTGGGAAATAATGGCAAAGGTCCGGCGGTTCAGCGTCATGCAGCGCGGCTTAGGGGTGATTGATTATCGCTTCAACCCGTTTGTCAGCAGGTCAGCGGCAATATTGGCTACATCCGTCACGTCGCGGTCCTCACCCATTACACCGAAACGCAGCCCCAAAAACACGTTCATGCCGACAATTGCCCAAGCGTGCACCTCTTCGACATCATCGCGCAACTGGCCTTTGGCCGCTGCGTCTCTCAGGCTGGCGAGATATCCGTTTACGGTGTCCTCATAATGGGCGCGGTAGCTTGGCGGATCGACAAACTCGGCCTCGTCGATAATCCGGTAAAGCTCCTTATGCTCGCGAACGAATTCCAGGAATTTGGCAAGACCTTTGCGCTCGCCCTCAAGCCGGTTCGGTTCCGCCGCCATCACTGGGCCAACATTGTGACGCACCTGAGCCGACATATCACGCACCAACGCGCGAAATAGTGAATCTTTCGAATCAAAATAGGTGTAAAAACTGCCAAGTGCCACGCCCGCGCGTTGCGTGATCGAAACGACTGAACTTTCGTGAAAACCCTTCTCGCCAAACTCGGCGGCCGCCGCATCAAGCAATAGACGCAAGGTCTTACGCCCCCTTTCGGTGCGCGGCGTTTTACCAACCGGTGTCATTGTTGCTGATATGCCACGTTCGGTGGACATTCGCTACTCTTCCCAAAGCCATTAAGTTGAAACATGGTTCAACTTTCACTATAGGGGAATTTGTAAACGGGTAAAGACCCGCAATTGTGGAGGAGAGTGAACAATGAAATCCCCTAGAACGTCTGTATTTCGCGCTGCATTATTGGCCAGCATAGCCGTGTCGGGTGTCGCCTGGACGGCGCCTGCTTTCGCGCAGGATGCCGCACCCGCCATGGACGAAGCCGAAGGTGGCGGCGATATCATCGTAACCGCGCGTCGTCGTGAGGAAAATCTGCTCGATGTACCAATTGCCGTCAGCGCTTTCTCCGGTGAATCGCTTGAGATGCGCGGTGCGCTTGATCTGACTGATATCGGGAATATTACGCCAAATACCACGCTTGAAACATCACGCGGCAGCAACTCCACTTTGTCCGCATTCATTCGTGGCATTGGGCAGCAGGATCCGGTTTCCGGTTTTGAGCCAGGCGTCGGCATCTATCTCGACGACGTGTATCTGAATCGCCCACAAGCTGCCGTGCTCGACATCTATGAAGTTGAACGCATCGAAGTGCTGCGCGGCCCGCAGGGCACATTATATGGCCGCAACACAATTGGCGGCGCGGTCAAATATGTGACCAAGCGTTTGCCGCAAGAATTTTCACTTAGCGCCCGCGCTACTGTTGGAACCTATAAGCAAGCCGACGGCGTACTCACCGTATCCGCTCCGATTGGCGACATCGTGCGCGTCGGCGGTAGCGTCGCGCGCCTATCGCGTGGCGGCTTTGGCGATAACCTGACCACTGGGCTCGAAAACTATAACAAGGATGTATGGGCCGCGCGCGGCACAGTTGAAATGGGCGGCTATGGCGAACCTGTCTCTGTCCGGATTAGCGGCGATTATAGTCGCGACAAAAGCGATCCGCGCGGCGGCCATCGCATAATCCCCGGGTTGCTTTCGGGCGCCCCGGTGCTTGAAAATGTCTATGATACGCGCGGCGGTCTTGTTGACCCTAAACAGGACATCGAGGCTTATGGCCTTGCCATGAACATCTCCGTGGATTTGTCTGACAGCCTGACGCTGCGTTCTATCAGCGCATGGCGCAAGGATGACAGCTTCACCCCCATTGACTTCGACGCATTGCCAGCGGCGGATGTTGACGTACCCGGTGGCTATTTCAACGAACAGATCAGCCAAGAGGTTCAGCTTCTGGTTGATGCCGGACCATTCAGCGGCATGATCGGTGGTTATTATCTCGACGCGAGCGCTGACACCCTGTTCGATGTGCGCCTATTCACCACCGTGGCTGGATTGACCGCCTTTACCGAAGCGGCAGTCGACACCGAAACCTATGCGGTTTTTGGCGACTTCACTTATGATTTCTCCGAACAAATCAGCCTTTCGGTCGGTGGCCGCTATACTTGGGATGAGCGCAGCGCGAAACTCCTGCGGCAGAATTATCTGGGCGGTGGTTCGCCCTTCTTTGGCGGCGCAGGCGTGCCATTTGGTGGGCCAAGCACTAACTTCAATGGCAAGCGCAGTTTCAAGAAGTTTACACCACGCGTGTCACTCAGCTTTAAGCCAACACCTGACCACAATATCTACGCAAGCTTTAGTCAGGGCTTCAAGGGTGGCGGATTTGACCCACGCGGTGTCGGCACCAATGCCCCTGATCTGAACGGCAACGGCATTCGCGGCGAAAACGACGAAGTCGCCGCCTTCTTGAGTTTCCGTCCAGAAAGCGTCGACAGCTACGAAGTCGGTTATAAGGGCAATCTGTTTGATGGCGGCCTGACCTTCGCTTTAGCTGGCTTCTATGCCGATTACAGCGATGTTCAGATTCCGGGTTCAGTGGCCTGTATCGTTGGCGGTCTGCCGTCTTTCTGCGGCGTTACATCCAATGCGGGTAAGGCAACCTTCAAGGGCGTGGAGCTGGAATTCAACGCACGGCTTGGGGAAAGCTTTGCTGCCGCTGGCGACCGCCTCAACCTGCTTGGAGCAGTTGGTTATATTGATGCGCAGTTCGACGAATATATCACCAACATCGGTAACGTACCAACTGACGTGGCCCAGTTCCGGGATGTACAGAACACGCCATCATGGACCGCAAGTGCAACGCTTGCTTATATGACGCCGGTTGGCGCTGGACGTTTGAATTTTGGAACGACTGTTTCGTATCGCAGCAGCACGACGCAGTTCGAAATCCCAAATCCCTATATCGATCAGTCTGGCTATGCCTTGGTTGATGCGAGCCTTGTTTACACTTCGCCCGATGACCGTTGGAGCATTGGACTCCACGGCAAGAACCTGACTGACAAGGAATATAAGACGTCGGGTTATAGCTTCATCGTCGGCAATGCGACTACGGGTGCGCCAACATTGGGTGCCAATGGCCTGCCGCGTGCGTCGCTGGGCCGTGAGGGCACGCTGACGGCGTTCTACGGAAATCCACGCCAGGTTTTCCTGACGGCGGGCGTAAAGTTCTGAAGGTAAATACCAAAACCGATTAAAAAGAAGGCCGGGTGATTGCCCGGCCTTTTTTTATCCGCGAAGGGCGCCCCCCAATTTGGTGGCCGCCGCGATAACCTTGTCTGAAATCGCTTTCAGCGCGTCATCGCTGTAGCTTTTGTCCGTCGGCTGAAGCGTGACTTCAACCGCAAGGCTGACTTGGCCTTCAGGAACGCCTCGCCCGGCAAAGCGGTCAAACAAGCGCACTGCAACGATGTTGTCCTTGTCGCAGCCCTTGATGGACCGAACCAGATCATTGGCGGGCATGTCGTCCGCAACCAAAAACGCAAAGTCGCGCGTCACCGCTTGCAATGCAGGCGGTGTGAAAGCGGGGCGCATAAAGCCGCTGGCTTTTTTCAACGGTACGGCATCCAAAAAGATTTCAGCTGCTACGATATTACCGTCGAGGTCAAAAGCCTTGGCTGTCGCTGGATGCAGTGTTCCAAAGGCTGCCAATATGTTTTTGGGTCCCATGCGCAATGTCGCGGACTGGCCGGGATGATAATGCGCACCTGCATCATCCATCACCAACAGGGAATCCGTCGCAACGCCCGCCGCCTTGAGCAGGGCGATAGCCTCGGCCTTGGCATCAAACGCGTCAAAGCGTGTGGCCTTGCCCGCTGCCCAATTCCGTGCAGAACGTTCACCCCCCAGAACGATACCTGCGGTCACGCGCTCGTCGCTCGCGCCATCGGTGCCAGCCAGATAGCGCCGTCCAATCTCGAACAACCTGACGCTCGATGCGCCGCGGTCCATGTTGCGATGTGCCGCCGACAGGAGCCCGGGCAGCAACGAAGGCCGCATGACCTTCATGTCCTCGGATATCGGGTTCGCAAGGCTCCACGCGCCGCCGCCAAAGGCATCAGCGGCCTTTTGCGGCAGGAACGACCAGTTGATCGCTTCATTCAGCCCGCGTGCGGCGGCCGCGCGCCGCACCTTGCGTTCCAATGACTGGGCGGGCGTTGCGGTTGGCTTGGCTACGCCGTCTGCGCGCGGCAATGGCACCGACACGACATTGTCGAGGCCGACCATGCGGACGACTTCTTCCACAATGTCGGCTGGGCCATCGACGTCACGACGCCATGACGGCACGCCGACGATCCAGTCCGATGCTACGGAAAAACCAAGTCTTTCAAGTATGTTGCGTTGTTTTTCGGACGCAACATTGACCCCGCCGAGTCGTCGGCAATAATCGGTGTCGTATGAAATGTTGCGCGGCGCAACTGGTGATTGGCCCGAACGCGTGATGGCACTTGCGGATCCGCCGGCATGGTCGAGAACCAGCTTGGTGGCAATCGCCAGCCCGTCTTCCAGAAAGGCAGGGTCTACGCCGCGTTCAAAACGCTGGCGCGCATCGCTCGTTAGACCAAGTTTCTGACCAGTGCGGGCAATATGTTCAGGGTCAAAAAAGGCACATTCGATGAGGACGTCCGTTGTTTCGGCGGAGACCCCGCTATGTTCGCCGCCCATGATACCACCGATGTCGTGCACCATCGCATCGTCGGCGATCACAGTCATGCTGGAATCAAGCGTATAGGTTTTGCCGTTGAGCGCCGTCATCTGTTCCCCGTCTTGCGCCTTGCGCGCGATCAGGGCTCCAGACAATTTAGCCCGGTCATAAACGTGCAACGGGCGGCCAAGATCGATCGACAAGAAATTGGTGATGTCGACCAGCAGTGAAATTGGCTTTTGTCCAATCGCCTTCAACTTGGCGCACATCCATTCGGGCGCATCGCCATTGCGCACGCCGGAGACGGATTGCGCGAAGAACGCGGGGCATCCGGCTTCATCATCTGTGCGGACGTTGGGTGCAGTATCACTGCCTTCAACTGGCGCAGACAAGTCAATTTTGTATACGTCGGTCAATGGACGAAGCGTGCCAAGCCCAGCAGCAGCCAGGTCTCGCGCGATACCGCGCACGCCCATACAATCCTGACGATTGGGCGTAATGCTGACATCGATTACGGGGTCATCAAGTCCAGCCCAGTCGGCGTACGCGTGGCCAATTGGAGCATCTTCTGCCAGCTCAATAATGCCATCATGGTCATCGCCAAGTTCAAGTTCAGCGATGGAGCACATCATGCCATTGGATTCGACGCCGCGTATGGCCGCGACCTTCAATACCATGCCGTTGGCGGGTACGACAGCGCCTGCCGGGCCAAAAACGCCAAGCATTCCGGCTCGGGCATTTGGCGCGCCGCAGACGACCTGAAGTGGCTCTCCACCTGCGTCGACCGACAGGACTTGCAGCTTGTCGGCTTGCGGATGCGGCGCTGCGCTGATGACCTTTGCAATACGGAAGGCAGACAAAGCCTCGGCAGGGTTTTCTATGCCTTCGACTTCCAAGCCGATGCGGTTGAGGCAGTCAGCAATGCCATGAATATCGGCGTCGGTATCAAGGTGCTCCTTCAGCCAGGATAAGGAAAATTTCATGCGCCTACTCCTCCGCTCAGCGTCGGCACATCGAGCGCATTGAAACCATAATGTTGAAGCCAGCGGTTATCGCCGTCAAAGAATGCCCGTAAATCATCCATGCCATATTTCAGCATCGCAAGTCGATCGACGCCCGTCCCAAAGGCGAATCCCTGCCAAACATCGGCGTCAAGCCCGCAGGCCTCGATAACCTTGCGGTGAACCATGCCGGAACCCAGCACCTCCATCCAGCCTTCCGAGCCGCCGATCACGCGTTTGCCATTGATCATGGAATAGCCGACATCGACCTCGACCGATGGCTCAGTGAACGGGAAGTAGCTTGGGCGCAGGCGAAGGACTACATCCTCTCGTTCGAAATAAGCTTTCAAAAATGTCTCCAGCGTCCATTTCAAATGTCCCAGATGAATGCCCTTGTCGATGACAAGCCCCTCAATCTGGTGGAACATCGGCGTGTGCGTTGCGTCGCTGTCGCTGCGGTACACGCGGCCCGGCGCAATGATGCGGATGGGCGGTTCCTGTGACGTCATGGTGCGGATCTGCACAGGCGATGTGTGTGTGCGCAGAACCATTTTTTGGCCATCACGGGCCATCTCGTCCGGGAAGTAAAAAGTGTCGTGCATGGCGCGCGCAGGGTGCGTCTCGGGGATGTTGAGCGCAGTGAAATTGTGCCAGTCGTCTTCGATCTCAGGCCCTTCGGCAACCGCAAAGCCCATATCGGCAAAAATCTCTGCCAGTTCGTCCATCACTTGGCTCACGGGGTGCACCGTTCCGCGCGGGGTGTCTGGCGCCGGCAGGGTCATGTCGACCCGTTCGTTGGCAAGGCGACGGTTCAGTTCCGCCGTTTCGAGATCAGTCTTCTTTGCCGCCAGCGCCGCAGTGATACCTTCACGCAGGCCGTTGATGATCGGGCCCTGCGTCTGGCGTTCTTCAGGCGACATGCCGCCCATGGTTTTCAGCAGCCCCGACACGCTGCCCTGCTTGCCTAACGCAGATATGCGCACAGCCTCCAGCGCCTCCAGCGTATCCGCTGATTCAACGGCGCTAATCAATTCGGTTTGAAGTGTCGCAATATCTGTCATCATGGTTCGCCTGAATAAGCAAAAGGGCGCGAACGGCAAGTGCCGCCCACGCCCTTTTGCGCATATATCGAGTTGAGAGGCTTAAGCTGCCTTGGGCAGCGCCGCTTTCGACTGCGCAATGATGGTGCTAAACATCGCCGCTTCGTGCATCGCAAGATCTGCAAGCACTTTCCGGTCCAGTTCAACGCCAGCGAGCTTCAGGCCATGCATGAACACGCCATAGGTCATGCCTTCGGCGCGGACAGCAGCGTTAATACGCTGGATCCACAATGCGCGGAAGTTGCGCTTGTTTACCTTACGGTCACGATATGCGTATTGGCCGGCCTTTTCGACGGCCTGACGTGCAACGCGGATCGTATTTTTGCGACGGCCATAATAGCCCTTCGCCTGCTCTAAAATTCTTTTATGTTTGGCTTTGGTGGTCACACCACGTTTGACGCGTGCCATAATCTATATCCTTTTCTTGAAAACGTACGCAGGTCTCAAAGACCGTAGGGCGCCCATTTCTTGATTGTCTTGGCATCGGGATCAGAGATCACGCTGGTGCCACGGTTTTGGCGGATATACTTGGCATTATGGCTGCTCAAACGGTGCCGCTTTCCGACGACGCCATGTTTGATCTTGCCTGTTGCGGTGATTTTGAAGCGTTTCTTCACACCGCTCTTGGTCTTGAGCTTGGGCATTTTGGTCTCCTTTGATGAGTCCGTATCAAGCCGACATGGCAGCCCTATTGGCCAGCCTGCTTATTCGGAAGGCGCGCGACTAGCGGGATTCGCGGTTGAATGCAAGTCTATTGGCCATTCGAGGACCCTGGAACCTGCAATAGCTGAAGCAGTTGTCCGACATGTTCCGCGCGTGACCGGCTGGACGCAATGCTGGTGGTTCGCGGCATGGCAAGATATTGTCTTGGCGACATGCCCATGAATTGGTGAAATTCGCGGTTGAAATGGGCTTGGTCAAAATATTGTCCGTCCATCGCATCGGACCATTTCAGTTCCGGGTGCTCCATTATATTTGCCAATGTGCGCAAAAAGCGTTGGCGGCGCAGCAATAGCTTGGGCGGGAAGCCGAAAATTCGCCGTGACAGGCGTTCAAGCCGTTGTTTGCTTATGCCCGTCATCTCCGCCAGTTCGCCAACGTTGCTGATTTTGGGGTTCGCGACGGCCTGGTGGATACTCTCGATATCAGCTTCCAACGGATCAGGCGTGCTAATGGCCTGAAGCAATATGTGATCGAACAACGCGGCGATTTGTTCTGGATCAGTAATGCCATCAATCTCGCGCTTTAATGTGGCGAGCAAAGCGAATTCCGGGGCAGCATCAACGGCGCATACCTTGTCGGCCCAACGTTCGGCGGGGCATCCAATCATGCGGTACCAACCTAAGGGCAAAAATCCGATTCCAACGACATGGATATCTTGAAACCGAACCAGAGCAGCCTTTCCAGTCGGACCCTTTACGCTGGTTGCTGGAATTTCAAACGGGTCGAGGCCAATAATATTGCCGGCAGCCTTGCCGCGCAGCGTAAAGCGGACGCTGGCCCATTCCGGGTATAAAAAATCCTCCTGCTCGGTGCCATTACTGACGATATCGAGGAAATGATAAGTGGAAAGATAACGCCGAAGCGGATGTGCGGGTAAAATGAAGCTAACGGGGCCTACGTCCGTTAATGCTGGCATGCCAGTGCCTCAAGCACATCGTCCAGTCGCGCCGGATCGCCCACCGCAATTACATGTCCATCCGAAGCCCCATGCAGGGGTTCCCCAGACCAGTCGGTCATCATGCCACCCGCTCCTGTTATGACAGGAATTAAAGCAGCAAAATCATGCAGTTTCAAGCCTGCTTCCACAACGATGTCGATATGGCCGCTGGCGAGCAATGCGTAATTGTAACAGTCACCCCCAAACAGCATTTTCTTATGCGAAGTTTT
>Ga0136636_10001225_pt1 | contig 14766 bp, 13 predicted proteins | sample AntDrymUQ8522106_2_FD_104653 | JGI IMG/M metagenome (GOLD analysis project Ga0136636, IMG submission 104653) | Polar desert sand microbial communities from Dry Valleys, Antarctica - metaG UQ852 (21.06) | ecosystem: Environmental > Terrestrial > Soil > Desert | place: Antarctica: Dry Valley... | reverse complement strand
GAGATCGGCACGCCATGCCCGGCACATCCCAACTGCACCACATCTTCGTCTTCGGCACCCTGCAGGCCGGGCACCGCAACTTCCACGTCAACCGCGGCACGCGGGTGGGCGACCACTTTGTCACCGTGCAGCCGCACCCGCTGTACCTGATCGGCAGCTACCGTCTGCCCTGGCTGATGAACCGCCCCGGTGAGGGCCTGCCGGTGGTCGGCCAGCTCTACGCGGTGGACGACGCCACGCTGGCGGCGATGGACGTGCTGGAGCGCCTGGACGACCCGCTGTGGTACCAGCGCCGGCGCATCCGCGTGCGCCCGCAGGTCGCGGCGCCCGGCGGGTTGTCCGTTGTGTCGCCCGGTGTGTCGCCCGGCGTGTCGCCCGGTGTGGATGAGCAAGAGGTCTGGGTCTACTTCGGCAGCGAAGCCGGCTTTGCCGGCCAGGTGGTGCATGCCGGGCCGATCGCGCAGTACACGCAGGAAGTGGCGGCACAGCACCCGCTGCAGATGCCGCCGGGCTGAGCGTGTGAGCGTCTTTCGCGCATGCCCGGCCGGGCACCGTCGCGGTGCCATCACGGCCTGGCCAGTTGCACGGCAGGCGCACCACGGCCTGGGTGACGGGTGCGCGCTCCCGGTTGGATGGCGATCCGCACCTTGCAGCTGAAGCACTGAACCATGCACCGACAGGCGACCGGCCGGTGACGGCGCATGGCAAGGCCGCGCATGGCGGCCAGGGCACGACGGGCGGCCCGGGCACACCCTGGGTGCTGTGGATCATCCCGGCGGTGTACTTCGTCTTCGTGGCGGCCGAATTCGGCGCGATGACCTACCTGGCGCTGCAGGCCACCGCCGCAGGCCGCTCGGCGCTGGCGGTGGGCGGGCTGTCCAGCGCGATGTGGACCGGCATCCTGCTGGCCAGCGCGCGCAGCCATGGCCTGGTGGCCCGCCATGGCCATGCGCGGGTGATCATCGTCGTCACCGGCCTGTCCCTGCTGGCCCTGTCCTCGATGCCCTGGCACCAGCACTACGCCGGCTGGCTGGCCGGCGCGCTGGTGCTGGGCCTGGGCGGCGGCCTGGTGTGGGTGGCCGGCGAGGCCTGGCTGGCCGAGCTGGCACCGCCGGCACGGCGCGGCTACTTCGTCGGCCTGTTCGAGACGGCAGTGGGCCTGGGCCTGATGGCCGGCCCGGCGCTGCTGCCGCTGGCGCTGTGGCTGCAATGGCCATTGCTGTGGGTCAGCACCGGGCTGATGGCCGTGGCCCTGGCCTGCAGCCTGCCGCTGGCCCGGGTGGCGGCACAGCCGGTGGACGACGTCGGCGTCGCCGAGACGGGCGCGGTGGCGCTGGCAGCCTGGCGGGCGGTGGCCTGGCCGCTGGCGGGGGTGGCGGTGCTCAGCGGCATGATGGAAAGCGGCGTGTCGGCACTGCTGCCGTCGGTGTCGATGCGGCTGGGCTTCTCGATGGAATCGGCCGCCTGGCTGGGCACGGTGATCGGCGCCGGCAGCGCCCTGCTGCAGCCGCCGGCGGGGCACCTGGCCGACCGCTGGGGCGTGCGCCGCAGCACCCTGCTGGCCTGGGGCCTGGTGCTGCTGGCCAATGCCGTGCTGCTGCTGTGGGCCGACCAGCCGGGCCGGGTGCTGTGGGGCGTGGGCTTTGCGCTGGCCGGCGTGGGCGGTGCGGCCTACACCCTGATGATCGTGGCGCTGGGCCATCAGCTGGCCGGCAGCGCACTGGTGAAGGCCATCGCCTTGCTCGTCACCGGCTATGCGCTGGGGACCAGCGTGGGCCCGGTGCTGGGCGGCGCGGCCTTCGACGCCTTCGGGCTGCGCGGCTTGGCCACCCTGTTACTGGCGCTGGGCATACTGGGCGGGCTGGCCACCTGGCGCTGGCTGAAGCCTGCTGGTGGGCCGGTTGGTGGGCCGGTTGGTGGGCCGGTTGGTGGGCCGGTAGGTGGGCCGGTTGGTAAGCCGGTTGTTGGGCCGGCCGGTGCGCCGCCTGGAGGGCCAACCGGTGCGCCGACCGCAGCCGGCCGCGATCAGACCTGTGGGTGACAGTGCCGCCGGCGCCCAGCGCAGATCATCGGCCGACCACGCCCAGGAGCAAACCATGACGACAGGCACCGCGCCAGAGAAGCAGAAAGACGCCATCGGCACCGGCATCTTGCCCGACGACGCCTGGCTGGCGCTGGGGCCGGCCGAGCAGATCCTCGAACCGGCGCTGCCGATCGTCGACCCGCACCACCACCTGTGGGACCACAAGCGCCACCGCTACCTGCTCGACGAGCTGCTGGCCGACACCGGCAGCGGCCACCGCATCGTCGCAACGGTGTTCGTCGATTGCGTGGCCTTCTACCGCGCCGACGGCCCCGCCGCGCTGCGCCCGGTCGGCGAGACCGAGTTCGCCAACGGCGTGGCCGCGATGTGCGCCAGCGGCACCTATGGCGAGCTGCGCGCCTGCGCCGGCATCGTCGGCCATGCCGATCTGACGCTGGGCGCGGCTGTGCAGCAGGTGCTGACGGCGCACGTCGCGGCAGGCAACGGCCGCTTCAAGGGCATCCGCCACGCCGGCGGCCGGGACGCCAGCCCGCTGATCCACAACAGCCACACCAAACCGCCACCGGGCCTGTATGCCGACGCCACCTTCCGCCAGGGCATGGCGCAGCTGGCGCCGCTGGGGCTGAGCTTCGAGGCCTGGCAGTACCACCCGCAACTGCCCGAGGTGACGGCGCTGGCGCGCGCCTTCCCCGACACCGCCATCATCCTCAACCACCTGGGCGGGCCGCTGGGCGTGGGGCCGTATGCCGGGCAGAAAGATGCCACCTTCGCCCAGTGGCGCGGCCACATGGCCGAACTGGCCGCCTGCCCCAACGTGACGGTGAAGCTCGGCGGCCTGGGCATGCGCATCGGCATGTTCGACCACCATGCGCAGCCGCTGCCGCCCACATCGCAGCAGGTGGCCGACGCCTGGCGGCCCTGGGTGGACACGGCCATCAACCAGTTCGGCGCCCAGCGCTGCATGTTCGAGAGCAATTTCCCGGTCGACAAGGGTGCCGCCAGCTACGCCGTGCTGTGGAACGCCTTCAAGCGCATCGCTGCCGGCGCCAGCGCCGACGACAAGGCCGCCTTGTTCGACGGCACCGCCCGCCGCGTGTACCGTCTCTGATCCACTTCCCACCCGAAAGCCCGCCATGACCATCTCCCTCCCCACCACGGGCCTGCAACTGCGCTCTGAAGTGCGCGCCGACGCCACCCTGCAGATGCACCTGGAGACCGTGCCGGTGCCCGCGCCGGGCGCCGACGAGGTGCTGATCCAGGTGCAGGCCACGCCGATCAACCCGTCCGACATCGGCCTGCTGCTGGGCCCGGCCGACGTGGCCACGGTGCAGGTGGCCGGCACACCCGAGCGCCCGGTGGTGACCGCCGCCATCCCCGATCGCGCCATGGCCGGCATGGCCGGCCGCCTGGGCCAGAGCCTGCCGGTGGGCAACGAGGGCGCCGGCCTGGTGGTGGCGGCCGGTGCGTCGCCCGCTGCCCAGGCCCTGCTGGGCAAGACGGTGGCGGTGATCGGCGGCGCGATGTATGCGCAGTACCGCGCCATGCCGGCCAGCCAGTGCCTGGTGCTGCCGGCCGATGCCACCGCCGCCGACGGCGCCTCCTGCTTCGTCAACCCGCTCACCGCGCTGGGCATGGTCGAGACGATGAAGCGCGAAGGCCACACCGCCCTGGTGCACACCGCAGCGGCCAGCAACCTGGGTCAGATGCTCAACAAGATCTGCCTGAAGGACGGCATCGGCCTGGTCAACATCGTGCGCAAGCCCGAGCAGGCGGCGCTGCTGCGCGGTATCGGCGCGGTGCATGTGTGCGACAGCAGCAGCGCCGATTTCAAGGCCCAGCTGACCGACGCGCTGGCCGCCACCGGCGCCACCATCGCGTTCGACGCGACCGGCGGCGGCACCCTGGCCGGCAGCATCCTGCAGTGCATGGAGGCGGCCATCGGCCGCAACGCCAAGGAGTACAGCCGCTATGGCTCGGCCACGCACAAGCAGGTGTACCTGTACGGCATGCTCGACACCCGGCCGACCGAGATCACCCGCAGCTTCGGCATGGCCTGGGGCATCGGAGGCTGGCTGCTGTTCCCCTTCCTGCACAAGATCGGCCCGGCCGCAGCGCAGGCGCTGCGCGAGCGGGTGGCCGCCGAGCTGAAGACCACCTTCGCCAGCGGCTACGCCCGCACCGTGTCGCTGGCCGGCGCGCTGCAGGCCGAGACCATCGCCTTCTACGGCGCGCGCAACACCGGCGCCAAGGTGCTGATCGACCCCTCGCGCTGACCTGCCCAGGCGCCGACCGGGCGCCGACGAGATGCCGACCGGTTGTTGACCGCGTCTGACCGGGTTCTGACCCAAAGTTGCCGCGTGGCGCTCGGGTGGCGCTCGGGTGGCGCTCAGGCCGCCCGGATCGCGGCGTGGGTCTGGCCGTACATGCGCAGCTGGTCGTCCAGCGCGCGCAGCCGCTCGGCCATGTGCTGCGCCAGCACCACCATCAGCCGGGCCGCTACCCAGGGGTGCGGGTCGATCAGGCGCTCCAGCCCGCGGCGGGCCAGGCCGGCGGCCAGCACCGGGCTGACGGCGGTGCAGGTGGCCGAGCGGGGCGCGCCGTCGAGCAGGGCCATCTCGCCCAGCACCGAGCCGGCGCCCAGCACCGCGATCGGCACTTCCAGCCCCGGCGGGCTGTTGCCGGTGTCGACCGACACCTCGCCCTCCAGCACCAGCAGCAGGTGTGCCACGGCCTCGGTGTCGCCGGCGCGGAACAGCACATCGCCCTGGCTGTAGCTCACCTCGCGCAAGTAGGCCGGCACGGTCTGGGCGTCCTGCGCATCCAGCCGCACGATGGCGCGAAAGCCCTGCAGCAGATCGGCCGCACGCGCTGGCCAGCCGCGATCTGGGCTGAGCCGGCCCTGATCGGCGTTCAGATCAAGGCCCGCGTCGCCCAACGCGAGATCGTTCAACAGCGATTCACTGGTCTGACAAGCTTGAATTGTGTACGATACACACTGATGACCAGTGCGGACCTGATGCGCGACTTGCGGCAAGCCGGTTGGGTGCTGGACCGTGTGAACGGCTCGCACCATGTGTTCAAGCACACCGAGCGTCCCGGCATCGTGGTGGTGCCGCATCCGAAGAAGGATTTGGGTCTGGGGCTGGTCAAAGCCATACGGCGACAAGCCGGCATCTGAAAGGTGAACCCATGCGCTACCCCATCGCCATCGAACCCGGCACCGACGCCACCGCCTGGGGCGTCGTGGCCCCCGATCTGCCGGGCTGCTTTTCGGCTGGCGACACCCTGGAAGATGCGCTGATTCAAGCCGAGGAAGGCGTGACCGCCTGGATTGCGACCGCCCTGGATGCCGGGCGGGAGATCCCGCGGCCCAGCCACATCGAGACCCTTCGCTCCGCACATCCTGAGTTTGAAGGCTGGCTGTGGGCACTCGTCAAGGTGGATCCCGCCATGCTGGATGACACATTGGAGCGGGTCAACATCAGTCTGCCGCGCCGCGTGTTGCACCGCTTGGACGCACGTGCCCGCCGTGCCGGCGAAACCCGCTCAGGGTTCATTGCCCGGATGGCCATCGAAGGGCGCGACCCGATGCCCATTTCCTGATGCGTTCCAGCGCATCCTGGCCTCCAGCCGCGTCCATCCTTGCGCCCCGGCGTCAAGCGGCCATTTCCGGCGGGCAAGCATTCGGTGCAGCTGGCTTCGACCAGCGCTGCCCGATGCCTGCCCATCGGGCTGTGCCCAAGACCCCAGGCTGTCGGGCCGTGACCTCCGGCAAGCCAGAGGCAGACCAGGGGCCTTCGGTCTGCCGGCCAAACCCGGCGACCGGCGGCGACCGGCGGCGCCCGTTGTCTACAGCCGCACCCAGCCCGCGTTCTGCTGGTGGCTGCTGAGCACAGCTTCGATGAAGGCCATGCCGTCCAGACCGTCCTGCAGACCCGGCATGGCAGGGCTTTGGCCGCCGCGCCAGGCGCGTGCGAAGTCCCGGTACAGCTCTGCGAAGGCCTCGAAGTAACCCTCCGAGTGACCAGCTGGAATGCGGCTGGCCGAGGCCTGAACCGCAGACTGGGGCGGCATGCCCCGGCGCAGCAAGCGCGCGGGCTCACCCAGCGGGGCGAACCAGAGCTGCTCTGGCTGTTCCTGATCGAAATGCAGCGAGGCGCGTGTGCCGTACAGGCGCAGTCGCAGGGCGTTGCAGGCGCCGCTGGCGACTTGGCTGACCCACAGCATGCCGCGCGCGCCACCCTCAAAACGCAGCATGGCCTGCACGTGGTCGTCCAGCACACGGCCCGGGACGAAGGTGCTGAGCTCGGCCGACAGTTCCTGCACCGTCAGCCCGCTCACAAAGCGCGCCAGCTGGTAGGCGTGGGTGCCAATGTCGCCCAGCGCACCGGCCGGGCCGGCACGTTTGGGGTCGGCGCGCCACTCGGCCTGCTTGTTGCCCTGGCGTTCAACCGGCTCACCCAGCCAGTCCTGCGCGTATTCCACCTGCACGATGCGCAGTTGACCGAGCTCGCCAGCGGCCACCCACTCGCGCGCCTGACGCACCATGGGGTAGCCGGCGTAGGTGTGCGTCAGCAGGAACAGCAGGCCGCGCTCGCGCACCGCGTGCGCCAGTTCCTGCGCCTCGGCGAGCGACGTGGCCATCGGCTTGTCGCAGATCACATGGATGCCCTGTTGGACGAAAGCTTGCGCCACAGGCACATGCAGATGGTTGGGCGTGACGATCACGACGGCATCGATGCCGTCCTCGCGCCGCGACTCGGCTGCCGCCATTGCGGCGTAATCGGCGTAGCTGCGCTCGGCCGCGATGTGCAGCTTCGCTGCGCTGGCATGGGCGCGCTCGGGGGTGGACGACAGCGCACCGGCCACGAGTTCGAACTGGTCGTCCAAGCGCGCTGCGACGCGGTGCGCTGCGCCGATAAAACTGCCGTCGCCGCCCCCCACCATGCCCAGGCGGATGCGGCGGGTAGCGCGCTGGATGTCGAACGCGGTGCTCACGCGCTGCCCCTGTTGAGGCCCAACAGTGCGGCCAGAGTGGCGGGGCTGCTGTCGCTGGCGGCGAAGTCGTCAAAGGCGCGGGCAGCACTGCGGATGATGTGGTCGCGGATGAAGGGCGCACCTTCCTGCGCACCGTCTTCGGAGTTCTTGATGCAGCACTCCCACTCCAGCACGGCCCAGCCCGCGTAGCCGTATTGCGCCATCTTGGAAAAGATGGCCTTGAAGTCCACCTGCCCGTCGCCGAGCGAGCGAAAACGGCCTGCGCGGTCGATCCAGTTGCTGAAACCGCCGTACACGCCCTGCCTGCCGTTGGGGCGGAACTCGGCGTCCTTCACATGGAAGGCGCGGATGCGTTCGTGGTAATGGTCGATGAAGGCCAGATAGTCGAGTTGCTGCAGCACGAAGTGGCTGGGGTCGTACAAGATGTTGGCGCGCGGGTGCTGGCCCACAGCGTCCAGGAAACGCTCGAAGGTGACGCCGTCGTGCAGGTCTTCACCGGGGTGCAGTTCGTAGCAGACGTCCACGCCCGCGTCGTCAAACGCGTCGAGCACCGGGTGCCAGCGCCGCGCGAGTTCGGCGAACGCGGCTTCCACCAGGCCGGGCGGCCGCTGCGGCCAGGGATAGAGATACGGCCAGGCCAGCGCACCCGAGAATGACGCGTGGGCGGTCAAGCCCAGGCGCTTCGAGGCTTTGGCCGCCAGCAGCAGTTGTTCATGCGCCCAAGCCGTGCGCGCGCCGGTGTTGCCGCGCACGTGCGGTGCAGCAAAGGCATCGAACTGCAGGTCGTAGGCGGGGTGCACGCACAGCAGTTGGCCCTGCAGGTGGGTCGACAACTCCGTCACCTGCAGGCCATGCGCAGAAAGTCTTCCCTTCACCTCATCGCAATAGGTGTCGCTGGTCGCTGCGCGTTCGAGGTCAAAGATCGCCGGGTCCGACGTGGGGATTTGAACGCCCTTGTAGCCCAGCGAGGCGGCCCAAGCCGCCAGCCCGTCGAGCGAGTCGAAAGGTGCGGCCGGGCCAATGAACTGGGCCAGGAAGATCCCAGGTCCCTGAATGGTTTTCATGCGGATCCTCCAGGCGCTTGTTCAGAACGGAGAGTCAGGGAAATAGAAGTCCTTGGCGTTCTGCTTGGTGATCAGCACGGAAGGAACGATGGTCGATGCGGGCAGCTTCTCACCCTTCTGGCGCGCCAACGCGGTCATCTTGATGGCGTCGTAGATGAACTTGGGCGAGTACGACACGTTGGCCTGGATCAGTGGGTTGCTGCCGTCCATCAGCGTCTTGACCATGGTCTTGGCGCCAGCACCACCGAAGACGATCTTGATGTCCTTGCGCTTGGCCTGCTCGATCGCCTTGAGCACGCCAAAAGCCATGTCGTCGTCGGCCGCCCACACTGCATCGATCTCCTTGAAGCGTGTCAGGAAGTCCTGCATCACCTTGAAGGCGTCGTCGCGGTTCCAGTTGCCGTGCTTGGCGTCCAGCACCTTGATCCCCGGGTGTTGCTTCATCACCGAGTTGAAGGCGTCCATGCGTTCGTTGTCGATGGTGGTGGGAATGCCGCGCAGCGCAACGATGTTGCCTTTGCCGTTGAGGAACTTGGCGAGGTATTCGGCCGGCACCTTGCCGAACGCCGTGTTGTCGCCCGAAACGTAGGCGTCTTGCCCGCTGGTGTCGGTGAGGCCGCGGTCAACCACGGTCACGTACACGCCCTTGGCCTTGACTTGCTGCACCGGGCGCGTGAGTGCGGCGGACTCGAAGGGCAGGATCACCAGGGCATCGATCTTGGTCGCGGTGACCAGGTCTTGCAGCTGATTGGCTTGCTCGGGCGCGCCGCTGGCGGTCTTGATCGTGACCTTGATGTTGGGGTCTTTCTCCAGCTCCTTCTTCGCCTCGCCGGCCCAGTACACCAGGCCTGCGGCGAAGCTGTGGGTGGCGGCCGGAATGGCCACGCCCAGGTTCACCTTGGTCTGGGCTTGCGCCAGCATCGGGCCGGCCAGGCCAAAGGCCGCAGCAGCGGCCAGTGCGAACAGACGGATACGGTAGTTCATGTTTGTCTCTTTCAATGGTGGTTTTGACGGAAGAACAGGCCCATGCGTCGAGCCTTACGGACGCCGCCGCTGCATGAATGCGACGGCGATGATCACGAAACCCTGCACCGCCGCGTTGAGGTAGACGCTGATGATGTTGGTGAGGTTGAGAATGTTGCTGATGACCGAGAGCAGGACGGCGCCGATGACAGTGCCAGCGATACTGCCGGCGCCGCCACGCAGCGCGGTGCCGCCCACGATCACGGCCGCGATGGCTTCGAGCTCCCACAGCAGGCCCGTGGTGGGCGAGGCCGAGCCCAGGCGCGGCACGTAGAGCAGCGTGGCAACGCCCACGCAAGCGCCGAGCAGGGTGTAGGTGAGCACCTTGATGCGGTCCACGTCCACTGCGGCGTAGCGCGCCACCTGTTCGTTCGAGCCAATGGCCTGCACGTAGCGGCCGAAGGCGGTGCGGTTGAGCAGCACCGCGCCCGCGATGGCCACCAGCGCAAACACCCAGACCGGAACGGGGATGCCCAACAGGCTGCCGTAGTAGACCGGGCCATAGGTGTCGGCCAGGCCGTTGTCCAGCGCGATGGCGCCGCCGTCGGCGAAGTAGGTCAGGTAAGCGCGGAAGATGCCCAGCGTACCCAGCGTGACGATGAAGGGTTCGATGCGCCCGCGCGTGATCAGCAGGCCATGTGCCAAACCGAACACGGCGCCCAGCAACACAGCCGCGCTCATGCCCAGCACCACCACCACCACCGGCGACCAGCCCAGCGGAACCAGCTTGTTCATCAGCAGGATGGTCACGCCGGCAATCAGTGCGGCCATGGAACCCACCGAGAGGTCGATGCCGCCCGAGATGATGACGAAGCACATGCCCACGGCAATGATGCCGATGAAGGCCGTGCGGGTGAGCACATTCAAAGCGTTGTCGGCGGTGGCGAACTGGCTGTTGAGCAGCGTGCCCGCGATACACAGCAGCACCAGGCCGAGCATGGCGCCGACGGCCGGCAGGCGAAGCGCGCGGCGCGCCGCCACTGCAGGCGCTGCTGGCATGGCGGGAGGATCAATGTGTTCCGGTTGCATGGGCGATGAGCTCCTGTTCGGTGAGTTGCGCGGCCTCGAGCGTGGCCTGCATGCGGCCCCCGCGCATCACCGCGACGCGGTGGCAGAGACCGATGAGTTCCATGAGCTCTGAGGAGATCACCACCACCGCACGGCCCTCGTCGGCCAGGCGTCGGATGAGGGCGTAGATCTCGCGCTTGGCACCGATGTCCACGCCGCGCGTCGGCTCGTCAAGCACCACCACGCGTGGGGCAGGGTGCAACACCTTGGCCAGCGCCAGCTTCTGCTGGTTGCCACCCGACAGCGAGCTGGCCGGCACATCCAGCGCGCCGCAGCGGATGCCGAACTCACGCACCGCCTGGGCCAGTGCTGCGGCTTCGCTCGACGGCTTGAGCCAGGGTTGCGCATGGCGGCGCAGTGCCATCAGCGTGAGGTTCTCGCGCAGCCCGAAACGCACGTGCAGGCCCCGGCCCTTGCGGTCTTCGCTGAGGTAGGTCAGGCCCAGGTTGGCCGCCTCGCGCGGTGAGCCTGGCAACCCCGGCGTGCCAGCCACAGTCACGCGCTGTGCGCTGCGTTCGCGCAAGCCCAGCAGGCCTTCAAACAACTCGGTGCGCCCCGAGCCCACCAGACCGGCGAAGCCGAACACCTCGCCCGCGCGCACTTCGAAACTCACGTCATGCGCCCAGCCCGGCACGCTCATGCCCTGCACCGAGAGCAGCACCGGTGCGTCCGTCGGGACCGTGCTGCGCGGCGGGTAGAGGTCCGCAAGCTCGCGGCCCACCATCAGGTTGGCCATCTGGGCACGCGTCAGCGATGCCGTGGGCTGCTGCGCGACCAGGCGGCCGTCTCGCATCACCACCACCTCGTCAGTGATGCGCTCGACCTCGTCGAGCTTGTGGGAAATGAAGACGATGGTCGCGCCCTCGGCCTTCATGCGCGCCACCAGCTCGAACAACCGCCCGGTTTCGCCGGGCGTGAGCGTGGCGGTGGGCTCGTCCATGATCAGCACGCGGGCATGGCGCGACAGGGCTTTGGCGATCTCCACCAACTGGCGCTCGGCCACGATGAGTTCGCGCACGCGGGTGTCCGGGTCCACCTTTCGCAGGCCCACCGCGTCGAGCACACTGCGGGCAATCTTGCGCATGCCGACGTCGTCTAGCCACCAGCCGCGCCGCAGCTCGTGGCCCAGAAAAATGTTCTGTGCCACCGTCAGGTCTTCGGCCAGGTTGAACTCTTGGTGGATGAGCACGATGCCCTCGGCCTCGGCGGCGCGTGGGCCGGCAAAGCGCACGCTGCGGCCATGCACCGCCAACATGCCCTCGCTCGGTTGCTCATAGCCTGAGAGGATCTTCATCAGCGTGGACTTGCCCGCGCCGTTTTCCCCCAGCAGCCCGACAACGCGGCCGGGCTCGAACGTCAAGTCGACACCGTTGAGCACCTGCACCGTGCCGAAGCGCTTGACGATGCCGCGCAGTTCGACGCGCACGCCATTGGTCGCTGTCGCCGTGGCCGTGGTGGCGGTGGCCATGGCCATCACGCCGTCTCCGTCTGGCGCAGGCTTTCCTGCATGGCAAGCACGCCCGCGCCGATGAGCCCGGCGCGTTCGCCCAGTGGCGTGTACTGGATCTCGAGGTGGCGCGTGGACAGCGCCAGCGAGCGGCGGTACACGCTTTGGCGCACGGCGGCCAGGAACAGCGGCCCCACGCGCGTGATGCCGCCGCCAATGAACACATGCGACGGATTGAAGAAGTTCACCACCGAGGCGACCATCTGACCCACCAGCTCACCTGAGCGCTGCACCACCTGGTTGGCCGCCACGTCACCGGCGCGGCAGGCTTCGGCCACGTCTTGCAGGCGCAGCGGTCCGCGCTCGGCCAGCATGCGTGCGAGCAGTGGACTCTGGCCTGCTTCGGCCGCGTTGGTGGCCATGCGTGCGATGGCCGGACCGGCGGCCATGGTCTCGACGCAGCCCAGGTTGCCGCAGTGGCAACGCGGGCCATCGGGCACCACGCAGATGTGGCCCACGTCGCCCGCCGAACCGTTGGCGCCCCGGTAAACGCGGCCCTGGCAGACGATGCCGCAGCCCACACCCGTGCCGACCTTCACCACCAGAAAATTCTGCAGGCTGCGCTGCATGCGCCACAGCTCGCCCAGCGCCATCACATTCACGTCGTTGTCCACGAACACCGGCGCCTTGAATTCAGCGGCAAGGTCGTCCCGGATCGAATAGCCGTCCCACAGCGGCATCAGCGGTGGGCTCACGAGCTGGGCGCTGTCGAAATCCACCGGGCCGGGCAGACCGATACCAATGGCGATGACCTGGCGTGGCGCCATGCCGCAGCGTGCCAGCAGCTCGTGCATCAGGATTCGGATGCGCGACAGCACCGGCCCCGGGCCGTCGCGCACGTCGGCCGGTTCGCTGTGGTGCGCCATCACGACGAGGTCGGGGCTCAGGATGCCGACCTCCAGCCCGGTCGCGCCCACGGCCACGCCGATGAGCACACCCAGGCTGCGGCTCAGGCGCAGCGTCTCCGCGCGACGCCCTCCGGTGGGCACCTGGTCGCCGGTTTGCTCCAGCAGGCCCTGTTCAAGCAGTTCGGCCACGGCCGCGTTGGCGCGCGTCTTGGAGAACGAAGACGCAGCAGCCAGTGCGTCGCGCGACATGCCGCTGGCCCAGAACACGTGATCCAGCAACGTGCGCTCACCGCTCTTGAGGTCTCTCCAGTCCAAGGGTTTGTCTCCGTTTGTGGCTTGCCGTCAAGGTGCGGCAATGGAGGCAGATACTATTCGGTCGATATTGACCGGACAAGATCGAAGATCGACCCAATACGGGTCGAAATAGGTTTGGCTCTGGGATAGAGCCGCAACGCGGCGTGGTCCGGGGAATGCACAGTCGGTTCGGTGCGTGCCGGCAACAGCGCACCGGCGGCCGGCGCGCCGGCGGACATGCGCTCGCGGGAACCCAGCCACACACTCAAATCACCCGCGCGGCCAAACCGGCTGGTCGAGGGCGCTCAGCCGATCTCGATGATCTGGTTCAGCAGCGCGCAGGCTGCGTTGAAACGGTCCACGTCAAGCCGCTTCAGCGCATGCGGCCCGGCGCTGCGCGCCCGCCAGTCGAACGCCTTGGGCTGGTGGCACAGCCCACCGCTGGTCTGACCGGCCTTGCGACCACTTGCCGGCCACACGGGAGCGCGAACAGGTCGGTGGCGTTGTAGCTGGCGCTGGTCATCGACAGCCCGATGACGAGGTCGGTTCGCCCGTCGACGAACTACGCGGTGACTGCCGCACGGCGCGGGCGCGCCGGCGCGGCGGCTGCCACCGTTCGGCACCGACAGCCCGCGTGGCCATGGCTGCGCCGCCATGGATGTACCCGTGGAGGTGTGTGGGGCGCCGGGTCAGCACGGGCCGGCGTGGACAATCGGCCGCCCCGCTGACAGCACGATGACGCCCACCACGCATGGCCCGGACCCCCGACCCTGTCCCTGTCTATGACACCGACACTGCCCCCGACCCGGCGGCCGCACGCCGCCAGCGCACCGCCCGCCTGCTGCTGTGGCTGGTGCCGCTGGCCTGGAGCAGCAATTACCTGATCGCCCGCGCCGCAGCCGGTGTGGTCTCGCCGCACACGCTGGCACTGGGGCGCTGGAGCCTGGCCTTTGCGCTGATGCTGCCGCTCGCCTGGGTCGGGCTGCGCCGCGCCGGGCGGCCCTGGCTGGCGGCTGAATGGAAACAGCTGCTGGTGCTGGGCGGCCTGGGCATGTGGATCTGCGGCGCCTTCGTCTACATCGGCGGGCAGACCACCTCGTCGGCCAACATCGCGCTGATCTACGCCGCCACGCCGGTGGCCGTTGCGGTGGTGGGCGCGCTGCTGCTGGGCGAGCGCATGGCGCCCAGCCAGGTGGCGGGCGTGGCGCTGGCGCTGCTGGGCGTGCTGTTCGTCATCGCCAAGGGCGACTTGCGCAACCTGCTGGCGGTGCGCTTCACCGTGGGTGACGGCTGGGTGCTGGCCGCCGGCATCAGCTGGGTGGCCTACTCGGTGCTGCTGCGGCGGTGGCCCAGCCGACTGGGCACGGCCGAGCGGCTGGTGGCCATCACCGCCGGCGGCATCCTGGTGCTGTTGCCCTTCACCGCGCTGGAGCTGGCCCTGGTCACACCACCGCCCTTCAGCTGGCACGCGGTGGGCCTGATCGTGGCTGCGGCGGTGTTGCCGGGCATCCTGGCCTACCAGGCCTACTCGTTCATGCTGCGCGAGCTGGGTGCCGGGCCCACCGCCCTGGTGCTGTACCTGGGGCCGGTGTATGCCGCCTTCACCGCCTGGTTGCTGCTCGGTGAGCCGCCGGCCTGGTACCACGCTGCCGGCGCCGCGCTGATCCTGCCCAGCATCTGGCTGGCCACGCGCCGGCAGGACTGAGCACCGGGCCGCGCCCCGGCGTGTCCGCATGCGCCTCGACAGCGCCAGGTGCCGGCGCGACACTGGGGGCATGTCGAACACCGCCGCAACACCGCGCCCCACACCCCCCCGCCCTGCAGCACCGTACCGCGACCACAAGCGCTTCGCCTGGGTGCTGTCGCTGCTGGTGCCGCTGACCGTCGCTGCCGGCCCGCTGCTGTGGCTGTGGCACCCGG
>Ga0136636_10001224_pt1 | contig 14772 bp, 7 predicted proteins | sample AntDrymUQ8522106_2_FD_104653 | JGI IMG/M metagenome (GOLD analysis project Ga0136636, IMG submission 104653) | Polar desert sand microbial communities from Dry Valleys, Antarctica - metaG UQ852 (21.06) | ecosystem: Environmental > Terrestrial > Soil > Desert | place: Antarctica: Dry Valley... | reverse complement strand
GGGGACGTCCGCTGGCGGACGTGGGGTGAGTTATGGATGAAATAGACCATAAATTGTTTTCCAAACTAAATTCAGAAACCGTATCACCCGAAAATAAAAGAGGCTGTCAGTTTCCCGACAACCTCTTTATATCATTATATCTTATCCGTCTTCCAAATAAAGTTATAAGAATAAATAAATGTCGCTTTCAAAATCATTGTTTTGTTGACTCACCCCAAGCTCGCAGTGCTCGCTTTGCCCCTCTCTAAAATTAGAGAGGGGGGACGTCCGCTGGCGGACGTGGGGTGAGTTATGGATGAAATAGACCATAAATTGTTTTCCAAACTAAATTCAGAAACCGTATCACCCGAAAATAAAAGAGGCTGCCAAATGTTTGACAGCCTCGTTAACTATTCAGAAAATACTTCTTATTTTTTCATGGGTAAATACCAACTGGCAGGGTTCATCAGTTTTGCCCGAACCTGATCAGCCATACTTTGGTCAGTGAATTTGGAGGCCACTTTGTTAGCCAGATATTCAGGCTTTGCTCTGCGGTTTGCAACACGAACCAAATCGAACCAGCGTTTTCCTTCAAAAGCAAGTTCCATGGCACGTTCATCCATGATCAGGTCTTCGATGTATTCAATCCGCATCTCACCTTCGAGTTTAACCGTGGTAGTATCTCCATTCGATACAAGGTCTACACTATCCGGAACAACTTTAGAAGCAAGATAAGCACGTCCGCGAATTCCAAGGTTTCCACTCCATTTATTCCAGGCCGACGGTTTTACTTTTTCATTACTCCATCCAGCATTCAATAAAATTAAAGCGGTCACATCGTCCCCTTTTACTCCGGTGCGGTTCAAGGCTTCAGCAAGTTCAAGGTGCAAGTCTGCTGCTCTGGAAATAATTATATCAGTACTAAATTCCTGACCCTTATCCAACGAATACTTCGAAATATATGTTTCATTAGCTGTTGCAAGAGTATCATACGTAATTTTAACACCTCTGAATGCATCACCAACCGCTTTCTTAAGGTCGATCTGTGTTTTGAATGAATCAACCAAAGCCTGTGATGGTTTAACCATATACCTATCAGAAGCCATCATCCATGTTGGAAGAGGGTTGATTTGTTTTTCATAAAGATCGTATGACACATAGGAAAGATTTTCTGTAAACTGGTTTGATGCACTCATAAAGATATTCTTCCAACCCTCTTTCGTATACGTCTTATCAACTTTATAGACTCCAGGTTGATTTAGAAAGCTTTCGCAAGCAAGCTTCAGGTATTTGGCTGCATTGATGTAGTCATTTTTCTCCAGATACAATTCACCAAGAACTGCTTTCGTATTCATAATTGGTGAAAAATTAAACTCAATAAATTCTTTACCCTGAGTTGGGTCAAAAACATAAGGAGTAAGCTGACTGATTAAACTATCAATCATAACGGCTTTGGAAAGCATGTTTTGCGTCATTCCAACAGGTAATGTCGCATAGTTATCAGGAATCCAGGCAGCCTCTCCGTACAATTTAACCAAGGTGAAATATGACCAACTTCTAAGAGTAATTAAGCCTCCTTTAAAAGTATTGAGAAAAAATTCGTCAAAATTACGATCCAGCGTGGCGACAGTATCGATATGGGCAAGGACTTCGTTGCAATTGATAATAACTTTATAGTATGCAGAAGCATCAATATAAGGATTATCCACAGAAATTGACTGCCAGTTAATCTCCTGAAGGTATGCGTCAGCTCCCGGTCCGGGAACCATTTGATCTGACCTCATTCCATCGAGCATAATCATCTGAGGCATCACATCCCTAATCGGCGCAAAAGCTCCAAATACAGAAATTTCAGCATCTTTCTCCGATTTGTAATGTTGGTCGGGTGTAATGCGTTCACCGGCTTGCTCGTTCCAGAAATTATCGCTGCACGATGAAATTGCAAATAGAATTACAACCAGACCAACCAGTTGATATACATTAATTTTAGATCTCTTTTTCATTTTATCTGAATTTATCCTGTTATAAATCTAATTTTAAGCCAATGATAAACGACTTGGGCTGAGGAATTTTTCCATAATCAATACCCATGTGAAATGGATCATTTGAATACAGAAAATCGGGATCGTAGCCTGAGTACTTCGTAAAGGTAAGCAGATTTGTTCCTGTCAAATAAACTGTCAATCCTTTATAAACACCTGTCCTTGGTGGAAAAGAATAATTCAAGGTCAATTGTTTCAGGCGAACGTATGAACCATCTTCTATCCAACGATCGGAGAACGCAGTATTTCCACGAGGATCGCCATAAGATGCTTTTGGCATGGTGTTACTTGGATTGGTTGTTGTCCAACGATCTAATACAGCCGTTGACTGATTGCTGTAATCATCCATACCTTCTGTTTTATACCTCACATAATTGAACAGTTCACTTCCTGATGAATAGGTGAAATAAGCAGCCAATTCAAAATTCTTATATGAAAGTCCGGTATTGAAACCTCCAAAAAAATCAGGATTTGGATTGCCAATAATCTTTTTATCAGCATCATTAATCATCTTATCATTATTCATGTCAACATATTTCACATCACCTGCCTGCATCATCATGCCATTTGGTCCGCTGATTTGTGAAGCTTCAGCATCGTTCTGATAGATACCATTGGTTTGATAACCATAGAAGGCATTGACCGCATTACCCACAGAGGTAATGTATTGGCCACCATCAAATGGAGTAATGATATTGGAAACAGCAGGATTAATAAAGCTTAGGCTGTTTACATTGGTCAACTGCTTGCTGATTGAAGCGCCAACTGTCCAAACAACAGAACCGAAATGGAACCTGGTATCGGCAGAAATTTCAAACCCTTTTGAATCCAGTTTACCACCATTGTCGTAGTAGTTGGTGTATCCATAGGTTGAAGGAAGCTCCTGCTGAATAATCATGTTATCAATTTTAGACTGAAAATAATCGAAATGAATATTGGCAGCCTGGTTGAAGATGGTCATATCCAACCCGAAATTTGTTGTTGCCTTCTTTTCAAGCTCCAGATTATCATTTGGAATGGCTTCGCGGGTAAGCACCCCAATACTGTTCCATCTTTCAGAAACATAGTAAAGTTTTGAATAATCATAGACATTGCTAAACATATTTCCGGTTAATGACCATGATGCTCTTAGTTTCATATCATCTAACCAGGATGCCTGAGAAAGGAAACTTTCGGAAGAAATTCTCCAGGCTCCGGAAACCGAAGGAAAGAAATTATAACGTGCATTGTTGTTTACCGCAGAATTACCGTCATAAGAAGCAACAGCATTCAAAAAGTATTTATTCCTGAAATTATAATTGATATTCGCAAAGGTTGACAACCATTTCAGACCACGGTAATCACCATCAGAAACGAACAGGTAGCCGTATGCCCCATTACCATCTCCAAGAGTCTTAAAATCGTCGGAAGCAGTATTTGCAGAAGTTGCCAGATTGTACTTGTAACTATTTTGCAAATACCTGAATCCACCCAGTAATGAGATATTATGTCCAGATGCAGATTTAGTCGTATAAGATAGATTGGTATGACTCTGCATTGAACGGAAATCATTCACAAAATCACCAGGACTATTGTATGCTGAATCACCTTTTATTCGAATCATACCCAAGTCAGGTAAAAAGATGTTTTCACGAGAATTGTTGAAGTCAATACCAACCAATTCAGAAAGAATCAATTTCTCGCTAAATTTATATTGGGCAGTCAATGAACTCAAAAATTGATAGTTACGGTTACTTCCTGAAGCGTTTCTGGTAATAGCACCGGGATTACTGACATTAAACACATCTCCGGTATTATCCAGATAATTCAATACAGTTCCGTTCGATTTATCTCTCGCGTTTTCTGCCATAATTGGAGGCATCAGCAAAGCCGATGTAACCGCATTTTTCCATACACTTGGTCCAACATTTGGGGTATAGCTATCGGCCAACGAAAGTTTGGCGTTCGGTGTAATAGAGAATTTATTGGTGATATTAATTTTACCGTTGATACGCAAATTAAAACGGTTGTAAGACGATCCATCCAAAATCCCGTTTTGTTTCAGATAACCGGTTGAAATATTATAAGTTGCAATATCATCCCCTCCTTTTAAGAAGAAGTGATACTTGTTTATAAAAGCCGGTTTGTAAACTTGTGACTGCCAATCGGTATTGTTGTTGTATTTGTAATAATTTTTTGATGTGGCATCGCCATTAAGCCAGGGATACATTGAATTGATCTGATCAGTGCTATTACCTTGTTCAGACAAATACTGATTAAAGTAAGTTTTAAACTGACCTGCATTCAGCACATCCTGTTGAACAGGAGCCATACTAACACCTTCGTAAAGCGAAAACTTAATAATGGTACTTGTTTCGCTCTTTTGCTCAGTATTAATATTGATCACACCATTCGAGCCTGCAGCTCCGAGATAGGAAGTTCCATCTTTTTGAACAGAAATATCTGAAATATCATCAACATCGACAATATCCATCGGATTCAGTGAAAAACCTTCCAATAATCCTTTGTTTGAACTGGAATAATCATGTATCATTCCATCGATAAACAGGATTGGTTGAACATTACCATACAACGTGGAGTATCCACGAATATTCATGAATGTTTTTCCACCCGGCATTCCCGATTGATTAATCACCGATAATCCGGGGATTCTTCCCTGAAGAGTCTGATCAAAAGTTGTTGACTTGGTATCCTTAATATCATCTGCAACCAGCGAAGTCACAGAGTTGGTGGCGTCTTTCAAAATTCCGCCACCAAGAGGAGAATTATACGAATTATCAAATGATCGGTAAACCGATGATACCAGCGAAATATGAAGCATATCCCGTCCGTTGATGTAGACATTTCGTTTAATATATCCAGGCAGATCAATAATTAATTCTGCCTGATTGTTTGGAGCTACAATAGTAAATGCTCCTTGCTCGTCAGTCTCTGACGTTTTCCCTGTTGATGTAACAGAGATCGAAACCTGTTTTAGTGGCAGACCGGTACCAGATTCAACAACCACACCTTTGATGTTAACACCAGCAGCATCCTGAGCCGAAACCGGCAGAATCAGGAAACTTGCGATAAACAGAAAAAGTGCAGATAAACAGGTCGAATATGAGAATCTATTTGTCATTTCAAAGTGATATTTATTTGTCATTTCAAAGCGATATTAGGTTATTTTACAGATATTCGAATTACTTAATTGGGTCAAATATGACGGTGTCCCAAAACGTTGTTCCCCAAGTAACAGTAACAATTTTTACTTTGTGGGTTCTGGTAGTATTCCAGCTAACCTGACCCCAAGGTGGAGTATCAGGATCTGAAACTTGAATCAATGCCATCTTAACACCATCGATATAAACTTCATACGAAGGTTTTCCCCATAGATAACCAGAGACTTTATAATCACCCTTCATAATCTTAGGAGTTGTAATCTCAATCCAGCCGTATCCAAACATCTGCCAACCGTCGAATTTAACTTGAACAGGGGCATCATGATTTTTATAGTAATACTGAAGAAAATCGCCCTCCCATTTTACATTGGCAAAGGTGTTCTGCCCATCGTAAAATTTGCCATAATACTTTCCGTAACAATCCATCTGCTTTAACTCAAATTGGTCGCAGGTATCAAAGATGAATTTAACAGGATCAGGTTGAATGACCGGAAGAAGCCCATTGATAACATGCAGCGCACCATTTTTTGCCGGTATATTCGAAGCTTCAACAATAAATGGAGTATAGGTCTTTGTTTTACTGCTGTAATTGAGCTTATAGTCAGTATCAACCGTAATAGAAACATTGTTGTCAAATGACAAAATAGGATATAACCTGGTATCCAGAGCCGATAGAAAATAAGTTTCTGCCAGGCAATGATACTCCATGTATCTGTAAAACCCATTCTCAAGGTAGGTTACACTGTCGCGCTGATCGGTATAAGTATTGATCAGGTCATCGATCGTATAAATACCATGACTATTAAATACGGTATCCGGCACGGCAAGCACTGTAAAGTGAATACGGGCAGGCTTTTTCCCAAAAAGAAAACTGGTCATTTGCAGCGTATCTTTAAGTCCTGTAACTTCCAACCCTTGTGAAAAGAGTTTAAAAGCCGGATCAGCCTTGATCATGTCGTAAAGGTTTATAGTAAGCGGTGCAATAACACGATCAATTTCGTGCACATATCCATTTGCACAAACGATATCACGGTTAATCACTTTGGAGTGCTTATTCAGCATGATATCAGATCCAACAAATTCGGTAGCAATAAAATCACCGATAGCATTGGTATCCTTAATAGCCCCTAAACCAATATCTCCTGAATGAATTTCATTGTCATTGATCAGATGGTTAAAAGCCAATTGCTTTTTGTCGACATCGCTTAACTGATCCAATGAGCTTATCCCTTTTTCTTTATAATAGGCTTGCATAGCATCATTATTGGGCAGAAATAAAGTGAACGGCCCACGAACAGCTAAAAGGCTGGTAAGATTTACACTTTCCAGAAGCTTATTAAATTCGGAATATTTATCGGGATTACTGGCCACGAAATCAGCTATAACCTGTTGCTCCGATCTTTTATTCCAAAGCACCGGATCCTGAGTACAGCTAAACAGGAATAGAAAAAGCATCAATATGGTGCAAATTCCCCTGATTTTATGTAATTGAATATTTTTCATAGTTCGATGTTTTGAAATTATTAACGTGTATAAAATGGATTTTGAACCATATTCTGATTATAGAGAATTTCATGTTCCTGAATTGGAAGGTAATAGCTCATCGTATCGTAAACTTTGGTTCGGAGTACAGCCTGTTTTTTAATATCGGCTCCCGAAAGAATCATATCAATAATCAGTTGTTTGTTTTCAAAATGATTCCTTTTCGCTCCGCGTAAAAGATCGAACCAGCGTTTTCCTTCTACAACAAATTCACGACCCCGTTCATCTAAGATTGCTTTCCTAAGTTGTTTTTTATCCATAATATCCTCTGGAAAATAAGAAACATTAGTCCTCTCAGTTGTTTGGCGTAGCAAAGAATTTGCTTCAGTAAAATTATTCAATTCAGCTGAAGCTTCAGCTTTATTAAGAATGATGTCAGCATAACGGGAATAAATAAAATTACCTGAACGATCATTATTTTGCCTTGGAACAGCATTATCATAAGAAACTCCACGCCACTTCCAGAGCGGGGTATTCGCATCACATAGCCGCATATCTTCTTTATTAAATAAGGCTTTAATGTTCTTATCGTTCAATTTCATTTGACCAGGAACTAAATCATAATAAATTGGATTTTCCTGTCCTTCCAACTGATCATCAAACTGAAGTTCAAAAATTGATTCAACCGGTGAATTACCCGGATTGTAAATATTAAACCACGTTGAACCATCTTCGAGGGAATAAAGTCCGCTATTGGTCACCGAATCACAATAGTTGATACAATTTTGATATTGCTCATCCCACAAATATACATCAGACAATAAAGTCATAATCGCATATTTGTTAGCCCTGCCGTAAAAATAACCAGCAGGAGACCCATCCGTCCGAAACTCAGTGGTATAGGCTAAATCCTTGGCAACGAGTAAATCCTTGATAATTTGTTTGATTACAACCTTCTCCGGACTCTTTTTAAGATAAAGATTCGCAGTATCCGAAAGCGATGGTTGAATCACCAGTGGAACATCTTTCCAAACACGAACCAAATAGAAGTAGCTGAGCGAACGAATGTAAAGAGCTTCAGCTTCCACCCCATTTTTCATCTTTTGAGTGAACGTTTTATCCTTGGCAAAAACTTCATCATCATAGTACATCAGCGTGTTGGCCAGGTTGATGGCTCTATAATACGATCCCCAGTTAATTTCTCCATTCGTAGGGTTGATATCGCTGGCCGCAATTTTAGCATAGTTGTTAGCTGAGGGGCCTCCGAAAGTAACCAAATCAGCTCTTAATTCACCCCAGATATAAGATTTGAGCGATGCTCCCCGAAATGCGTCGTATGTTGCACCAAGCGAACTGTAAACGTCTTCCGTTTTAGTCCAGAATTTATCCTTGATCAGGCTATTTTCCGGGGCGATAGTCAAATAATCCTTACAGGCTGAAAGACTTAGCGCAATCAGCAGGATTGCAAAATTTACCGGATGGTATATGTTATATTTTTTCATTGCTATTGATTTTAGATATTAGAAGGTAACATTTACACCAATCATAAACTTTTGACTTGGCGGGGTTCTACTTTCATCTTTAGGTAAACTGTCCGGTTTGTTTGGTTGTGACACGTCAGGATCCTGACCTGAATAATGCGTCCAGGTATAGAGGTTATAAGCAGTTCCGTATACTTTCAAATCTTTCACACGAAGAGCTCTGCATACTTTAGGATCGAACAGGTAGCTTAACGATAAGGATTTTAAACGGACGTATGATCCGCTTTCAACAAAACGGTCGGATCCTAACCAGTTGTAACCCTTGTTATACAATGCCCTTGGCATTTGTGTAACGTCGCCATCTCTTCTCCAGCGCCAGTCTGTAGCAACACTCTGATTGTCGTAGCCATACATTTTCTCGGTATCCATGCGGGTTTGATTGATAATTTTCTGACCAGCTTTGAAGTAGAAGAATGTATTCAGAATGAATCCTTTATACTGTGCACGGAATCCGGTACCTCCCATAAATTTTGGGTTCAAATCGCCCAGATAGACCAAATCAAGTTCATCGATCTTACCATCATGGTTGATATCGTCATATTTGGCATCACCACCTTCGAAAACATATCCGCTGGTACCGCCCATGGTCATCCTCAAAGGCACGTCTTTGTTCAGACCATAAATCGGTTCGCCTTTATCATCACGAACAACAGCATCATCGCTGGTTTTATAAACGCCCAGGTAACGGTATCCAAAGAATCCACCCATGGCTTCACCAGGACTGACACTAATTTTATAATTACCATTTTCGAGCATGTTTCCATATTCAGTGGCATAGTTATCAGGAAGGGCTAACACCATATTTTTATTGGTAGAAAGGTTCAGGTTAAAATTCAAAGACCAGTCTTTTTTCCGAACGATTGTGTAATCCATGAGGAATTCACCACCGCGGTTCTCCAACGAACCATCATTCCTGTTTAAACTTCCAAATCCTGTTGAATTAGGAATTCCGGAATCCTTCAGGTAAAGATCCAGTGTTGTCTTTTTATAATAATCAATTTCAACATTTAACCGGTTATCAAGTCCGAAGAATGACAAACCCGGGTTAATCTGCCGAATAGTTTCCCATTTCAGGCTGGTTAATTCAAGTCCGCCAGGTTCTACACCCTGCATATCCATGTATGATAAATATGACCCTGCATTATAAGTATTCCAGTACAGGTAATTATTGTCTGGTGCATTTCCACTCTCACCCCAGCTAGCACGTAATTTTAAATCGTTAATCCATTTAACTTCTTTCAGGAAACTTTCCTTATTAATACGCCAGGCTCCAGAAACGGTTGGGAAAAAGCCCCAGCGGCTTTCCTGTGCAAACTTGGAGTTTCCTTCGTATTTTGCACCAACCATGACTATGTACTTATCCATATACTTATAGTTAGCTGCTGCATAAAAACCCATTGAACGGTATTGTGAATAACTGGAACCAAACCCGTTCAAATGTTTATCACCAATAGGTTGCTGCATATTAGGAGAAGCTGATTTACTGGTCGTCGTTTTAAACCAGCGAGAAGTAGATTCTTCCGTATCAAATTGTCCATTAAAAGCCAAATCATGATTTGGACCCATTTTCGGCGTATAAATAAACTGATTGATGGTATAAATTGTACTCTTTTTAGAATACTCGTTTGAAGCCTGGTTGGTAACTCCATCTTCATAATTGTACCCAATGGCTTCAAAAGGTAAAAATTTATCCCTCCTGTTATCAAAAATATCGAGTGTAACTGTTGCGTTCCAGATCAGGTTCGGTAGAATAGAGTAGCGGGTTGTGAACAATGCACGGGCATTGTCTTTCAATTGATGATTGACTCCTAAATTACCAAAAGCTACCGGGTTGTAATTATCGGCCGCAGTTCCCTGCAATGTGCGTGTCGGGGTGAAATAATCGCCAGGAGTAAAGGTATTCAGGGTATCCCGGTCATAAACTGACAGATTGGGCATTCTGCGGTAGGCAATGGAGCGGATTAAAGCCATATCGCTTTCAGCATCGTAAGTATTATTCTGATCGTAACGGGTAAACATGATGTCGGACTTGAATTGAAGTTTGGACGAAAGATCGTAGTCCAGAGAACTTCGCAGATTCAATTTCTTCAGTTCATTACCAATGGTTGTTCCTCCTTCGTCGAAATAACCCACCGACATGTTGTATTTGGTTTTGTCACCACCACCGCGCACTGAGAAGTCGTGCTGCATGGTATTGGCTACCTGCGTGATTTCCTTTACCCAATTTGTATTTTGCGAATAATTGTGGTATTGGACCCATTCCGGATCAAAGGCAATCTGCTGATAATCCTTTGTATTCGAGAACTCGTTACGCTGCCAGTTGTAATGCTCTTCAGTAATCAAACGGGCATATCCGGCTCCATCCAACATTGGGATCGGATCTGGTTCCCAACCGGTTGTATTTTTGAAGGTATATTCAAAGATTGGTTTTGATTTCGATCCACGCTTGGTTTTAATCATCAAAACCCCGTTCGATGCTCTGGAACCCCAGGCAGCAGTTGAAGCGGCATCTTTCAAAACTTCAATGGTTTCAATATCTTCCGGAGAAACGTCGATCAGGTTACCAAATTTTTCAACATCGGCACTTCCGAAATCAAAATCCGGGTCAATCGTTGCATCATAAGGTATACCGTTAATAACAATCAACGGATTGTTGCGTGCATTCAGAGTAGCAGTACCACGAATACGAATATTCAGCCCGGCACCCGGGTCACCCGAGATGGATGAAATATCTACATTACCCATACGGCCCTGAAGCATGTCTTCAACAGAGGTAGTCATTAAGGATTTCATTTCCTTAAAATCGATGCGTGAAACCGAGGTCGCCCGGTCGCGCACTTTAGTAAATCCATCGTTACCAACCTTGGCAACTTCAACCCTTACTTCTTTCAAATTTTTGGATTCCGATTCGAGTTCAATATTAACCGTTGTCCGTCCATTAATAGCTACTGTTTTTTTCTTATAGCCAATAAATGAGACCTGAAGTGGATTTTTATCATTAGTCACTTTGAAAACGTAGTTTCCATTTAAGTCGGTGACCGTACCTGAAACGAACCTACCATTCTTATCAATCTCAACAACGTTAACATACAGCATCGATTCACGAGTCAATGAGTCAGTGACGTGTCCTTTAATAATAGCGGGCTTTTGTCCGTACAAATTACAGAATCCTGATAATAAGATTATTAAAAGTAATCCTGAAAATTGAATGATTTTTTTCATATTGGATCTGGTTATATTTATTATCATTTAAATTTCAAAACTGAAGTGATTATGTGTGCAACACCTTTTTGTGTCAGATAATTAGCTTTTGCATGGTCAATAGTTATGACCTGACCTGTAACATCCTCAACCGTAAGGTTATTTTCTACATTAACGATTTTCAATGGCACATAAGTTGTTCCCTCGGTTGTAGTAGCAAGGATTCGATTTGAATCATAAGTTCCTGTCACACCCATACCATTTTTAGGGTTCCCACCGTTGTCGAAAATGGCATTTTTGCGTATAAAATGATTCAGCAGGAATTTCTTCAATGCTTCCGTTTCAGTAGGAATCAGTCCGGCAGCTTTTGCAGCAATCATTGCTTCATTGTTAGGCGCCAAAGCAGTCCAGTAACTACTTTCATTCAAAAAAGTCAACGTTGGAATCGTGTCCTTGGTTGTTGCATCAACCAATCTTGGATTCAGTAATTTTGACTTAACCAGTGCATCTTTAAACAGAGAAACTTCAGGAGTCGTAGTGAAGAATTTACCCATCACGTATTTCGACTTGATCGGATTATCAATGTAGTAAAGCATACCGTTGACGTCATTTGGTTTCGTATCAACAATAGCAGCATTATCTTTTAAAAATTGGTTTTCGGGTCCAGCGATTTTATCGTCCTGAAATGACACAAAATTTCCGGAACTCATTTCGAGATATCCTTTCGATTTAAAGTCAGTCATTACACCATTGTATACATGATCTTCACAGAACATGGTGAGGTCAATCGTTTTCATCCCCTTCCATAAACCTTCACTTCCCCGGTATTCAACCTTTGAAGAAATTTTATTGTAACGGATACCATATTTATAAAGCTGGTTGTTAGTTGAAGCCAACAAAGTAACACCTTGGTTTGGATTCGATAAACTTGCCAAAACTCCAGCCTGATTCAAGCAATAAAGCATGGTAGAATAGTTACTGTTGAAAAATAATGCACCGGGAACGGTTTTAAATACATTGGGTTCCAATACTTTATTCATTTCATACACCACACCGTTGCTACACATGCGTGCCGATTTAATATCGGACTTGTTGATTACCAAAGGATCGCCAAATGAATTGAAATAACTTTTTGAAATCTTTGAAATCAAACCGAGTGAACGACCCAATTGAGTTTGTAGTATATAATATAAGGTAACTTCCGGAACACTATCCAAATTTGCATAGGTATTCAATACATTTTTGTTCAGATAATCAGTCAGAACTTCATTATTAGGAACGTATGCTGAATACATATCTTTCATGCGAACTTCATTTCCGGTAAAGGCACCTTGCTCTTCGGCAATATTCGAAACCAGATCATAGTTTTTCATATACCCGACTTCTTTTCCGCGATCAATAAAGACTTTAGGTGAAGTGTATTTTGCAAAGCGCTGCAACATGTCATAATAGACCCCATACTTTTCAGGATGAGCCTGCATATATTGTTCCAGACTCTCTGTCTGATCCATTACCCTGTCAAGATAGAAAATAAAGCCATTTGATGTGCGGCGTGCAGCTGAATTACGCCTTGAAATCTTCTGTTCTTCAAGTGTTTGTTTTGGGTCAGCAACCCATTCCGGATCATCCAGAACCATCGCATTACCCCAGTTCATGTTATCGTTCCATTTACTGTCAGGATACATAAATGTATAATCCGAACCATCGAGCGCTCCAAAAAAGTCTTCGAAATAGTCGATCGTAAAGAGCGGCACCAATTTTTCGCCGGTATACATCAAATATTTCTTGTCTTTCTCCGGACCGTACCTTCCTACCTCATAATAAGGTTGTGAAGTACTTCGGGTTGGCTTCCGAAAGAATAAAGCAGCATACTCGCCACGTGGACCCTGTTCCTCCGACCAAAGATATTCATAAATCATTTGATACCTCGATCTTGGATTTGTCAACATGTGGAGTGTAAACAGATTTACTGCCTGATCTTTTGTCAAAGCGTCAACATCCGCAATCCCATTTTCGGCGAAATACTTTTTAAAAGCATCGTCGTTGGGAACCATTAAAGTAAACAGCTGTTTGGTGATAGGCTCGGTGTAATTCGCCTTTGCCATTAACTTGAGGTAGATTGAATAATTACCTGCTTTTTCAAGGGTTTCGATGTTCGATCCTCCAAGCCATGGCGGTGGAGAATACAACTCTTTATTGGCCTGTTGACAACCAAAAACCCCCAACAATAAAACTACCGAGACCAAAGCCAGCGGTAGAAAGTGAACTCTTGTTTTCATGTTAGGATATTTAAAATTTCAATTTAGATGTAACGTTATAAAAAACAAAAATAGAATTAAAAGTTAATTAATGTTACCTTAACAGTCAATTGTTGTTAAAATTCTTTAAAAAATAATTTCAAACAATGTTAACAGCAGATTAAGAGAACCTTAAAATCACACATAACCCGTTCTGTTCTGGTATGTCAGGCAAACATAGTGCATGAACACCCCATCTCAAAACATGCTCAAGTGTTATAAAACATTAATAGTAATTATTCCGCTACTCTATAGCTTACTTGTTCTATCTATTGCATTCTGACTACAAATCTTTTTCGTATGAATTTTTAAGCAAGTGTCGCCCCGGGTTTGAGCGCTAATCAAGGAATTGTCCGCGATAAAATGATCATAAAAGAGAAATTCAGGTTTCGGACGAAAGAGAGCTTTCCTTTTCATTCCATTGGATTTAACCTATTCCGTCCGAAATAGAGCCAATGTATTGTCAATCATTTTTACGCGGACGGTTTTTGTGGTTAGTCCGTTATCCACCAGCTCCGTTTCACTTCACTGGGGGTTATTCATATTCTGCCCTTTCCACGGCAAAAATAAAACCTCAAATTATTAAAAGCGATTTCCTTGGTTAACTCATCAGGGCAAACGCATCTAAAAATATCTCACTTTAAGTTTTAATTATTGGCCTTTTTTATATCCCGGCGGGATAACATGTTTATAGAAAACGAACAATTCACCAATCGTGTCCGACCCCGCAGGGGTCGAATGTCGCTGGACTAATCAATTTCTATCCCGAGTATTCAGCGATTTGACCTCTCTGAGGTCGTTTTCAGTTTCATTTTATCGAATAAACCAAACCATATATTTTAAAGGCGATTTCCCTGGCAAATTCATCTACCAACTGCAATTCTGTTGCAGAATTATTATCTTCGCCTTGCAGACGGCATGTCTTTAACCGAAAATATGGGGTGTTCGACATTTTTCCCTTTTTGTACCTAACCTTGATTTTTGATCAGGATAGTTTGTGGTTTATAATTTTTCCCACTCACCCCCAAGCCCCGCAAGCAGGGCTTTTCCCCTCTCTACGAGTAGAGAG
>Ga0136636_10001223_pt1 | contig 14773 bp, 10 predicted proteins | sample AntDrymUQ8522106_2_FD_104653 | JGI IMG/M metagenome (GOLD analysis project Ga0136636, IMG submission 104653) | Polar desert sand microbial communities from Dry Valleys, Antarctica - metaG UQ852 (21.06) | ecosystem: Environmental > Terrestrial > Soil > Desert | place: Antarctica: Dry Valley... | reverse complement strand
TGGTCAATCAGCTAAAAGAAAAAAATCACGAAGTTAGAATCCTCTCCCGAACTAAAAGTGACGTTGCACAGGAATTTTACTGGAATGTGAAGGATCGATATATTGATGATCAAGCCTTTGAAAATTTAGATTGCGTTATTCATCTCGCGGGAGCTTCTGTGAGTGAAAGATGGACAGATGAATATAAAAAAGAAATGACAGAGAGCAGGATTGATTCTGCAGAACTTTTATTAGAATATTGTAAAAAACACAATATTCATCTCAAATCCTTTATTTCTGCCTCTGGAATTAATTATTACGGCACTTTCACTTCTGATCAAATTTTAGATGAAAATGCAGGTCTTTTGCACGAAGATTTTCTCTCTGACCTATCTCAAAAATGGGAAGCTGTAGCGGAGCAATTTTCAGTAATTTCAGACAGAGTGGTTTGTTTGCGAACTTCTTTAGTCTTGGCAAAAGACAGTGGCGCCTTTCCGAAACTTAAATCCATAACGGACTTAAATATTGGTTCTGCGATCGGTTCTGGAAAACAATGGATGAACTGGATCCATATTGAAGACATGGTTCAAATGTATGTTTTCGCGGTGGAAAGTGAAAAGCTGGACGGGAGCTTCAATGCTTTAGCAGATGAAGTTCCTACCAATAAGAATTTCATGAAAACATTGGCAAAAACAGCAGGAAAGTTCTTTTTACCCATTGCAGTTCCGGAATTTGTCTTAAAAAGTATTTTCGGAGAAATGAGTGAAATTCTTTTAACCGGAACCAGGGCTTCAAACGAAAAAATCAAATCGCAAGGATTTGATTTTAAATATAATACCGTGGAAGAAGCCTTTAAATCCCTGCTTTAATTAATTTTCTATAAAAAATTTTACATTTTCCAGTGGTCTTCCGATCATCGCGATGCCGCCTTTAATTAAAATCGGTCGTTCTATTAACGTGGGATTATTCAATAGTACCTCAAACCACTCCTCTTCTGTTAAATTTTTATTGGCAAATTTTTCTTTAAAAAGCTGATCACCTTTTCTGATGAGTTCATCTGCGGATTTGCCTAATTTTTTCAGCAGCGTTTTCAATTCGATTGCAGACAAGGGATTTAGAATAAAATCAATGATTTCAAACTGAACATTATTTTCATCCAAATGTTCCAAAATTGCTCTGGACTTGGAACATGCGTTGTTATAAAGAACTTTTACCATGGCGAATAGAATTTGTGGATGAAAAAATGCTTTGCACTTTTTAAATTAGCAATTTGTTTCTTTCCACAATTCCTAAAAAAGTCCGTGCAGTTCCGTTTCAATACGTTCCAAAATTAATCCAAAATCCTCCGGTCTTTCCACAAAGTCCAAGTGATCAACTTCTATGATAAGCAGTTTTCCTTCTTTATATTCAGAAATCCATTTTTCATATTTCTGGTTCAATTTGGATAGATATTCGATACTGATTGTGGCTTCATAATCCCGACCTCTTTTGTAGATTTTCTTTACAAGATTTGGAACGTCGGATTTTAAATAGATGAGCAAATCCGGTGCCGAAACAAAACTCTTCATCAAATTAAAAACTGCCGTATAATTATTAAAATCACGATCTGTTAGCAAGTGCATGTCATTTAGGTTTTCTGCAAAAATATGCGCATCTTCATAAATGGTTCGGTCCTGGATGATGTTTTTTCCACTCTCCCGAATTTCTTTCACCTGACGAAATCTGCTGCCCAAAAAATAAATCTGCAAAGCAAAACTCCACTGTCCCATATCTGCATAAAAATCTTCTAAATACGGGTTTTGATCTACATCTTCAAATTGTGCGTCCCAACCGTAATGTTTAGACAACATGGTAGTGAGCGTTGTTTTTCCGGCGCCTATATTTCCTGTGATCGCAATGTGCATAGTGAATGATGATTGATGATTAATAAATTTCGATGATCAATGATAGGGAGAATAAATCATTTATCATTAAGAGGGTAAAGATAAAGTTTGTTCCCTTTGATACCAAAATATGCACTCCTGTTTTTATCCACAATTTGTAAATCCTCCTCTTTAAAAATCGTTTTCAATACCAAATTTTCAAATTCCTGAACAAAGTTTTTGCCCATGATCAAAACTCTTTTATTTTCCCGTCGAAGCTTTTTACCTTCAGAAACAGTGGCTTGAAAAATTTTTTCTGATTTAAAATTGTAAACAGAAAATTGAGCTTGAGTAAGGAGAAAAATCTTATTATCGAAAACTAAAAAATCCAAAATATTTTCAAAATTAATATCAATTGGATAAGAATTAATGATCTGATCCTCTCGAAATTTATATTGAATTAATCGTTTTGCGCTTTCGTCCAGGAGCCAAATTTGTTGTCGATCTTCCGCATAGGCTTTAGAAATATAACCAAATTTCTGCCGAAAGTTCACGGTCTGAATTTCTACTAAATTTTGGTCAAAAAATTTTATTTCCTGTGCATTTTCCGAAAAAGAAGAAATACTAAGCACATTTTGTACAGACTGAATTTTAAAAGGCAAAGTCAACATCAGTTTACCCTTTCGATTTCCTAAAGAATCATATTTAGTAAAGGTGAAATCTTTATTCTTGTAGAGGTAGATATTTCCGTAATCATCTGCAAATAAATCCTGCACTTCCCTCAGTTTCAAGGAATCAAACGGAAGAGTTTTCTGCGCAGAAATTGAGCAGAAAAGAAGTAAAAATAAAAAGGAAAAGGTTTTCAAAATGTAATGATTTCAATATAAATTATTGCGGACTTTACAGCTCAAATGCTGCACTCATTTATTTGATCAACACTTCATAGATTTTTGGCCAATTTTTTCCCGTGATCAACATGTTTTCACCTTTGAAAGTGATTCCATTCAGCACGTCATCATTTCCAGTAGTATGTTTTTTTGCAATCTGTGTAAAATCAAATTTTCCCACAACTTCTCCATTTGCAGGATTAATTTTTAGAATTATAGGTTTTTGCCAAACATTAGAATAAATGAAACCGTCATGAAATTCCAATTCATTCAGTTGGTCATAAGCTTCTGTGTGTCCAGCTACAGAAATATACCGGACAATTTTTGAGGGATTATTGGGATCTAGAAAATAGATGTTCTTAGTTCCATCCGATAGAATAAGATTTTTCTGGTCGTTTGTTAAACCCCAACCTTCGCCAATTACATTTGGATATGGAAATTCACTTATAAATTTCAAATCACTTTTATTGTAAACAAAACCCTTTTTATTTTGCCAGGTTAATTGAAAAATTTTGTCACCGATAATGGTGCAACCTTCAGAAAAAACATCGTCTGCTTGCGGAGTTTCGGCAATTGGAGTGGTAGTTCCCAGAATATATTTTAGGATTCTGGACTCTCCTATTTGTCCTTCAGATTCATAAATCATATTTCCTTCCAGCTCAAAACCCTGCACAAAGTTTTTCGGATCATGTGGATATTCTTTGATGATTTCGTAATTTAACTGAACTTCTGGATTTTTAGCAAAAACATTGATGGTTGCATCTTGATTGAGGATTTCACCGCCTTTTTTCTTAATGATAAATGTTACTGCATTGTCTCCCAACGTAAAAAAGTTAGGATCTACAATCAATTTAGAGGTTTCCTTATCGCCAAAACTGATGGAGATACTTTCTGCATTTTCGGTAACTTCTTTTGGTAAGGTCAAAACATCTCCAAAATGATAACCTTTTGGCTCCATGGAAATATTGTAATCGTTTAAGGTGTTCAAAATCTCCTTGTCTTTGTTACAGGAAATTACCAAAGAGAATGCGCATACAGCTATTATTGTTCTAAGTTTCATTAAAAATAATTTTCCCAAAAATACAGAATTTTGATGAAAGCAGATTTATAAAAGAGGATCGCGATTTATCTTGCAAGAAATAATAATTATATTTGTGGAGCATATCAAAAAACAATGAAACAATCACTTTTTTGCCTTCTTTTTTTATCGGGCATTTTATCAGCTCAAACATTTACGAAAGAGGATTCTCTAAAAGGTTCCAACACGATTTTTAGAAATTTTTGGGATGTTAAAAAATATGAAATTTCTGTAGAGCCTAATTTTGAAAACAAATCGATTTCGGGTACAAATAAAATCACTTTTGAAATCACGAAAGATATTTCTAACCCAATATTTCAAATAGATCTGCAGCAACCGATGAACTATAAAATCATCGGTTCTGATGAGAAATTATGCACAAGCAAAAGAGACGGCGATTTTATTTTTGTTGAAACCAAGAAAAATTATAAAAAAGGAGAAACGCATAATATCACTTTTCAGTTTTTCGGAAATCCCGTCATTGCAAAAAAAGCTCCTTGGGACGGAGGTTGGGTTTTCTCCAAAGATGAAAATGGCAATCCCTGGATTTCTGCAGCACAGGAAGGAATTGGAGCTTCTGTTTGGTTGCCGACGAAAGATATTTGGAGCGACGAACCGGACGAAGGAATTGTCATGAAAATCATTACGCCAAAAGATTTGGTAGGTGTAGGAAATGGAAGATTGATTTCTAAAGTGACTGAAAAAAATAAAAATATTTATACTTGGAAAGTGAAAAATCCCATCAACGCTTATTCCATTATTCCTAATGTAGGAAAATATGTGAATTTTAAAGAAACTTATGCGGGAGAAAAAGGGACGCTTGATTTAGATTTTTGGGTTTTGGATTATAATCTGGAAAAAGCAAAAAAACAGTTTAAGCAAGCGAAACCCATGTTAGAAGCTTTTGAATATTGGTTTGGACCTTATCCTTTTTATGAAGATTCTTATAAATTGGTAGAAAGTCCTTATCTCGGAATGGAGCACCAAAGTTCCGTAGCGTATGGCAATAATTTTGAAAATGGTTACTTAGGTCGGGATTTGTCTGGAACCGGAGTCGGTTTGAATTGGGATTTTATCCTCATTCACGAAAGCGGTCATGAATGGTTTGCGAATAATATTACGGCAAAAGATCAAGCAGATATGTGGATTCATGAGGGTTTTACCTGTTATTCGGAAACACTTTTCACGGAAAGATTCATGGATAAAAAATCTGCAGAAAAATATGTGATCGGTTTAAGAAAAAATATTCAAAATGATATCCCTATCATCGGAAAATATGGCGTTAGAAATGAAGGCAGCGGCGATATGTATTATAAAGGTGCAAACATGCTTCATACCCTCCGACAAGTGATCAATAATGATGAAAGATTCCGGGAAATTTTGCGCGGCTTGAATAAAGATTTTTATCACCAAACCGTCACCACAAAACAGGTGGAAGATTATATTTCGAAAAAATCAGGGGTTGATTTCTCCAGTGTTTTCGACCAATATTTAAGAACTGTTACGATCCCGACTTTAGAATATTCGCAAGTCGGACCTCAGTTGAAATACCGCTACATCAATACAAATAAAAATCTAAAACTGCCCATTAGAATTAATGGTAATCAGGAAATTTCACCAACGCAAAAATGGCAAACTGCAGATTTAAATTCTTCCGATCCCGTAAAATTTGATAAAAATTATTATATCAACTATGTAAATCAGAATTAAAAACGTCATCTGAAATTGATCTCATAACATCTTATTAAAAATGCCGCTTCCTGGGAAACGGCATTTTTTTTTAAAATTTAATAAAATTTTTTGCAAAATCTACCGACTTCGTATCTGTTTTATTGCAGTCTTTGAAATTGGTGGTAATCGCTTCTGTAGTGATACTTCCAATCACTTTTTCCCCCACCAAAGTAGAGGCCTTTTCTTTGGCTTTATCTTTTAAAAAATCGATAATTTGCCCATTCGCTGAAAAAGTAACGAAAAGCGAAAAAATAAAGAGGAATTTTTTCATGATTTTAGGGTTTAGGTTATTGTACGAATTTATAAAATAATTACGTAAATAAAAAAGAATTCAACACCGTTTTTTAACCCCAAATGTATGACAATCAGTAAGGTAACAGAAGGAATGAGTTAAGAATTTTTCATCATAATCCGAAAGGTACTTCCCTTTCCTACTTCGGTATGCGCTATTTTGATGTCTCCATTATGATATTCCTTGATGACTCTTTTTGCTAAAGACAAACCTAAACCCCAACCGCGTTTTTTGGTAGAATAACCAGGTTTGAACGCATTTCTGACTTGATAATTGGTTAAACCGGCACCAGTATCTTTAAAATCAATGATGGTAAACTTATTTTTTTCGTAGAGTTCTACTTCTAACCGACCTTCACCTTTCATGGCATCTACGGCATTTTTTACAATATTTTCCATGACCCAACTGATTAAAATTCGGTTATGAGGCACCAAAATTTCGCGTTTTGGCAGAATCAAGCGGAAAATCACTTTCTTAGAAATCCTGGATTTCAAATAATCAAAATTTTGTTGAAGAGTTTCGTTGATATTCAAATCATTGAGTTCTGGAACGGAACCAATTTTAGAAAACCGTTCAGAAATGGTTTTTAAGCGATTAATATCGTTTTCAATTTCTTTTACGCCTTCACTGTTCCCGTTTTCCATTTTTAGAATTTCGATCCAACCAATCATAGAAGAAAGCGGCGTTCCAATTTGGTGCGCTGTTTCTTTCGCTAAGCCCGCCCAAACATAACCTTCATCCGTTTTTTTGATGGTGCGCAAAAACCAAAAAGAAAAGAAAATGTAAGCTAAAATCAGGGATCCTAGAATGTAGGGAGAATACCGCAAATTATTCAGTAAATCAGAGTTCGTATAAAAAACATACTGGTTATTTCCATCCGGCATCTGCAACTCGATCGGTTCATAAGAACTTTCCATCTTCCGGAGCAAAGCCAGTATTTTTTTTGGATCACCCTGCACATTTTCGGGGATATTGATTTGCAGATCCGGACCAATTGGTTTTTTATATTTATCCGTCACAATAACGGGAATGGTTTTATTGGTCTGACTGATCTGAAGCAATAAATCCAAAGTCATGGGATCCTGAATAATTTCTTCCTGCTGATATTTTAAGGCAGTTGCAAAAAGATTTATTCTCTTAATTTCCTCTTTTCTCAAATAATCGATTAATACCACCGAGGCAATTACTACGCCTGCGACAGCCACAGTCAATAATATATAAATGACCCAATTGTTAATTTTAGAAAGAAAACTTCGGCGTTTCATCGGTTATTTTTCTTGAGGTTATTTCAAAACATTTAAAATAGGGTACAATGCTTCACTGCTGTTTTCATCCTGATAATTATTGATGATGATCGCAAAAACATAATTTTTTCCAGCTTTAGAAGTGTGGTATCCTGCGAAAGATTTTGTGTTTTTCATGGTCCCACTTTTCATCTTCATTCCATTTCCCTGCGTGGGAAAGCCCTCAAAAAATTCTTTAAACCAAGGTTGTTTTTTGCTGTAGAGCAAAGATTGAACTTCGGCGCGTGCAGAAACATAATTTTGGGGAGAAAGACCGCTTCCATCTGCAAAATTGATCATGGCAGCATTAATTCCTTTGCTTTTCCAAAATTCTTTTAAATAAGAAACTCCTGCCTCAAAACTGCCTTCGTTTTTCTTTTCTTTTCCTAAAGTTTTAATTAAAGTTTCCCCATAAAAATTAACGCTTTTTCGCATAAACCAATAAATAATTTTGTCTAAAGGTGGCGATTTGTATTCCAGAATACTTTTGTTCAGTGATGAAGTTGTCATTTTCTCTCCACTAATTTTCTGCATGGACTGAGAAGTTACTTTTCCAGAAAAATCAACTCCAGCTTCTTTTAGCCACGTCTGTATTTCTGCGCCAAAAGTCAGAGGTGGATTTGGTGTGGCGCCAGAAACGGTAATGTTTTTCGCAGGCAATGAACCATTTATAAAAGCTATTTCCGAGTAAGGAGCAGTGTAAATGAGGCTTTGATCAGAAGTTCCGCGTGTTTTTAAATCATTTACCCATTTTACATTTGGTAAATTTACATTTGCACTTTTCATTTCTTTGCCATTCATGTTGAGATCGAACTGATTTTCCCGCCAATTTATGCCCCAAACTCCGGCTCCATAATAATTCCCCATATCATTCCAAGCCCAACCTCCCGGAGTTGTTTGAAAGTCGAAATAAGAATCATCGATGATTAAATCTCCAGAAATTTTAGAAATGTTGTTCTCCTTTATAGCAGTCAATAATTTTTGTTTAAAATTTTCTGGTTTGTATCCTTCATACCGCCAACTTCCTAAGGTGGGATCACCATTTGATGAGATGTAAAGATTTCCGGAAAGTTTACCCGCAGAAACAGTTCCCGAAAACGAAGCGGATGTAGTGTACCGATAATTTTTTCCCAATGTTTCCAAAGCCGCTGCAGCCGTAAAAATTTTCTGTGTTGATGCAGTTGAAAGCCCTTGATTTCCTTGATATTCGTAAATAATATTTCCGTTCTCATCTGCTACATAGAGGGACAAATTAGCGGAATAGGCAGGAGCAGACCCAAGTAAGTTTTTAGTTGCCTCATTTAATTTTTGAGAAATATTTTGGGCAAATAAAATTTCGGAAATTATTAAGAGTAAACCAGCGAGTTTGTACATCAGAAATATTTAATTTCAAATATAGGAATTTATAATATTTAAAGTGGGCAGAACTTTTTTATGCCCATAAAATTCCTGCTCCAAAAGGGTAAGTAAACCTTCTTTTTAGGATAAATTGTTCGTAGATCCACCTTATTTATTTTTGGACAAAAGAAAACCCTTCAAAAAACTTGAAGGGTTAAAAAATTAACAGGCATTTAAAAATACCTTATGAAATTGTAGCCATTAGTTTTTGATGACTTTATTGGTAACTATTTTGCCATTTACCAAAGCTTTAACCATATAAACTCCTTTTGGTAAGGCGGACATATTGATTTCTGATTGGTTAGTTTTAGGAGAAAAACTCATTACTTTTTGTCCAACCATATTGTAAACTTCTACACTTTCTATTTTCCCAGAAGCACTTATATTTAAGATTCCAGTAGTAGGATTTGGATAGTAGGTAAATTTATTTGCGTTTACGTTATCCACCGCTAAAACTGCGCAGCTCACTGTAGCAGACCAACCTGCAAATTGAAAACTGCTATCTGAACGAAATCTCACGGTTAGCTGTCCCGAAGGATCTGTAGAACTAAATGAATCTCCAACTGATAATAAACTGGAAGCAACTGAAGGTGGAGATGCAGTTTGCCCACATTTTACCCCCGCTAAAACCGGTGATGCGATCGTTGGTCCATTATAAACGGATAAATAATCCCAACATCCTGAAAGTGTTCCGACACCTGTAGAAGATTCAATTTCCACTTGAGTAAAAGTAATTTTTACTCCTTGTCCTGCAACAACCGGTGCAAAATGCGTCACAATGTCTTCACTAGATGCATAATCTCCGGCTGCACCACCAGAATCCAAGAAAGTACCTCCACAAGTTAGTGGCGGCACAACAGGTGCGTTTGGAATAGTATCTGCGATGGTAAACGTAGTGAATTCGTTTTGGGTTGTAGGTCCTACAACTGTAGCAGATCCGGTTGTGGTGTTTACGGTATAGATATTACTTACGCCGCTTCCTAAATAACCAGCCATATACAAGACATTATTTGAAGTATTAAAATCTGCATCCTGTGCAAAAGAAATGTTTACTCCCAAATCACCAACTTCTGTAGTTGCCCCAGTTGTTAAATTTATTTTGTACAATTTATCGGAATTCATATCTGCGGAATAAGCGATACCTGCATTGTCTATTTCTAACCATATAGGAATGGTCATCCCTGTCATTGTTCCAATAACAGTGAGTGCACCAGAAGTTAAATCCACCGTATACAGTGTTCCTGCTGTTAAAGCTGCATTAGAAGAAGTTGCATACATCTTATTATTTGCTCTATTCCAAGACAAACCTGTTGCGGTATCACCTGCTAAAAGATTGGTGAGTGGTCCAACAAGTCCTAGTGTCCCATTATTATAAATTTTAACCAAATTTTTAGGACCAGAATCTAAAGCATATAAATTGCCGTCTCCAGCAAGATCATCTGCAAATAGAGTATTTGCAAGCGGACCAATTGTTGTCAAAGTGTGAGGCGGAGTTAAAGGTATCGTACCAAACACTACCGGATTTACGGAAAAAGAATTTTTTACGAATGCTTTATTTAAGATTGGTTCCAAGGAATTCGCAATACTGAAAACTGTATATTCTGCATTATCGGGAGTCGTATCTCCAACTAAGGTTGCCGCACCTGTAATAGTGTTGATGGTATAAATTCCACCAACTCCGGCACCAACATAGGCCGCCATATATAATTGATTGGTGTCTTTATTAAAATCTGCTTCTTGCGCAAAGTTGAGATTTACGCCAAGTGCTCCGATCTCAGTCGCCGCACCTGTAGCCAGATTAATCGAAAATAATTTGTCGGTACCAACGTCTGCCGAAAAAGCAAGTCCTGCATTATTGATTTCTAACCAAATTGGCAGCGTCATTCCCGTCGTAGCTCCTATCAAAGTTGCAACACCTGTAGTCATATTAAGAGTGTAAAGTTCAGTAGATGCAATCGCATACATTGTATTGGTTACGCTGTTCCAAGACAATCCAGACAAAGTGGCTGCTGCGGGAATACCAGTAAGCGGTGCAATAACCGTAGCTGCTCCAATATTATTAATTCGGACAAGATTTCGTGCGGTATTATCTAAAGCATACATTTTACCATCACCTGCAATATCATCTGCAAAAATTAACTGCGTTATCGTCCCTGTAGGTGTTAAAGTGTTTGGCGGTAATAATGGCATCGTGCCGAAAGGTTTTACGACACCACGATTATTCCAGGCGAAAGCTTTCGTGATAAGTTTAGAAGTTCCTGCTTTTTCTGTTTTTATATTTTGAAGTTCATAAATTCTTAAAAGTCGCAATTCTTTCTGCGTAAAAAGATGATCCGGAAAAGCCAGTTGTGAATCTCCCATATTTTGGATTTTATCCAGAATAGGCTGAACCTCAGTTTTAGTAATTTTACTTTTTAAATCCTCGTCGGTAATTCCGTATGGATAATTTTTAACATTCTTTTTTTCTTCCAGTTGTTGTATTTGATAGGCTTTATACAAAGCAAATTCTTCCTTCGATAATTTATCTAAGGGAAATACTCCTGTAGGATTTTGCTTACCTAGTACATCCAACTTATCCAAGACAGATTGAATTTGATGCATTGAGATTTTCTCTTGAGAAAATACTGAATTGGAGATTAGAACCATCGAAATGATTGCTAGACCCGAGTAGATTTTTTTCATTCCAAATATATTTTAGGTGTTATCTAACAAAAATATTATTTTAGAACAGAAAAATAGCCGTGAAATCACCCTAAAACGTAAAATAAATTGCGAAAACCGCAAAAAAATTACATGAATTTAATAATTGATGAGAGAAAATGGTTTCTTTTCTTTTTGAAATTACCCATTTTGTATTTTTTCAATACAGACTTTTTTGGTTAAAACCTTTCCTTTAAAAAATAAGATTTAGGGTGCATAAAAGAAAAAGAGGTCTCTATTTTTCGAAATGTAAAACGAAAACTAACAAAAATTTATATTCTCAAATATTACGAATTTTTATACATTCAATACTTAATTTTCTCACTCCAAATACCTATTTCTGCCATCTTTTTCTTAATTTCGTCCTCATATTTAGGATACTTGAATGGTTTACGATATTGAACAAGAAAACAAAGAAATTCTGGCGCGGTACAAGGATTTAATTTCTAATACCTACCGAACTTTGGATGAGGAACAAAATAAAATCATCCGGAAGGCGTTTGACATTGCTTTGGACGCTCACAAAGATCAGCGTAGAAAAACTGGCGAACCCTACATTTATCATCCCATCGAAGTGGCAAAAATTGTAGCCAATGAAATTGGTTTAGGAGCCACCTCCATCGCTTGTGCCTTATTGCATGATGTGATTGAAGATTCTGATTACACCTTCGAAGATTTAACCAAAATATTTGGGAAAAAAATTGCGAATATCGTTAATGGACTTACCAAAATTTCGGTAATGAACCATCAGAACATCTCCATTCAATCAGAAAATTACCGAAAATTACTACTTACCCTTTCAGAAGATTTTCGGGTTATTTTAATAAAAATTGCGGACCGATTGCACAATATGCGCACCTTGGAAAGCATGACTTCTGAGAAGCAAAAAAAAATAGCCTCAGAAACCGTTTATATTTATGCACCACTTGCACACCGTCTTGGGTTGTACAATATAAAATCTGAACTCGAGGATCTATCTTTAAAATTTAATAATCCCGAAGTTTATATTGACATTTCAAAAAGACTGGAACTTGCCAAGGAAAGCCGGGAAAAATATGTAGAAGAATTTAAGAAAGAGGTTTCTGAACAATTATTAGAGGAAAACCTCAATTTCACCATTAAAGGCCGTGCAAAAGCCATCTCTTCTATTTTTAGAAAAATACAGAAACAAGGAGTAACTTTTGATGAAGTTTTTGATAATTACGCCATTCGGATCATCTATAAATCGGATGCAAAAAACGAAAAATTTTTAGCCTGGAAAATTTATTCCATCGTTACAGACCTCTACCACAGCAATCCGCAAAGGATGAGAGACTGGATTTCTCAACCACGTTCTACAGGTTATGAAAGTTTGCACCTCACCGTTTTGGGTCCAGATAAAAAATGGATAGAAGTACAGATCCGCTCAGAAAGGATGGATGATATTGCAGAAAAAGGAGTTGCAGCCCATTATAAATACAAAGAAGGATTTCGGCAAAACATTGACGAGAAAAATTTTGAAACCTGGGTTACAGAAATTCGGGAAGTGTTGGAAAATCAGCAATCTCTTACTACTACAGAACTTTTAGATGATATTAAACTCAATCTTTATTCCAAAGAAGTTTTTGTTTTTACGCCAAAAGGTGAAATTAAAATTCTCCCCATCGGTTCTACAGCCTTGGATTTTGCTTTCTCTGTGCATTCGGATTTAGGGACAAAATGTTTGGGTGCGAAAGTCAACGGAAAATTGGTTCCTATTTCTTATGTCCTCCAAAATGGAGATCAGATCGATATTTTATCTTCTCAAAATCAAAAACCGAAGGTTGATTGGTTAGATTTTGTGGTGACTTCTAAGGCAAAATCAAAAATTAAGGCCATCCTTAATTCAGAAAATAATCATTTGGTAGAAGAAGGCAAAGAAATTTTGCAAAGAAAATTACGTCATGCAAAACTTAATTTCAATGACGAGGAAATTAATAAAATGCAGAAGTTTTTTAATCTGAAAACCTCGCAGGAATTATTTTTAAGCTTTCAAAATGGAAATTTAGACACGGGTGACATTAAAAAATACACAGAAGGAAAAGGTATTTTCAGCAACTTGATGCAGCGCTTCCGAAAATCGCCAAATAAAAATGAAGCCTATCTGGAAGTTCCGGAAACCAATCTAGATATGATTGTTTTTGGAAAAGATGAAGAAAAAATGAATTATTCTTTTGCCAAATGCTGCACCGTAATTCCAGGCGATAAAATGTTTGGCTTTATTACGATCTCCGATGGTATTAAAGTTCATAATGATGGGTGTCCGAATGCTATTAATCTTCGTGCCCAATACGATTACCGCGTGTTATCTGCAAAATGGGTGAATGAAGAAAGCTTTAAAAACAGAATTAAAATTGAGATCGAAGGATTGGACCGAATGGGAATGATCAATGACATTACTGCCGTCATCAGTAATTCTATGAACATGGATATGAAAAGCATGTCCATAGAATCGAACAATGGAATATTCCTCGGAAATATTAATTTAGAAGTTAGAAACAAAAGCCAGCTCGAAGAAACCTTCAAACAACTCAAAAACATCAATGGTATTTCCCGCGTAAAGCGGCTTTAATAAAATAAAAGTGGACTTATTTATCAAAAACTATTAATTAAAACAAAATTATGCTGATCACACAATATTTTAAAAAATTTCTTCAAAGTTCCCAATCTTCCGGAATTTTACTCATTATTTGTGTAGGAATTTCCCTGATGGTCGCCAATTCCTCTATGGGAGAAATGTTTCAAAATTTCTTAGACCAAAAAATAGGTACAGAAGTTTTTCATCTTAATTATTCTTTAAGTGTGTGGATTAATGATGGTTTGATGGCGATTTTCTTTTTACTCGTAGGGTTAGAAATTAAAAGAGAGATTGTAGAAGGTGAACTTTCTACTTTTAAAAGTGCTTCTCTGCCAATTGTTGCCGCGTTAGGAGGAATGGTTGTTCCAGGCTTGATATTTTTCCTGTTTAATCGCGGAACACCTTATGCAAATGGTTGGGCAATTCCTATGGCAACAGACATTGCCTTTTCTCTCGCGATTATTTCTATGTTAGGACGAAAAGTGCCCCTTTCCCTGAAAATATTTTTGGCCGCACTTGCAATTGTAGATGATTTGGGCGCAATTTTAGTTATTGCCATTTTTTATACGGATCAAATTGAATGGACTTCCTTAGGAATTTGCGCCATCATTATGGCCTTGCTCATTGGCTTCAATTTTTTAAAATTAAAGCAACATATTTTTTATATTATTCCAGGACTTTTATTGTGGTATTTTATGCATCATTCCGGTATTCACGCTACAATTGCGGGAGTTCTGCTCGCTTTCACCATTCCTACCAATTCCTCCAGCGCAGAGATTTCTCCTTTAGAAAAAATGGAGCAGAAACTTCATCTTCCGGTCAATTTTTTAATTATGCCGATCTTCGCTTTAGCCAATACCAATATTAAATTTAAAGAAGGAATGGTGGACGGACTTTTCACCGATTTTGGGTACGGAATTATTTTGGGTCTTTTTGTGGGAAAAGTGGTGGGAATTAATTTATTCTC
>Ga0136636_10001222_pt1 | contig 14779 bp, 15 predicted proteins | sample AntDrymUQ8522106_2_FD_104653 | JGI IMG/M metagenome (GOLD analysis project Ga0136636, IMG submission 104653) | Polar desert sand microbial communities from Dry Valleys, Antarctica - metaG UQ852 (21.06) | ecosystem: Environmental > Terrestrial > Soil > Desert | place: Antarctica: Dry Valley... | reverse complement strand
TGCGCCGGCCGGTGCCGCCCGAGGGCTTCGAGCGCATGGGCGAGGCGCTGTTGCGCCGCCGCCGGCTGCACATGCGCTACCTCACCCGCGCGCGGGGCGAGGTGGGCGAGCGCGAGGTGTCGCCGCAGCGCCTGGTGCACTACCGCAACACCTGGTACCTGGACGCCTGGTGCCACAGCCGCGAGCGCCTGCTGCGCTTTGCGCTGGACGCGGTGCAGGAAGCGCGGGTGCTCGACAGCCGCGCCAAGGACGTGGCGCTGCGCCAGGTGCAGGCCGAGATGGACGCCGGCTACGGCATCTTTGCCGGCGGCACGCGCCAGCAGGCGCTGCTGCGCTTCAGCCCGCAGGCCGCGCCGTGGATCAGCCGCGAGGAATGGCACCCCGACCAGCAGGGCCGCCTGCTGGCCGATGGCAGCTGGGAGCTGCGCCTGCCCTATGTCGACGAGACCGAGCTGCTGATGGACATCCTGCGCCAGGGTGCCCAGGTGCAGGTGCTGGCGCCGGCCAGCCTGCGCGCGGCGGTGCGCCAGCGCCTGGCCGAAGCGCTGGCGGTGTATGCCTGATCGGTGGCGACGGACCTGCCGCCGCTGACCCCGGCGCGACAGCCCGGCGCGGTGCAGACGGGCCACATTGGCCGTCCACCCATTCCAATGACCAAGGAGACCCGCATGACCGATGCCCTGGTGCTGCGCGAAGACCGCGACGGCCTGGCCGTGCTCACACTCAACCGCCCCGACAAGCTCAACGCGCTGACGGTGGCGATGTTTGCGCAGCTGCGCGACCATGTCGAGCAGCTGGCCGGCGAGACCGCGCGCATCGGCCTGGTGCTGCTGCGCGGCGCCGGCAAGTGCTTCTCGGCCGGGCACGACCTGGCCGACATCGCCCACGGCGAGCGCCCGCCCAGGCCCAGCTTCCAGGCCGACACCATCGAGCTGCTGGCCGACCTGCCGCAGCCGGTGATCAGCGCGGTACACGGCCACTGCTACACCGGTGCGCTGGAGCTGGCCCTGGCCGGCGACCTGATCGTGGCGGCCGCCTCGGCCAAGTTTGCCGACACCCATGCCCGCTGGGCGCTGACGCCGGTGTGGGGCATGAGCCAGCGCCTGCCGCGCCGCGTCGGCATGGCCCGCGCCCAGGAGATGACCTACACCGCCCGCATCTACAGCGGCGCCGAAGCCCAGGCCATGGGCCTGGTGAACTGGTGCGTGGCCGACGCCGACTTCGACGCCGAGCTGGCCAAGACCAGCCGCGCCATCCTGGCCAATTCATGGTTCAGCCTGCGCGCCAACAAGCGCCTGTACCGCGAGACCGAAGGCCTGCCGCTGCGCGCCGGCCTGTCGCACGAAATCCACCGCAGCGAGGGCCGCGGGCCCGACATGGACGAACGCATCGCAGCGTTCATGAACAAGACCAGCAAGCTGGCCTGAAGGCGGCCCCCAGACCTGCCGCTGCGCGCCAGCCCCCCGAGGGGGAATGAGGGAACTTGGGAGCGGCCCGGCGTTTCCTCATGACCACCCCCAGGCCGACGACAAGCGTCGTCCGCCCCCCGAGGGGGCCAGAAAACTCGGGAGCGGCCCGGCGTTTCCTCATGAGCGCCCGCCGGCGGCACTTGAGCCGGCAGTGGCCGTTCAGGGCACCTCGTGCCCCGCCGCCGCCGTCCAGATGCGCCACCACTGCTGCGCGTCCAGCCGCAGCGCCAGCGCAGCCAGCGCCTCCCGCGCCACGGTGATGCGGCGCGATCCCAGGATCGGCAGCGGCTGGCTGGGGTGGCGCAGCACCCAGGCGATCACCAGGGTGGTGACGGTCACACCCAGTTCGGCGGCCATGGCCTGCAGCGTGGCGCGCAGGCGCTGGGCGGCTTCGTCCTGCGCGGTGAAGATGCGCCCGCCCGCCAGCGGCGACCAGACCATCGGGCGCAGGCCCAGGTCCTGGCACTGGTCGAGCGTGCCGTCGTGCAGCACGCCGCGCTGCAGCGGCGACAGCTCCACCTGGTGCGTGGCCAGCGGCAGGCGCCGGTGCAACGGCGCCAGCTGGTGCGGCGCGAAGTTGCTGACACCGAAGTGGCGCACCTTGCCCGCGCGGCGCAGCGCGTCGAAGGCGCTGGCCAGTTCGTCGAAATCCAGCAGCGCATCGGGCCGGTGGATCAGCAGCAGGTCCAGGTGGTCGGTGCGCAGCGCCTGCAGCGAATGCGCGACCGACGCCCGCACATGCACCGCCGCAGTGTTGTAGTGCTTCACCTGGTGGCCGGGCCGCGCCGGCATCACCAGCTGGATGCCGCACTTGCTGACCAGCTACATGCGCTGGCGCAGCGCCGGGCGCAGCGCCAGTGCCTCGCCGAACAGCGCCTCCGCGCTGTAGCCGCCGTAAATGTCGGCATGGTCGAAGCTGGTGATGCCGATGTCGAGGTTGCCCTCTATCCAGGCCAGGCGCTGCTGCGGCGTCCACTGCCATTCCGCAAGGCGCCAGGCGCCGGCGATGATCGGTGACAGCCCCGCAGCGTTGTGCATCACCGCCATCAGGCTTTAGCGGCCTTGGGCAGCCGTCCCATCAGAAAGAACTGGTCGTTCGGCCGCATGCCGGTCAGGTTGGCCATGCGGTTGCTCAGGCCGAAGAACGCGGTGATGGCGCCGATGTCCCAGATGTCCTCGTCGTCGAAGCCGTGGGCCCGCAGCGCAGCGAAGTCGGCCTCGTCGACCTCGGCCGACTGCAGGCACACCTTCAGCGCGAAATCCAGCATCGCGCGCTGGCGCGGGGTGATGTCGGCCTTGCGGTAGTTGGTGGCCAGCTGGTCGGCGATCAGCGGCTTCTTTTCGTAGATGCGCAGGATGGCGCCGTGCGCCACCACGCAGTACAGGCACTGGTTGGCCGCCGAGGTGGCGACGATGATCATCTCGCGCTCACCCTTGCTCAGGTTGCCGGTGTCCTTGACCAGCAGGGCGTCGTGGTAAGCCATGAAGGCGCGCCACTCGGCCGGCCGGTGCGCCAGCGCCAGGAACACGTTGGGCACGAAACCGGCCTTCTCCTGCACCGCCAGGATGCGTTCACGCAGGTCGTCGGGCAGGTTGGCCAGTTCGGGCACGGGGTAGCGGCTGATCGGTGGGGTGGTCATGGGTGTCTCTCCTTCAGGTGCGAAATTGCATGGCGTGCAGGCGGGCATACAGGCCGCCGGCGGCCAGCAGGGCGGTGTGGCTGCCTTGCTGCACCACCCGGCCGGCCTCCATCACCACGATGCGGTCGGCATGCTCGATGGTGGACAGGCGGTGGGCGATGATCAGTGTGGTGCGGCCGCGCATCAGCGCGTCCAGCGCGGTCTGCACCGCGCGCTCGCTCTCGCTGTCGAGTGCCGAGGTGGCCTCGTCCAGGATCAGGATCGGCGCATCCTTGTACAGCGCGCGGGCGATCGCCAGGCGCTGGCGCTGGCCGCCCGACAGCTGGCTGCCGTTGTGGCCGACCAAGCTGTCCAGGCCCTGCGGCAGGCCGTCGACAAAGTCCAGCAGGTTGGCGCCGGCCAGCGCGGCGCGCACCCGGGCGGTGTCGGGCGGCGCACCGGCGGGCGCACCCAGCGCCACGTTGGCGGCGATGCTGTCGTTGAACATCACCACGTCCTGGCTGACCAGGGCGAACTGCTGCCGCAGCGTGTCGATCTGCCAGTGCTCCAGCGCCACGCCGTCCAGCGTGATCTGCCCGCTGGTGGGCGCCACGAAGCGCGGCAGCAGATTGATCAGCGACGACTTGCCCGCGCCCGATGGCCCCACCAGCGCCACCGTCTCGCCGGCGGCCACGTTCAGCGTCAGGCCGTCGAGTGCGGGTGCCTGGTCGCTGGCATAGCGCAGCACCACGTCGCTCAGCTGCAGCCGGCCTGCGGCACGCATCAGACCAGCGGGCTGGTCGCCCGGGCCGCTGGTCTGGTGTGTGCCGCCCACCTCGGCCGGGCTTCTGTCCAGCAGCTCCATGCCGCGCTCGATGGCGGCCAGGCCGCGGGTGATCGGCGCCATCACGTCCGACAGGTGCTTGACCGGCGCCACCAGCATCAGCATGGCGGTGATGAAGGCGACGAAGCCGCCCACCGTGCTGCCGGTGGCGCTGCTCTGCCACAGCGCCACCACGATCACCGCCGACAGCGCCACCGAGGTGAGCAGCTGGGTCAGCGGCGTCATCACCCCGGCCGACACCGCCGCCTTCAGCAGCACCCGGCGCAGCGTCAGCGCATGCTGCTCGAAGCGCCGCGCCTGGGCCGGCGCCGCGCCATGCAGGCGCACGATGCGCCAGGCCAGCACGTTCTCTTCCACCACATAGGCCAGGCCGTCGGTGGCGTCCTGCCCCTCGCGCGCCAGGCGCTGCAGCCGCTTGCTGACGGTGCGCATCAGCAGCGCCACCGCCGGGAACAGCACGCCGACGAACAGCGTGAGCTTCCAGTTCAGCCACAGCAGGTAGCCCAGCAGCGCCAGCAGGGTGAGCGAATCCTTCAGCAGGATCAGCACCGACTGCACCAGTTGCAGCGCGCCGCTCTGCACCTCGTAGACCAGGGTGTTGGTCAGGCTGCTGGCCGAGTGGCGGGCGAACATCGCCGGCTGGGCGGTGAGGATGCGCTGGAACAGCGCCTCGCGCAGGTCTTGCACGCCGCGGTGGGCGGCCCAGGACAAGGCGTACTGCGCCACGAAGCCGGCCGCCCCGCGCACCGCGAACACGCCGATGATGGCCACCGGCACCAGCCACAGCGGCAGCGCGCCGGCGCTGAAGCCCTGGTCGAGCAGCGGCTTGAGCATGGCCGGGATCAGCGGCTCGGTCAGCGCCCCCAGCAGCGACGCCAGAAACGCCACGCCCACGGCCAGCCGGCTGTGGCGGAAGTAGGGGGTGATGCGGGCGAAGCGCTGCAGCAGGCTGGGCATGGGGGACAGACGGGCCTGCGGTGCGTTCGGGGCTGGGGGGGGGCAGAAAGAAGGTGCGCCGGAGCAGGTGACGGATTATCCGGTGCCGCACCGTGCAGTCTGGCGCTTGCCGACAACACTGTATGAACGTACAGTTATCGTGTGAACCTGTCGCTGCCCCTGTTCGACGTCGACGACGACCTGCGCGATGGCGTGCCGGCCTGGCCCGGTGCGCCTGTGCCAGCGTCTGCGTCTGCGCCTGGGCCGGCGTCTGCGCCTGGGTCGGTGTCGGTGTCGGTGTCGGTGTCTGCGCCGGTGCTGGTGCCGATGCCGGTGTTCGTGCCGGAAACAAGCCCGGCTGCCGCCGACGCCGCTGACCCCGCCGCGCATGAGCCGCCCGGCCTCGATCTGGCGCTGCACCCTGCAGTGTGGCGCGCCAGCCAGCTGGGCGCCGGCGCGCAGGCCACCAGCCCCAGCGGTTTTGCCGCGCTGGACGCCGATCTGCCCGGCGGCGGCTGGCCGCACGGCGTGCTCACCGAGCTGCTGCTGCCGCAGCCGGGCATCGGCGAGCTGCGCCTGCTGGCGCCGGCGCTGGCGGCTCTGTCGCCGCCACCGGCGGCACCGCAGCCGCGCCCCGGCCGGTGGGGGCGTGCGGCTGCCGGCGCGGCCGCCGACACCGCCCGCTGCGTGATGTTGTTCGACCCGCCGGCCTCGCTCAGCGCCTGGGCGCTGGCGCAGTGCGGGCTGGACAGCCGCCACTGGCTGGTGGTGCGGTCGCGGCCCGGCAGCCAGGGCCGGCAAGCCAGCGGCGGCCCGGTGGCCGCACCGCTGGCCTGGCAGCCCGACACCGCGCCCGGCGTGCCGCGTGGTGCCAGCCGGCTGGCACCGCTGCTGCCGGGGGCCGATGTGCTGTGGGCGCTGGAGCAGGCGCTCAAGAGCGGCCAGGTGGGCGCGGTGCTGGCCTGGCTGCCGGTGAACCTGCGCGCCGACGCGCTGCGCCGCCTGCAACTGGCCGCCCAGGCCCAGGCCGGGCCGGTGTTCATCTTCCGCGACGCGTTGGCCCGCGGCCGGCCCAGCCCGGCGCCACTGCGCCTGCTGCTGCAGCCGGCCGGCGCCGACAACCTGGTGCTGCGCCTGCTCAAGCGCCGCGGCCCGCAGCAGGCCCAGCCGCTGCGGCTGGCCCTGCCGCCGGTGCTGCCGGCACATCTGCAGGCCCAGTTGCAGGCGCAGGCCGAGGCCCTGCAGGTCAGTCTGGATCTGATCGCCGTGCCCCGCTAGCCTGTCCACCAGGCCGATCTTTCACCATGCTGTGGGTGGCCCTGCATCTGCCGGCCTTGTCGCTGGAATCCTGGCGGGCCGGCGAAGCCTCCGATGCCGATGCCGATGCCGAGGCACGTCCTGCCGTGCTCATCGCCGACCACCAGGTGCAGCATGCCGACGCCGCCGCGCTGGCCTGCGGTGTGCGCGTGGGCATGCGGCGCGCCACCGCGCTGGCGCTGGCGCCTGATCTGCAACTGGGTCAGGCCGATGCCCGGCGCGATGCCCGCGCGCTGCGCGCCGTGGCCCATGTGGCGCTGGGCTTCAGCCCGTCGGTGGCCTGGCTGCCGGCTGCCGGCGCCGACGACCCGCCCGCGCTGGCGGGTGTGCGGCTGGAAGTGCAGAGCTGCTTGCGCTACTGGGGCGGCCTGCCCAAGCTGCTGGCGCGGCTGCAAGAGGCACTGGCGCCGCTGGGCCACCAGGTGCGCATCGCCACCGCGCCCACCGCGCTGGGTGCGGCCCTGCTGGCCGGCTGGCGCGATGGCCTGGCCCAAGGCCCGCACAGCCAGGACCGTGAAGCCCTGCAGCACCTGCTCGACCGCCTGCCGCTGCATCTGCTGGTGGCCGATGCCGGCCAGCTGCAGGCCCTGGCCGGCATGGGCCTGCACCGCCTGGCCGATGTGCGCCGCCTGCCGCGCGACGGCCTGGCGCGGCGTTTTGGTGCCGGCCTGCTCAACCGCATCGACCAGGCCCGCGGCCACGCGCCCGAGGCCCATGCCTGGCTCACGCTGCCGCCGCGCTTTGCCAGCCGGCTGGAGCTGATGCACCGCGCCGACACCAGCGCCCAGGTGCTGGCCGGCGCCCAGGTGCTGCTGGCCCGGCTGGTGGCCTGGGCCCAGGCCAGCCAGGGCTGCGTGGCCCGCTTCAGCCTGGTGATGCACCACGGCCCGCGCCACCGCCAGCATGCCGATGGCAGCACGACGCCCAGCCACACCACGCTGGACATCGCCCCGGCCCGCCCATCGGCCGACGCCGTCCACCTGCACAGCCTGCTGGCCGAGCGCCTGGGCCGCCTGCCGCTGCCCGCCCCGGTGCTCGACCTCAGCCTGCACTGCGACGAGCGGGTGGCGGCCGCACCGCCCGATGGCGAGCTGTTCGGCGCCCAGTTCGCCAGCCCCGACAGCCAGCGCGACGGCCTGGCCCGGCTGGTGGAGCGGCTGCAGGCCCGGCTGGGTGCCGACCAGGTGCAGTGCCTGGCGCCGGTGGCCGACCACCGGCCCGAGCGCGGCACCCACTGGCAGGCGGCCGACCCGGCCCGCCTGGGCGCCGCCCCACGCGGCATGGCCGATGTGCAGCGCAATGCCCAGGCCCTGGCCACCCAGCCGCTGTGGCTGCTGCCGCAGGCCCGGCCGCTGGCCGAGACCGACCGCCACCCGCTGCTCGACGGCCGGCCGCTGCAGTTGCTGGCCGGCCCCGAGCGGCTGGAATGCGGCTGGTGGGACGGCGGCCTGGTGCTGCGTGATTACTTCATCGCCCAGGCCGCCAGCGGCGCCCTGGTGTGGGTGTACCGGCACCGGCTGCCGGTGGCGGGCGATGCGCCGGGGTGGTTTCTGCAGGGCTTGTTTGCCTGAGCCAGGTCACCACGGGTTGCCCGGCGATCCGGCCCGCGCTCGCTCAGCGCCCGGCGATGCCCAGCAGTTCCACGTCGAAGGTCAAGGTGGCGTTCGGCGGGATCACGCTACCCGCGCCGCGCTCGCCGTAGGCGATGGCCGGCGGGCAGGTGAGGCGGGCGCTGCCGCCCACCTTCAGCATCTGCACGCCCTCGGTCCAGCACTTGATCACCCGGTTGAGCGGGAACTCGGCAGGCGCACCGCGGCTGTAGGAGCTGTCGAACTCCTTGCCCTTGTCCTTGCCGTCGGCCAGGGTGCCGCGGTAGTGCACCTTCACCGTGTCGGTGGCACTGGGGCTGGGGCCGGTGCCGGCCTTGGTCAGCTTGAACACCAGGCCGCTGCTGGTGGTGACCACCGCGCCCACGTCCACCGGCTTGGCCGGCTCGGCGGTGGACTGGGCGGCGCACAGGCCGGGCAGCAGGCAGGCCAGGGCGGCCAGGCGGCGGATGGTGGGGGTGGGGCAGGGCATGGGCATCGTGCAGGCCAGTTCTGGCGGTTCAGGAACAGGGCCGCATGATCGCATTGCGCGGCCCCGGCCCCGGCGCCGGCCCCGGCCTCGGCCTGCGCAACAGCCAGTGTTTCAGCGGTACGGCCCCACCGGCGCCGGCGTGTGCCAGTCGGCCGGCACCTGCAGCGGCATCTCCAGCAGCAGCTGGGCCATGCTCTTGCCCAGCGGGTCGAGCCGCATCGACACCGGCCCGCCGCCTTCCAGCGCCTGGTGCATCACCAGATTCATCGCATGCAGGCCGGGCAGGTGGTGGCGGTCGATGCGGCCCTTGACCAGGTGCGCCAGCCAGGCGCCCACCGCCGCCGGTGTCACCTGCGCCCACAGCAGCGGCAGCCATTCAGGGCGGCGGGCGATCAGGCCGATGTTGGAGATGTCGCCCTTGTCGCCGCTGCGGCCCCAGGCCAGGTCGACCAGGCGCACCGTGCGGGTGGGGCCGGTCGGTGTCTGGCCATGCGCCTGTCCCGGTGCCGGCCATGGCGCCGGGTCGGGCAGCACCGGCGGCGCCACCATGGCCGCCGGCGTGCCCGCCGGCACCGCCAGCGTGGCACCGCCTAGCAGCACCTGCGGCTGCACCGCGCTGCGCGGCACCAGGAAGGCGCAGGGCACGATCAGCGGCGACACCCCCGGCCGGCCGCCGCCGGGCCCGGTGGTGCCGGGCGACCAGCTGGTGCCGGGCGCGGCCTTCTCGCGGGCGAAGAGCTCCAGCGCCTCCTTCTTCGGGTGGCGCACCGCCACCCGCAACATCACCTCGCGCAGCGTGGGCGCCACCGCATGCGGGCCATAGAGTGATTCGGCGCCGATCACCTCGATGCGGGTGGCAGAAAAGTCACCCCAGCCACGCGCCAGGATCATCTCGCGCGTGCGCTCGACCAGCGCCTGCCCGGTGCGCCTGGCCTTGGCCACGGCGTCCATGCCGATGATCATCAGCATGCCGTCCACCCGCCAGCCGGCCATGTGGGTGGCGCTCACTTTCAGCGTCGCCGGCGGCGGGCTTCCCTTGGCGCCGCTGACCTGCACCCGGTTCTCGCCCACCTGCACCATCGTCACCTGGCGGAAGTCGCAGGCCACGTCGGGCAACAGGTAGGCGCCGGGGTCGCCGATCTCGTAGAGCAGCTGCTCGCCCACCGTGGCCGGGCTCACCAGCCCGCCGGTGCCGGGCACCTTGCCCACGGTGAAGCTGCCGTCCTCGGCCACCTCGACGATCGGGTAGCCGATGTGCGCCCAGTCGGGCACGGTGTCCCAGTCGGTGAACAGGCCGCCGGTGGCCTGGCAGCCGCATTCGATGATGTGGCCGGCCAGGCTGCCGCCGGCCAGGCGGTCGTACTGGTCGGGCGTCCAGCCGAAGTGGTGGATCAGCGGGCCCAGGGTGACGGCCGAATCGACGCAGCGGCCGGTGATGACCACATCGGCACCGGCGGCCAGCGCGCGGGCCACCGGCTCGGCGCCCAGGTAGGCATTGGCGCTCATCAGCTTGTCGGGCACCGGGGCGCCGCTGACCAGGTCGGGCAGCTGGCCGCCGGCGGCGGCGCGCAGAGCTGGCAGGGCCTCGCGCACGTCGTCGCCGTCGACCACCGCGATCTTGACCACCACGCCCAGCTCGTCGGCCAGCTTGGCCAGCGCCCGGCCGCAGGCCTGCGGGTTGATGCCGCCGGCGTTGCTGACCACCTTGATGCCGCGCTGCACCACATCGGGCAGCACTTGGCGCATGGCGGCCTCGACGAAGTCGGTGGCATAGCCGGCGTCGGGGTTCTTGCGCTGGGCCGACACCAGGATGGCCATGGTGGTCTCGGCCAGGTAGTCGAACACCAGCACGTCGATCAGCCCGCTGTGCACCAGCTGCGGCGCACCCACGCTGCTGTCGCCCCAGAAGCCGGAGGCGCCGCCGATGCGCAGCGGGGGGCGGGGTGTGGGCGTGGTCATGGCAGCTCCTGAAATTGACTGCACAGGCTAGGCTGGGCGGCCGCCGCTGTCTTGCGGCGATTGGCTGGCCGCGCGGGCCTGGCCGGAGCGGGCAAGTACACTGCGCCACGCCGCCGGGCTGTGGATTTCCACACAGGTTTCCGCCCATGCAGTACACCCCCCGCCACGCCGCCCGCCCTCCGCGTCTGCCCAGCCCATCCATGCCCCCAGCCGCCACGGCCCCTCCTGGCTTCGACCTGAAAAGCACCGCCTGGACGCTGGCCGCGCTGCGCCTGCAGTCGGCCGACCTGGCGACGCTGGTGGCCGCGCTGGACGCGCGGTTTGCCGACAGCCCGGGCCTGTTCGACGGCGACGCGGTGGCAATCGACCTGAGCCCGCTGCGCGAGGCGGGTGCGGTGGTCGATTTCGCCGGGCTGCTGCCGCACCTGCGCCGCCACGGCATGCTGCCCGTCGCCGCACAGGGCGGCAGCCCGGCGCAAATGGCCGCAGCCCGGGCCGCCGGCCTGGCCGAGGCGCCCGACGCCCCTGCCGCCCGAGCCGAGCCCGCGCGCGGGGCGGTGAAGGCGGTGGTCAGGGAGGTGCCGGCGCCCCTGGAAGTGGTGCGCGAGGTGGTGCGCGAGGTGGTGCGTGACGTGGTGCGTGAGGTCGAGGTGGTGCGCGAGGTCGAGGTGCTGCGTGAAGTGGAAGTGGTGCGCGAAGTGCCCGCCGCGCCCGTGCCTCCGATGGTGGTCGACAAGCCGCTGCGCTCGGGCCAGCGCATCTATGCCCGTGGCGGCGACCTGATCGTGCTGGCGGTGGTCAACGTCGGGGCCGAGGTCATCGCCGACGGCAACATCCATGTCTACGCGCCGCTGCGTGGCCGCGCCATCGCCGGCGCGCGCGGCGATGTCGATGCCCGCATCTACTGCACCTGCCTGGAACCCCAGCTGGTGTCCATCGCCGGCATCTACCGCACCACCGAGACCCCGCTGGCCGCCGACGTGCTGGGCCGCCCGGCCCTGGTGCGGCTGGACGGCGAGAAGATCATCGTCGAGCCGCTCTCCTCGTGAAGGCCGCATGAAGGTCAGCCGGAAGAAGCACACCCAGCGCAGCGCTCCGCAGCCACACGACAACCCGCAATCGCAGAAAGCAACCCTGATGGCCAAGATCATCGTCGTCACCTCCGGCAAGGGCGGGGTGGGCAAGACCACCACCAGCGCCAGTTTTTCATCGGGCCTGGCCCTGCGCGGCCACAAGACGGCGGTGATCGACTTCGACGTCGGCCTGCGCAACCTCGACCTGATCATGGGCTGCGAGCGGCGCGTGGTCTACGACCTGATCAACGTGATCCACGGCGAGGCCAACCTGAACCAGGCGCTGATCAAGGACAAGCAGTGCGACAACCTGTTCGTGCTGGCCGCCAGCCAGACGCGCGACAAGGACGCGCTCACGCAAGAAGGCGTGGCGAAGGTGCTGAAAGACCTGGCCGAGATGGGCTTCGAGTACATCGTCTGCGACTCGCCCGCCGGCATCGAGACCGGCGCGCTGATGGCCATGCACTTCGCCGACGAGGCGCTGGTGGTCACCAACCCCGAGGTCTCGTCGGTGCGCGACTCAGACCGCATCCTGGGCATGCTCGGCAGCAAGACCAAGCGGGCGATCGACGGCAGCCCGCCGATCAAGGAGCACCTGCTGATCACCCGCTACAACCCCAGCCGGGTCGAGGGCGGGCAGATGCTGAGCCTGACCGACATCCAGGAGATCCTGCGCATCCCGCTGATCGGCGTGATCCCCGAGAGCGAGACCGTGCTGGACGCCAGCAACCAGGGCGTGCCGGCCATCCACCTCAAGACCACCGACGTGAGCGAGGCCTACAAGGACGTGATCAGCCGATTCCTGGGCGAGACTGTGCCGATGCGCTTCACCGATTTCGAGAAACCCGGCTTCTTCAAGCGCCTGTTCGGCGGGAGGTGATCGGCGATGTCGTTCCTCTCGTTCTTTCTCGGTGAGAAGAAAAAGACCGCCAGCGTCGCCAAGGAGCGGCTGCAGATCATCCTGGCGCATGAGCGGTCGGGCCGCGGCAGTTCGCGCGCCGACTACCTGCCCCAGCTGCAGGCCGAACTGCTGGCGGTGATCAGCAAGTACGTGCAGATCGCACCCGGCGACATCAAGGTCAGCCTGGAGAAGCAGGACAACTTCGAGGTGCTGGAAGTCAAGATCGAGTTGCCCGACGCGGTGCGGTGACTGCCGACAGGGCCGACCCCTGCCGCGCCTTTCTGGCCGGCTACCCCGAGCCCTTGCTGGTGCAGGTGCGTGCCAGCCTGGCCGACGGCAGCGTGGCCGCCGGCCTGGCGCGGCGCTACCCCGAGGCCCACGCCATCCGCACCGATGGCGCGTTGTACGACCATGCTGCGGCATTGAAATCGCGCTTCCTGCGCCATGCCCCGGCGCTGAACAAGGTGGCCTACGACAGCCGGCTGCAGCTCGACCAGCGGGCACTGGGCACGCTGACAGCCGCCTCGCGCGTGCAGGGCGGGCGTCTGGCGGCCAAGCGCGAGCTGCGGGTGGCCGCCTGCTTCAAGCAGGCGCCGGCGGCGATGCTGGACATGATCGTGGTGCATGAGCTGGCGCATCTGAAGGAGCGCGCGCACGACAAGCCGTTCTACGCGCTGTGCGACCACATGCTGCCGGGCTACCACCAGGTGGAGTTCGACACCCGCCTGTGGCTGACCTGGCAGCAGCAGCTGGCGCAGGCCGCGCCATGAACGACTGGCTGGTGCAGTGGGGCCTGGAGGCCTGGAAGCCCGCGCTGCGGGTGCTGGTGATGCCGCCGGTGCCGATGCTGCTGCTGGCGCTGCTGGCGCTGGGGCTGGTGCGCCGCCGGCCGCGGCTGGGCCGGTCGCTGGGCTTGCTGGCGGTGCTGGCCACCTGGCTGGTGTGCACGCCCTGGGCCGGCCAGGGCTTGCAGGCACTGCTGACGCAGCCACCGCCGGCGCTGGCGCCCGAGCGCATCACCGCGCTGCGCGGGGCGCCCAACACCGCCATCCTGGTGCTGGGCGCCGGGCGCCGAGCGCTGCTGGGCGAGTACGGCGGGCCCGACCTGACGCCGCTGACCCTGGAGCGCCTGCGCTACGGCTGGTGGCTGGCGCGCCAGACCGGCCTGCCGCTGGGCTACAGCGGCGGCATCGGCCACGGCGCACGCGACGGCCCGACCGAGGCCGACGTGGCCCGGCTGGTGACGGCGCGCGACCGCGGCGTGCCGCTGCGCTGGGCCGAGGGGCGGTCACGCGACACCAACGAGAACGCGCGCTACAGCGTGGCCCTGCTGCAGGCCGATGGCATCACGCAGCTGGTGCTGGTGACGCATGGCTTCCACCAACGCCGGGCGCTGGCCGCCTTCCAGCGCGCGGTGGCCCGGTCGGGCCGGCCGCTGCAGCTGGTCAGCGCGCCGATGGGCCTGCGGCCCGCGCCCACCGGCCAGCTGTCCGACTTCCTGCCCGGCGCCGATGGCCTGGGGGCCAGTGCCATCGCGGTGCATGAATGGCTGGGCCGGCTGGCGGGTGCCTGACTGGTTGCGGACCGGCTCCTGACCGGCTCCTGACCCGCTCCTGACCCGCTGTCAGCCGGCGCCCGGCGGCAGGCGGCGCGTGGCCACCTCGCGGCGGCTGCCCAGCACGATCTGCCCCAGATGGGCGCCGCCGCCGATGTCGATCTCGGCGCCGTTGATGTAACCCGCAGCGTCGCTGCAGAGAAAGCCCACCAGCGCGGCCACCTCCTCGGGCTGGCCGAAGCGGCGCGCCGGGATCAGGCCCAGCGCGTCGTCGCGGATCAGTGGCGGCAGCCCTTGCACCGGCAGCGTGGCGATCATGCCGGGCAGCACTGCGTTGCAGGTGATGCCGTGGCGCGCATGCTCCAGCGTGGTGGCGCGCATCAGGCCGATCAGCCCGGCCTTGGTGGCCGAGTAGCCCGCTTGGTGGTAGAGCCCGGTGCGGCCGGCGATCGACGCGATGTGCACGATGCGGCCCCAGCCTGCCGCCACCATGCCCGGCAGCAGCGCCTGGCTCAGCAGCATGGGTGCGGTCAGGTTCACCGCCAGTTCGCGCTGCCATAGATCGGCCTGCATGCGCACCACCGGCGCGATGTGGCTGGCGATGCCGGCGTTGTTCACCAGCCCGGCAGCAGGGCCGAGGCTCGATTGCAGCTGCGCCAGCGCAGGCGGGATCTGTGCCGCATCGGCCAGGTCCGCCAAGGCCCAGGCCACCGGTGCAGCGCTGCTGCGGGCGATCTCGGCGGCCACTGCCTCCAGCGCGGGCGCCATGTCGATCAGCCCCAGCGCGAAGCCCTGGCTGGCCAGCTGGCGGGCAATCGCCAGGCCGATGCCGGCCGCAGCCCCGGTGACGACGACATGGCGGTGAATGCGCGGCTCGCCCACGGCCTCGCAGAGCTCGGCCGCTTCGCCAGGCGCCTGCCAGGACGCAGGTCCTGTCATATGCGTCCGGACTCGCCCACGGCCTCGCAGAGCTCGGCCGCTTCGCCAGGCGCCTGCCAGGACGCAGTTCCTGTCATGCGTCCGGGCT
>Ga0136636_10001221_pt1 | contig 14780 bp, 12 predicted proteins | sample AntDrymUQ8522106_2_FD_104653 | JGI IMG/M metagenome (GOLD analysis project Ga0136636, IMG submission 104653) | Polar desert sand microbial communities from Dry Valleys, Antarctica - metaG UQ852 (21.06) | ecosystem: Environmental > Terrestrial > Soil > Desert | place: Antarctica: Dry Valley... | reverse complement strand
TAGCTGTGATTGGCGGCTCATGGTTATGGCAATTTTTACGATCCCCTTCTCCAGAGACAGCGATCTCCTCAGCCCCACCACAACCAAGTTATGCAACTAAAAAATACAAAATTATGAAAACTGAAGCCGAATGGAAAGAAGTTCTTACTTCTGAACAATTTCAAGTTTTACGCAAGCATGGCACTGAGAGATCCTTTAGCAGTCCTTTAGACAAGGAGTACGACAAAGGAGCTTATCACTGTGCAGGATGTGATCTGCCTTTATTTACATCTGACACTAAGTTCAATAGCCGTACTGGTTGGCCGAGCTTTTTTGCCCCCCTCGAAGGTGCGATCGGCACTACAGTTGATAAGTCTTTGTTTATGAAGCGGGTTGAAGTTCATTGCAGTCGCTGCGGTGGTCACTTGGGTCATGTTTTCGATGATGGACCAAACCCCACTGGACAACGTTACTGTATGAATGGAGTTTCACTCAAGTTTGTTCCTGCATAAGTACTGCCAAGTGTATTAGGACAAAGCAAAACCCAAAAGAGAGAGGCGGCGCGCTGCACCGCCTCTCTCTTTTGGGTTTTATTTCTTACAAGACTAGCGATAACTATATAAATGAGTAGTGGCGCTTCGCGCCGCTAATCATATTCACCTTAATTACGGAGTTCCACTCCATTTTGAATATTGGTCACATTAGCAGGTGGACGAGTCCAATTAAAGTCACTAATGCGAAGCAGTAATTCTCCTAGACCTTGAGTAGGGTTGTAGCGAATTACAACAGCGTAGGTGCGGCGGGCATATTCTAGGGAGTAAGAAGCATCAAATAAGTTTCCATTGTCCAAGTTCCAGCTTTGTTGAATGCCGAGTCGAATTGGACCATAGATCTGCTGAACTATACCTGCGGTCAGCGATCGCGTATCAGCAAGACGATCAAACAAAAAAGGCGATCGCCCTGTGGAAAAAGCCTGTGTATAACTAACTGTAAAGCTGGTGTAGTCAAGAAAGTCTCTTATAAAGTTTCCGACTTCCGCAGATAAGCCTAAAGTCCCAAACAAAGTAGCTTGATTAGAACCATTAGAGTAGTAGGAGTTCACACCTTGCAAAGACACAAATGCATCAAGTCTAGGAACAATTGGTTTTGGTGAAAATCTTAGCCCAGTCTCCTTCTCAGCAGGGGCAGGCTCTCCACGCAGTATAGGAAAAGCACGACTTAAAACAGCCGCACTCTGCAAGCGAAGCAAAGTACCAACTGTATTCAAATTTTGGTCATCACGGACAGCACTAATCGCCTGAGCTGCGACTTGGTAATTAAAATTTATCTGTGAATCACCAAGCACAAAGTTGGGCGAAAATAGCGTAGATCCCGTAATGTTATTGACATCTTGGAAGCCTAGAGAACCATTGAAAACGCGATCGCGGAAGGCGTATTGCGATAGTAATGTATGGTCACCAAAAATTGGAGTTTGGTAGCTCGCATTAAACCGAAGTACAGTACCCAAACGTGAAAAATCTAGTCCAGAAAAACTAGCTCTCGCCGATAAGGTTTGTCCATTATCAAAGGCTCCATTTAAAGTTGCAACTACACCTAAAAGGTCGAATCCCGAAAAACCACTCTGTCCCTCCTGACGGGAAAAAGCTCTTTGAATCAGTAATTGAGGCGATAGTTGAAAGCTTAAATTTGGTTGAGTGATCACATCAAAGCTCTGTTGATAGAAAGCCCCATCGCGATCGCGACGGTCAAAACCGACTAATGCTGGCGAGAAGCGCTGAAAGCGATCAAGGATAATACTATTTACTGGCAATGGTAGTGAGAAGCCTTGATCAAAAACAATGCGTGGTGATTCTAGATCAAGGCGGTTTTGAGTAGGTGAAATGGGAGTCAAAGTCGCCTTGCTTGTTATGATTTCTAACTCAGGTGGACTAAACGGATCGTTGGTAACACGCAAATTTTCTGCCGTCCAAGTATCGCCATCGATAATAAGTCGTTCAGCAATGAATCCAACTCGGCGCACCTGTCCTTCGGTGGAGTTACTCGTACCTGCGACCGATACTGTAACTGAGTTGGTGGCAATTTCTGAGGGCGATCGCGATACTTCAGAGCTGACTAGCGTACCAAGATCAACAGATCCTGAAGCATTAAGCAGCTCTCCTTTAATATCTGCGTAGTTGTAGACCAGCTTTGTGCCAACAATTCTCTGATTGCCGCGCGTAAAAAAAACATTTCCCTCCGCAATTACCTCTTGAGTCTTAGTGTTTAATTGCACTCGATCAGCTTTGAGATTTGACTTTTTATAATTAATCGCGACATTGCCTTCAGCCACAAATATCTGAGTATTGATGTCATATTCTTGGCGATCGCTGATTACATTTAGCAGATCGCCCTGAGGCGGATCTTTGGGTAAAGCTGGAAAAGGCTTATCCGTAGGCTTGGGCTTAGGCAGACTGTTAGGTTTTATGGGGCCAGCTTGAGCTAATACTGTCGGTAGCTGTGCGGCTAACTCTGATGCAATCTGCCTTGCAATTGCGTCAGGTTCTGGGAGTCTTTCTAATAATAACTGTAGCTGCGATCGCACTTCAGCAGGCAATTGATTAGATGCGCCTGTATCACGAACTTTCGATGTAGGCAATCGCCTCAACGCTTGAGTATCACTGGCTTGCCGAACCTCAGCATAGGTGCTAGGTGGCAGTTGTTGAGTTGAAGTCAGTAGTAAAAAGTCCATACATCGATTAAGTTTACAGGATTTTTCCCTACGATCTAACGCTTATTAGTACAAGTCCTAAAATTAGCTTCGCTATTTTGAGGACTTTACGATCTTACTAAGTCTTGTTTTTAATTGTCAGGAGTATAGCCATACTTTATCTAAATAGCTATAAATCGCAGTTATTTTCTAGTTAGTCACTTGCTTCAAATTAGAGTACCAAAGGCTTCGACTTCGCTCAGCCATCGGTCGCGATGGCTGAGCGAAGTCGAAGCCACAGTTATAGCTGTCTCTAGTCTTATAGTAGATTGCGAACAAACCAAATCCAGATTTTTTGTAAAAGCCACGCTTCGCGTGGCTTTTACAAAAAATCTGGGTTTGGTCAGGATAAACTAAAATCCAAAAGAGGGTGGCGGCGCGCCACCACCCTCTTTTGGGTTTTGATTTATCCTGATACAAGTCGAAGCCACAGACATACTTGAATTGATTGTCAAGACTAATTGCGAATTTGTACAGGCATTAACAGATAAGTCATCTTAGTTGCTCCAATCGGAACAAGTACCGCAGGGCTAGTTGGATTATTAAGTTGAATTTGAATTTCATTACTGGGCAGAGCCTTTAAGCCATCAAGTAGATATTTAACGTTAAAAGCAATTTCCACATCTTCACCAGATACTTGAGCAGGCAAAGATTCTCGTCCAGCCGCCACATCAGGCGCTTCTACTGATAGGGAGATCTCTTGTCCCGTAGAGTCAATGGAAATCTTCACGATATTATTTTTCTGGTCTGCCAAGACCGCGATTCGCTCCAGCGCTGAGAGAAATAACTTCCGTTCCAAAGTAACTTGTCTCTCAAAACGACTGGGAATTAACTGACGATAGTTGGGATAACTGCCATCAAGTAGCCGCGAAATCAAAATTTGATTGGCACTCTGGAAAATCATGTTAGCGCGGTCAAATTTAACCGCGATCGCACCTTCAGTTTGTTGATTTAGCATTCGCTCCAACTCTCGTAGCGCTCGCGCAGGAATAGTCACTTCCAAGTTAGTAGTCACTGTATCGCCAGTCACAGGTGGCTCATCTGCATCTAGGAAACCTGTCTGCACAACTGATAAGCGATGTCCATCGGTCGCGGCAAACTCAAGGTGATCACTATCGGCGGTCAAATGAACTCCTGTCAAGATGCGCTTAGTCTCATCGGCTGAAGTTGCGAATAATGTCGAAGCTAATCCACTCAACATCGCTTCAACAGGGAGATAGGTTACTTGACCATCTTCACCAATTTGGGGCAACTCAGGAAACTCCTCAACTGGCAGCCCATGCATTTGATAGCGTCCCGAACCACAAATAATGGAAACCATCGTATTGTCCTTGTCCACGCTGATTGTAATATCTTCATCGGGAAGGCGGGAAACGATGTCATTGAGGAGTTTTGCAGGCAAGGTAATTGATCCCGCCTCGACTACCTGAGCGACAAAGGAAACCTGAATTCCAAGATTGAGATCAAAAGCAGTCATGCCAAGACTTTGATTCGCAGCATCTGCATCCATTCGGATATTTGCCAAGATCGGATGAGTGGGGCGGGAGGCGACAGCACGACCGACGAGAGCGAGATTAGCAGCAAGTTGATTTTGAGGGCAGACTAGTCGCATAGTGCAAAGAATGGGTAAGAAAGTGTTTAGGAAAACTCTAGTGAAGATGTTGGGCGAATAAGTATTCTTCTGTGTCTAACCGATGCGGTTCTCAAACAAGAGAAATGGAATAGTTCTAAACTAAAAAGAATCTTGAAATGGAAATAAATTAAGAATTGAAAATAAAAAAGTGTTGAATTTGAGAACTTATAAAATCGATATGTTTGTCTTTGATGTCTTAAGGGATTTTCATTTTTGTTTGTGGAAGCAAATCATATCATCATTTGCATTTTTTGAACGGTTTAAAATCAAAAATTTTTTTACTATTTCGAGAATAAAATTTCATAATTTTTTCGTTCGATCTAAATATTACTAATTTAAAGAATAATAATTATTAAATAGTAGTAGTAGGGGCTGTGGAAAATGTGGATAACTACAACAAAGATATACATGATCACACTTTCAGGGATTTTTGCCTGTGGATAACTCTGTGGATAAAGTGGCTAGTTATCCACAGAGTATAAATACCTATAAAAAGTTTTCCACATTTTCCCCAAGGTTATCCCCAGATATTTGATGGTTTTCCACAAAAAAGTTGTACTTTTCCACAGGTTTTCCACAGGCTTAGGGCAAATATCATCATCTGATGACTGCTGAGACAGTAAGAAGATCACTATATATTTACTAGTATTTCTTATTCGATCAATATTTAGTTGAATTAATATTTCTTAAAATATATAATCTTTAAATGAAAATTAAATATTTATTAAGAATCTAATGAGGCTTTTTGAATTTTGATATCTCTAGAGCTTGCCTGACATTTGTAAGAGCGTTACTTCCCAAACTAACCTTGGTTGGACATATCTCCCAATTAGTTCCCTTGCTTTATCTAGATATTGCAAAGTTGATAGCGCTTGGTGATGTTCCCAAAAGTAATTTTGAAGATAATCAATCATCCATAACTGTAAATCTACATCTAATTCTTTATTGATTTGCTTAGCGATCGCCATAGCACTCTTGGCATCGACAGGAACTTGCTGCACGGAGTTGAGTAATTCTGATGGAATACTTTTAAATCTTTCAAAGGACTCGATCGCTTGTCCTGCGGAACCTTGAGCTAGGTTTACAACTGCGGGTGGAATATCACTATAGCCTTCTTTCAGTAATACTTCTTGAGTTTGACTTTGATTTAGTCTGGTGAATGGAATGCGTTGGCATCGGGAAACCAAGGTTGGTAGTATTGAGCCAGCATCAGGCACAATCAGTATAATCGTGGCATAGAGAGGCTCTTCTAAGGTCTTGAGCAAGCTATTTGCTGCTGACTCTGCCATAGATTGTGCTTCTTCAATAATGACAATGGAGCGATCGCATTCGAGGGGCGCACGACTTACAAATTCGCTGATTTCGCGGACTTGCTCGATCCTGATCTGGGGCATGGCTCTTCGTTTTAGCCCTGCGGCTTCGGCTTCTTTTGCCGTCAGCATTTTACCCTTGTCTAGATATGTCGGCTCAACCCAGAGAAGATCGGGATGGTTGCGATCGCTAAGTCTGTTTGTAGACTTGCGGTCGCCTAATAAAACTTCCGCAAAAGCCAATGCAGTTTTGCTACGCCCCACCCCACTTGCCCCCGCAAATAGATAGGCTGGCGCAATACGGCTTTTTTGAATTGCTGCCTTTTGTAAGGCGATCGCCTGAGTTTGCCCAATGATCTTGTCAAAGGGGGCAAAGGAACATGGTAGTCCAAAGCTAGTCATTCCAATTTTGCTGTTGCGATCGCCATGACGCACTAGACCGTAGGCTAGTACGACTAGCACTAGATTCAGTATCAACTAGGCGGCGACGTAACCACCAACGAATTGCCTGATCAACAGATGCGGAAGGATCATCTGATATTTCTGAAAGCTCAGCAAATATTTCTGGAGAAATCTCCACATAATGCTTATGGGATAAAGCTTGAGGATAGTTCTGTTCTTCTGAATCGGCAGAAAGATTAAGCGCTGATTCTAAAGGTTCCATTTCGGTGCTTGGTATCTTTTCTTGGCGAATATCTTGGTTAGGAATGCTTTGATAGGGGAAGTCTTTAGTTGATTCTTCGGTAAATTCTGCCCTCTCATTATTTTCATTGATGCGGATAGCTTGCATAGAAGCACTTTCTGCGTCATGAAATAGATGGAGTTTTAGGGCTGTAAAAGTAACGGCAAGATTGATGGCTGCTAATACTAATAGATTTATCGATTGACCTAGCCATAGAATTAAAGCAGCAGTCGAACTAATTATTAAACCTGTGACCAAAAGATTATAGCCAATAATTTTTTTGGAGTTGGATGACTTAAATGGTTTTGGCGTAAATTTACTGCGATTGCGTGAACTGCGTAGCTTGGTACTAGATAGAAAAACTAGGGAAATGATAATGTGGATTAGCCCTAGAGCCAAGAAAAATCCGTTAAGTAGCCAAAAATCTTGCATAAATTTTATTTAACTTGGTATTTGATTTTAAAGATATGCAGGACTTTTGCGCTGCATATCCTCAAACCTAGGTAACTATACTTAGTCATTCCATTCGCCGCGTGGTGGTACAACAGGATTCATGGTTAGTGGGCGTGAGCGATCTGCCTCTTTGATGGCGCGGCGTTGCAGCCATTGGCGGATTGCCGTGTCAATCGCCTGTTCAGGATCATTAGTGACCTCACCAAGCTCAGCCAGTAGAGCTGGATCGATTTCTACACTTTTTAGAACCTCATTAAATAGTGCTTCATTAGCCGAGAGGTCGGTTTGGTTTGATGAGGTAGCTTTGTCTTCTGGCATAAGGACTATTTGAGTTTTAGGTTAATTAAGGAATTTGCAGGATTATAGATGGTGTTTTCTAAATTTTACCGAGATTTGTTACCTTGTGAATGTGCAGTGCGATCACAATCTCGATTTTATTGTAGAGATAGTTGTGGCGCGGCGCGCCTTAACTATCTCTTAGGATCTACAGCGCAAAGCACTGTATTCTGAAATAAAACACAGATTCTAATTGTATCCATGTCTTCTTCACTTCAGGTTACACGCGGTACTCGCGACATTCTCGCCCCCGAAATTTATTATTGGCAGCAGCTAGAGGCAACGGCGCGACAAATTCTTGCCCAAGCTGCCTATAACGAAATTCGTACCCCCATTTTTGAGTCAACGGAGCTATTTGCGAGGGGAATTGGCGAAGCTACGGATATTGTCGGTAAGGAGATGTATACCTTTAATGATCGCGGCGATCGCTCTTTGACATTGCGCCCAGAGGGGACAGCAGGGGTGGCGCGTTCCTATATTGAGAATAAATTATTTGCCCAAGGTGGTGTGCAGCGACTCTGGTACATGGGGGCAATGTTTCGTTATGAAAGACCTCAAGCGGGTCGCCAGCGTCAGTTTCATCAATTGGGTGTCGAAGTATTAGGCAGTGCCGATGCTCGTGCCGATGCAGAAGCGATCGCGATCGCCAGTGACTTTTTGCAAGCAGTGGGGCTAAAAGATCTCGTTGTGGATCTCAATTCTGTGGGAAGCGCTGAAGATCGGGTGGCTTATCGCCAAGCTTTGGTCGATTATTTCACTCCCTTTGCTGAAGAAATTGATGTGGATTCGCGCGATCGCCTAATCCGTAACCCCTTACGTATTCTCGATAGCAAAGACAAACGTACCCAAGAAATTTCCCAAGATGCCCCCAGTATTCTCGATTATCTAAGCCCCGAATCACAACAACATTTTGAGCAAGTCCAAAACTTACTTACCGATCTAAATATTTCCTATCGTATTAATAATCGCCTCGTGCGCGGCTTAGATTACTACACCCGCACTGCCTTTGAGATCCAGTCTAGTCAACTAGGCGCACAGTCAGCCGTCTGTGGTGGCGGTCGCTACGATCGCTTGATTGCCGAACTCGGTGGCTCCGATGTCCCCGCCGTAGGTTGGGCGATCGGGCTAGAGCGTCTGGTGATTTTGATGCAGCAAGTTGCCGAACAAGAGCAAGCGGCGATCGACTTTTATGTAATCTCCCGTGGTGAAAAAGCTGAAGCCAAGTCTCTATACATTGCTCAAGTTCTGCGTCAAGCTGGTTTTAGTGCTGAACTAGATTTGAGTGGTGCAAAATTTGATAAGCAGTTTAAACGGGCTAGTAATGCTAATGCTAAAGCGGCGATCGTGCTTGGTGATGCCGAAATTGAATCAGGACAAGTACAAGTCAAATGGCTAGAGTCAGGTAATCAAGAAGCGATCGCGATCGCCGATCTAGTTGCTAATCCTGAAATATTACGAGAAAACCTATAGAAAATAAAAAATGTATCAAGGACGCAATGTGATTCTCTACACATACTTGCACAACGCACTTAACGAGGTCGAGGATGTAATGCGATCGCCTTGTGTTAGATACCAGTTAATTCATTAATATGGCGATCGCACATACGAATTCTTTAATTTGTTGAAGTAACATTGTAATTTCCATCGCTGCTTAAGTTCTCAGTAATGCAATAAAACCTGCTTGCTCAGAGTGCTTGTCATAGGTTAAAGATTCTAAAATACCTAATTCTTCCATGATGCAAAATGATGAACAGTCAGTATGGCTCCATGCTTTGTCTTGGCGTTGTGTGTATAGTTCAAAAGCATTTGAGAAAAGTTGTTTTGTCAATGGAATGACTTCCATATTTTCATCTTGTTGAATCTGAATAATCAGATTTACGACGGTTTCGCGAAATTTAGAACCACTACCAGAGTAGTGATTGAGCAATTCGTTGAGTATTAATTCACTTGTAAACAGTTTTGACGGAAATAAGGTTAGCGTAAGGTTATTTGCCAAATCATGTAGTGAATCGGTAGGGTTAAGAACTGCAATCCAGTAGCTTGTGTCAACAAATATTTTCCGCATTAGTCTTCTTTTGGCGCACCGTATAAATAATGATCAACGTTTTTAGAAGAGTCAGAAGGTAGCTTTTGCCATTCTTCTTTGGGGATACTTTCGCGGATTTTGGCGATGCGTTGTAAGAATGCTTGGGCTTGGGCATAGCCTGCTTGTTGTTCTAGTTCTTGTTTTTTGCGAAGTGTTTCAACTTCTTGCAAAATTAGAGCGGCGATCGCATCCTGTTCTGGCTGTGAGAGTGCAGAAGCTGCGGCGAAGGCTTGTTCTAGTAGTTGGGTCATGGTGTTTTATCCTATTGTATCAATTCTTGAAAGCGTGGATCGCTGCGGATGTTGTCAAAATCTGAGTCGGGCTTTACTATTTTGCGATCGCCAATCCTATTCCTAATTTAACGAAAGATAAAGTAATTTTGACTTTTCTGCTATATAGAAACGTCTAAAAAGTCTTCTCCATTAAGTTCAATAATAAGGGCGATCGCGATCGTTATCTCGATCATGATATCTTCGTTAAGTTTCCCTAGTTGACGAATAAATCTTGTTGTATCAAGCCCTCTGAGTTGTAATGTATCAACTGCCGAGACTTTAGTTAGTCCATTGGTGCTATCTGGCTCAAGCTTGAGATGCCATACATTTTCTGCAAAGTAGGGTTTCCAGTCAGTGATGGGAGCAATAAGTTTAATTGGTAACTTGCCAATAGAATCTGAGCTAATTACAACTACTGGTCTAATTTTACGGATTTCTGAGCCGAGAGTTGGATCGAGATTGACAAGCCAAATTTCACTTCTATTTGGTTTCATGATCGTACTCAAGAATATCTCCCGCTCCAAGTTCTTTCCATTCTGTATTTTGTTGATAATGCTCTAGCATTTGCTCTGCTTGTTTTGCTAAGATTTGACGACGACTTTCTAGGGGCATTTTTAGCAGTGCTTTTCGAGAAATCTTGCGAGATTTAATTTTTTGCAAGATTTCATGGGCGATCGCATCCTGTTCTGGTTGTGAGAGTGCAGAAGCTGCGGCGAAGGCTTGTTCTAGTAGTTGGGTCATGGGGTTTTCTCCTATTGTATCAATTCTTGAAAGCGTGTATCGCTGCGGATGTTGTCAAAATCTGAGTCGTTCTTTGCCATTTCGCGATATTTTTCTGGAGCGAGTTGGATTGCTTTTTGAAGGTTCTCTAAGGCGAGTTCGATCTGGTTTTAGAGGGAGTAGGCACAGGCTTTGTTATATAAAACTTGGTAATCGTCAGGTTCAATTACTAATGCTTTGTCATAGGATGCGATCGCTTCTTCATATCTTCTTAGATCACCTAGCACAATGCCTCATAGCGATCGCATATATACAGATGCTCAGCAAACATAGCCAACACCAGATCAGTAAAGCGATTTTAGTTTTATTTCATTTTTTGAGATTTGCTTTTAAGCACTTTTTTGCTTGTTAATAAACGGTTTTAGGGTTTAAAGTCTGCTAGTAGCGATTTGCTTTTAAGCACTTCTATGCCCAAAAAATAGATAGTGATCGCAGATATAAGGAGGGCTATTTTATTGCATAAGTTCAATAATTATTCCATCCCATTTTTGTTTATGTTCAAAATTAATTTCCTGATCCTTCTCAACTAATGCAGAATATTTATTTATAAACTCAATTGGAGAACTTACAAGCCGTAGGTAATATTTAATCGTTGGCAATACTCCATTCACAATCACTTGACACTGATAATTATTAGCAATTTCATCAATCATTTGATAAATATCATTTTCATCTTCTTTTTTGAGATTAGCTGAAGATAAAATCAGATATCTCTCAGGATTGAATTTAGCTATTTTTTCTTTAGCGATCGCCACCATGTGTCTATCTATGGGCTTTTCATATTTAATCTCTATAACTTCCAGAATATGTTTTGATGATTCCGCATAATAAATTTCAATATCTCCAGCACTTCCTGAAGTTTTATCCGATGCAGTATGACTGCCCAAAGTCTTTAAAGTGCAATTTTGATATCTGTTCATTTCGTTGATAACTAACTCATACATTGCATAAATAGCAAGTACGGGTAATTTAGATGTACCTTTAGCTGTATATGATTTGCAATAAAAATGTTCTTGTAATGCAGAAATAATGTCGTTAATTTGAATGTCTGAGCAATTAGTATTTTCGATTTTTGTAATATTGATAGATTCCTGAGTAGAAATTTTTATTACAGACTCCAAGAAATTAATGATCAGTAGTTCAGATATTTTTTGTTTGTTAGTAGGATTAACATCTAATTCCAGATAATTCAAAATACCCAAAAAGGCTTCTTTAATTCCTTTACCGCTAATTTTTCCTTGATAGTCAATCGTATATGGAAACGGTTGTTCTAGAGAGCGCGTTAACCAACCACTTTCTGACATTGACGGTAAGCCTAAAGATTTAAGAGTCGGTGTTATGTACTTAGTGTCTATAGTCCTTCCTGAAAATCCATTAGGCAATTTATTTTGATGAAATCTGATATCTTGTTCAGGACGTAAGCTTTTATGTATTAAAAGCGTCACTAGTACTGTATAAACAGCTTTTTGTCTAAAACAGTTTTTGGCAATTAAATTAATTTTTTCTAAAGTATCTTGTGGGATTTTTTTAGACTCCAACAAGAATTTTTTCGATTTACAAAAATCGTTAGATATTAGTTCGTATAACTCTAGTAATTTATCTTGATGATTCATTTATTAATTAAAAAGTGATAACTGTTTAGAACTATATATATTGATTTGCGAAGATTTGGAGACAAGCTGGGAAAATTCTTTCTTGACTTCTAATGCTATTTGGTAAATCATAGGAACACATACTGAATTACCTATTTGTTTATAAGAATTTCCTAGCACATCAGAAGATTTAAAATCTTTGGGAAAACCCATTATTTTGTAACACTCATTAATCGTTAATTTTCTAACTCTATTTTCTGACGGAATATAGATAAAAAATCTTCCTGAAGTTTCCTGAGACGGAATTGTCGGATGAATACCTTCTACGGAATAAATTCGATTTGGCTGATGATGAACTCTAGACAAATGCTCAGTATTTGGTCTAACTCCTTTTTTCCAAATACTTTTATTACTTCTATAACCAACAAATATTAAACCTGATTGTTGATACTTAGGATTATCAATTAACGTATATTCATCAGGCGGCAAATATTCAAATTTATTGTCTTTACATAAAAATTCTTTTAATTTAGGAATCGGTCTAAAAACTGCTAGCTTTCTAAAATTAAAAACTTGTTTTTTGCTAGCAATAATTACTAATCTTTCTCGATGTTGCGGCACACCAAAATCTTTAGAGTTTAATAGAGCATAGCTAACGTAGTAGCCTAATTCTTCAAGTGATTCTAATATAATTGCTAAAGTTTTACCGCCATCATGATAGATCAAGTATTTAACATTTTCTAGGACAGCGATCGCTGGTTGTTTAGCTTCCATAATTCGACAGATATGGAAAAATAATGTACCTCTAGTATCTTCAAAACCTTTGCGTTTACCACAAATACTAAATGGCTGACAAGGAAAGCCAGCCGTTAGTACATCAAAATCTGGAAGGGATTGTACATCAATTTTAGTGATGTCAGCGAATGGGGTTTCACCAAAATTATTCGTATAAATTGTTTGACAATTTGAGTCAATTTCGCAAGAGTAAACGCATTGGTAGCCCGCTTGAGTAAACCCCAAACGAAAGCCGCCAATACCAGCAAATAAATCAATAAATCGCAATGAATTCACAGTTTAATCAATATTAAAAAGTACCTGCGATCGCACTGACACAGCGATCGCAAATATGTGGATGTTCAGCCGACTCACCGATATGAGTAGAATAGTTCCAACACCTTGGACATTTTTCTCCCTTAGCATGAAAAGCCGCAAAAGTAAGGTCTTCAGACTCATAACGATATGGTAGTGATTCCCAAGCTGTAGAAATGCTTCCTTCAACTGGTGGCTGTTCAAAATCAATTCTATTCTTCATATTTTGAACAAATTTTACCTGAGATGTAATGAATAAATATTTGAGTTCTTCTTCACCCAAAGATTCTAAATTAGCTTGTATAGTTTCTTGGTCAGACCAAATCCAGATACTTGCCTCCAGAGAAGAACCGATCACTTTGTCATTTCTTGCAGATTCCAACACTTTATTTACTTCGCCGCGCACTTCACGCAAATATTCCCATTTATCGGCAAGTTCAGGCTTGTGCCATTCATCATGGGCAGTAAACCAACCAGATTGGAATACAGATTTGCTAGGTGCAGGATAGGGTAGATATTGCCAGATATCTTCGGCGGTATGGCAGAGAACTGGCGCGATCGCTTTAGCAATTGCCTCCACACAATACATTAGGACAGTTTGGCAACTGCGGCGGCGTGGTGAGTTAGGCGCACTAATATATAAACGATCTTTGGCGATATCTAAATAGAAGTTAGATAAATCGACAGTGCAGAAGTTTTGAATGGTTTGGAAGAAGCGTGAGAATTGGAATTTCTCGTAGGCTTCAGTGATGTCTTTGGTAACTTCAGAGAGGCGATGCAGGATATAGCGATCGCTCTCAGTGAGGTCGGCATAAGGGACTAAATGTTCAGCAGGATCGAAGTCAAAGAGATTGCTGAGCAAGAATCTTGAGGTATTGCGAATCTTGCGTGATACATCTGACATTTGTGCCAAAATCGTCTTACCGATGGGAACATCACCGCTATAATCGACACTCGCAGCCCATAAACGAATTACATCCGCACCATAGGGAGGTTCTTTCTTCTGGTCTTTGCCACCATTGATTACCACCATCGGATCGACGATGTTGCCGAGGGATTTACTCATCTTTTGTCCCTTCTCGTCTAGCACAAACCCATGCGTTAAGACAGTCTTGTAAGGCGAATAGCCATTAGTAGCCACGCTAGTTAGCAGCGAAGATTGGAACCAGCCGCGATGTTGATCGGAACCTTCAAGATACATATCCGCAGGATAGTTCATCTTGTCGTAACCGAGTATAGAATTACGGCTCTCACCGCCGAGTACCCCAGCCCATGAGGAACCAGAGTCAAACCAGACATCCATTGTGTCTGTGCCTTTGCGATACTTGCGTCCATTATTGCGATAGGCTGCTGGCAATAACTCTTCTACTTCCCTTTCCCACCACACATCAGAACCATGTTCGCGAATGAGTTCTTGAATGTGAGTGACGGTCTCCTCCGTGAGCAAAGGCTCATTAGTTTCTTCGTCATAAAATACAGGAATCGGTACGCCCCAAGTGCGCTGACGCGAGATACACCAATCCGATCGCTCTTGCACCATCGAAGTAATCCGATTCTCACCGTTGGCAGGAATCCATGTCACTTCTTTGATTGATTTGAGTGCTTGCTCACGGAAACCGTCAACTGACGCAAACCACTGTACGGTTGCTCTGACGATAACGGGTTTCTTAGTGCGCCAATCGTAGGGATATTTGTGGTTATAGGCTTCTTCTTTAATCAAAGTTCCATTAGCCGCCAAAATTTCCACAACCTTGGAGTTACCTTCTTTAAGAACACTCAAACCTGCTAACTCTTCACCCGCATCGTCATTAAAAATCCCGCG
>Ga0136636_10001220_pt1 | contig 14780 bp, 7 predicted proteins | sample AntDrymUQ8522106_2_FD_104653 | JGI IMG/M metagenome (GOLD analysis project Ga0136636, IMG submission 104653) | Polar desert sand microbial communities from Dry Valleys, Antarctica - metaG UQ852 (21.06) | ecosystem: Environmental > Terrestrial > Soil > Desert | place: Antarctica: Dry Valley... | reverse complement strand
GGGCGGGGCGGGGGCGCGGGGGGGCGGGGGGGCGGGGGGGGGCGTAGCGTTGCGGCATGTCGCAGGGGATGTGCTCCATCGCTGTTCTTTCCTGGCCCGATGCGCTGCCGGAGCTTGATCGCGTCGAGGCCGTCGTCCGTGCTGTCGGGCTCGACCCGTTGCTCGCGGCCCAGGCCGTGCGGAAGCCGCCGCCGATGGTGCTGGCGCGCCTGCCCATCAGCGAGTCGGCCGCGGCGGTTCAGGCCCTGGTCGCTGTCGGCGCGGGCCCGCTGCTGGTCGCCGACGACGACATCGCCCGGCTGCCCGAGGCGATCCTGGCCAAGCGTCTGGTCCCCGCCCTGGGCGCGCCCTCGCCGATGTATCAGGTCGAGCCCTGGAGGGCCGGGCCGGTAAAAGCCATCGGGCTGGACTGCTCGCGCGTCGTGCTGATCATCAGGGCCAAGCTCGTCTCCAAACGCGTCGGCCGCTGGGAGCAAGGACCCGACCGCGGGTCGAGCATGGCCCACGAGATGCTGAGTTGGCACGGGCCGGTGGCGAGCCTGTTGCGCGACGAGGGCGACGGTCCGAGCATCCGAAAGGTCGCCGTCAAGACCGCCCACGTCATCGACCTCTGGACGCTCAACCCCGGGCCAGAAGCCCGCCTCGGGCCCGGCTTGATCGGGCATCTCCGGATCCACGGCGACAAGTTCTCGTGGGACGTGCTCAACCACCTCAAGGCCCACGGCGACCACAGCAACGCCGACCGGCTGGCCCTGCTGCTCGCCGAGCAGTGCACGCGGGCCCAGGTCGACCTGGGCTTCACCCCGTTCGCCGACGCGAGCGCCCGCACGCTGGGGCGCAGCTATCGCTCGATGGGCAACGGCGCCGAGAAGACCGAGCAGGGCCCCATCTTCGAGTTCTACTCGGCGTGGTCGATGATCCGAGTGCTCAAGCTCGGCTACCGGCCCCCCTCCCCCCACGCGCCGCGTGGGGCGTAGGGCCACGCCGGATACCCGCGACACCCTCCTTCGCCCCATCCCCCCCTCTCCCTCCCCCTCCCCCTCGCCGGTCCGATCCAGCGCGATCGACGGGGAGTCGCGGGGTGGACCAGACTGCGCAGTCGTACCGTACCTTGCACAACAGCGTGTATATCACAATACCGAAGTACGGTACGACCCTCACCCCTCACCCCCCACCCCCCACCCGCCACCCGCCGACCAAGTCGCTCGACGGGGTTAGGTGTGTTGAGCGGATGCAGAAGCAGAGAGAGGCCGGTTGTAACACCCAGGGGCACGGAGGCGCACAGGGGCAAGGAGCAAGAGACGAGGAACGCAGAGAAACCGGAGACGGCGGAGAAAACCAGAGAAGGGCCTGCGGGTGCAAACCTGCTTCAACCTCCGGTTTCCTCCGGTTCCTCGGGTTCCTCTGCGTTGCAGTCTTTCTTGGTAATCTTCGGTCCCCATTGGTCTTCCTTCGCGTGCAAGAGGTTCTTCTTCGGCCGCGATGCCCTCGCCAGGTTCCGCCGCCGATCGCCGGGTTGCAACGCGAAGGAGGCGAAGCAAGACCGAAGGTCGCGAGACGAGGGCGCTGATTGTGGGGAGTCGGGTGGTTTCTGGCTCTCTGCGCAAGCGTACAGAAAGCATCACCATCCTTATAGGCCGAAGGGGGCTGGCGACCGGCGTCTCGCCTCATGCGGGGAGCAGGACGGCACAGGCAGTCGTACCGTACCAAACGGAAGAACATATACACGGCAGGCAGGTACGCTCCGGCCGTCGGTGTTTGCGAGAGCGGCGAGGGGATGTACCTATGTCCGGTGCCGCCACCGTACCTTGCTCGCGGTACAGAGTGTAAGAGGATGGTACGGTACGACCGACCCCTGCGACGTGGGTCGGTCAGTCGTTGGCCGGGGCTCGGCCCGAGCGGAACTTCTCATCCATCCCCGGCAGCGGGCGGCCCTCGGAGAGCCCCAGCGCGTTCATCGCCACGGCGTGCAGCCTGGTGTTGTCGATGCAGCCCACGACCGAGTCGCTGCCCGGGCCCATCGCCGTGACCTCGACCTGGTCGGCCGTGTGGTTGCCGGAGATGAACGAGACGCCCAGATCGTCGGCCAGCACCGAGCCCAGCGCGCTCGACCAGCTCCGCAGCCCCGAGAACGGGAACGCCGGGCGGCCCAGCAGCGGGCCGGCGACCCATTCGAGCTCCTTGTCGCTGAGCTCCCGCCCGACGACCTCGGCGACGGACGCCGACAGTCCCGCGACGGCGGCCTCGGGCGATCCGGCCGACTCCATCGCCTTCTCGATCCGCTCGAACGAGCCCGCCGCGCGGTCGAGGTTGGCCATGGCCTTGTCGGCCGCCTGGTTGTAGATGGTCAGGCCCGGGTTGGCGTTGCCGTGGTCGGAGGTGACGATCAGGAGCGTGTCCCGGGCCCGGGCCCCGCCCCCCGCCTCCCCTCCGGCGTCGAGCCAGTCCAGCACGGCGGCGATCGCGTCGTCGAAGTCCAGCTGCTCCTTCACCAGCGCGGCGGCGTCGTTGCTGTGGGCCGCGTGGTCGATGCGGCCGCCCTCGATCTGCAGCACGAAGCCCTCGGGCGAGGCTTCCAGCCGCGCCAGGGCCGCGCGAGACATACTCGCCAGGCTCGGGACCCAGGGCATGCGGTCCAGCACGTAGGGCACGTGCGAGCGGGCGAAGAGGCCCAGCAGGCGGCCCTGGGGCGGGACGGCGGCGGCGGTCTCGAGCTGCCCGGCGTTGCGGACCACGCGGAGGTCCGGATGGGCCGCCAGCAGCTCGGCGGGGAAGTGCCTGTCGCCCCCGCCCAGCAGGACATCGACGCGCCGTTCGAGCATCTGCTGGGCGATGATGTCCTCCATGTCGCGGCGGGGGACGTTGGCGATGAAGGCGGCGGGCGTGGCGTGGGTGATGCGGGTGGTGGTCACCAGCCCGGTCTTCCTGCCGGCCTGCATGGCGGGGATGAGCAGCGGCATGAGCTGCGTGCCGTCGGGCCCGACGTTGATCGCGCCGTTGTTGATTTGCACGCCGCAGCCCCAGGCGCTGCCGGCCGCGGCCGAATCGGTGACCAGCGAGTTGAGGCTGTGGGTCCGCGCCGTGCCCCGATAGACGCCCGGCCGCGACCACAGCGAGCACCAGGCGCTCGGGCGATCAAGCGTGCGGCGGCGGTGCATGTCCGCGAGCGTGAGCGTGCCCGTGGACATGCCGTCGGAGGCCATGAAGATCAGGTTCTTGGCCCGGCGGCCCGGGGGCAGCGACGGCGTCTGGGCGAGGCCCTGGCGGCGGGCCGAGGCGACGCCCGGCAGGCCCAGCAGGGCCGCCGAAGCACCAAGCAGCGTCCCGGCCCGGAGCAGCTCGCGCCGATCCAGCACGGGGGAGCGGTGATCGGGATGAAGGTCGATCGATTCGGTCCGGTCGGTCATGCGGGCATTGTTGCCCGGGCCCGGGGGCGGCTCGCCTTCAAAGCCGTGCTTGCGCAAACTTGACGCAGTGCGGCCGTGCCAACCTACCCCCTCGCAACCACTCCTTCGCGTCACTCGCCGAAGGTCGTCCCCACGGCCCGGGCCGCGTCCACGAGGGCGTTCGCGCCCGGCTCGATGACCCGCTGCTTGCCGGCCGGGAGGCCGAGGTCCACATCGCACAGGCCGTGCCCGTTGCCGGTGGCCATGCCGCGCAGGGCGACCATGCGGCCCCGCTTGCCCTCCAGCAGGATCTCGACGGCGTGGTGGCCGAACTGGGTGCCGAGGATTCGATCTGGCGCGACGGGTGTGCCGCCGCGCTGGGTATGCCCGAGGACGACATAGCGGCTCTCGACGCCCGTGAGCCGCTCGAGCTCGTCGGCGACGAACTTGCCAACGCCGCCCAGCCGGATCGGATCGGGGCTGGTGGGGTCGCGCCGGGCGACGATCTGGGTGCCACCGGCCGGGCGGGCTCCCTCGGCGACGACGATGATGGTGTAGGGGTCGTCGCCCCGGTGCCGGCGGCGGATGAAGCCTGCGAGGGATTCCAGGCAGAAGGGGACCTCGGGAACGAGGATCGCGTGGGCCCCCGCCGCCACGCCCGAGTGGAGGGCGATCCAGCCCGCGTTGCGGCCCATGACCTCGACGACCATGACGCGCTCGTGGCTCGCCGCCGTGGTCTGCACGCGGTCGAGGGCGTCGGTCGCGATCTGCACGGCGGTGAGGAATCCGAAGGTCAGGTCGGTGCCGAAGAGATCGTTGTCGATGGTCTTCGGGATGCCGATGACGGGCACGCCGGCGGGCTCGAGAACGGCGGCGAGGCGGTCGGCGATGGTCATGGTCCCGTCGCCGCCGATGACCAGCAGGGCGTCGAGCCGGTGGCTCTCGACGGTCTTCAGGGCGCTCGCCGAGAGGTCCGCGAACACCGGGAGCCCGGCGGCATCACGACCCGTGACGTACCGGAACGGGTTGGCCTTGTTGGACGTGCCAAGAATTGTCCCGCCCAGGTTGATGATCGAACACACGTCGGCATCCGCGAGGGAGCGGGTACGGTCGAGCACCAGCCCGGCGTACCCGTCGCGGATACCGACGACCTCGAGCCCGTGGGCGAGGGCGGCGGTGGTGACGGCCCGGAGGACGGCGTTGAGGCCCGGGCAGTCGCCGCCGCCGGTGAGAACGCCGACGCGCTTGATCGGGGAGGCGGCCACGCTTACGGATCCGCCGGCACGGGGGGGGCGGGAGGGGCGGGAGGGGCGGGAGGGGCGGGCTGGGCCACAAGCGCGGCCTGGCGGCGGAGCACGTCCATCTGCTCGGGCGTCCGCAGGGCCTGCCCGGCCAGGGCCCGCTCGACCTTGCCGGTGAGCTCGATTTCCTTGCCCGGGAGGTAGCCCACATCGATGTCGAGCACCGTTCCATCTTGCCCGATGAGTACGGTACAGGGGATGCCGCTGACGCCGAAGGCCGCCGCGAGAGCCCCCGCGCTGTCGTCGATCTGCCCCATGGTGAAGCGTCGCTTCGACAGGAACCGCCGGACCTTGCCCGAGGCGCCCGGCGCATCGCGGTTGACGCCCAGGACCACCAGCGGCTTGTCGCCCAAGCGCTGGCGGATGAGCTCGATCTGCGGCATGGCCTGGACGCACGGCCCGCACCAGGTGGCCCAGAAGTCCAGCAGGATCACCTTGTCCTTCAGGGACGCGGGGTCGAGCTTGGCGCCGTCGAGGGAGGCGGCGTTCTCGAGGCTCGGGGCGGGCTTGCCGATCAGGTCGATCTGCTTCTGAAGGTTCGGGCGGGGGAAGAGCAGGCGGTCGACGCGCAGGTCGTCGGGGCCGGGCGTGAAGGCGAACGTCTCGGGCGCGATGGGCTGGTTGACGCGGCGGGTGTAGCTGGTCGCCCAGCGGGCCGAGACGATCTGGGCCAGGGGCCTGGGGGTCGCCTCGCCCTCGGTGGCCTCGGCGTGCTGGCGGCCTGCCATCTCCTGGTACATACGGGTGAAGTCCTGGCGCAGCTCGTAGGTCAGCCCGTCGGCGGTCGAGAACCACCGCTCGTAGGTGTACGGCACGGCCGAGGGCTGTCGGTCGTCGACGGCCGAGCCCGAGACCCAGAGCCCCGGGCGGTTGTCGAGGTCGCCGGCGCGGACCCTCTCGACGCTCTTGACCTGCCTGAGCGTCTGCTCGGCGCTCATCCCCGGGCGGAGAAGCGGCTCGCCGGGCAATGAGCGGATCTGGCCCGAGGAGAGCTCTTCGATGAGGTCGCGGAGGTTCCAGACGGCGGCCTGGGTCTGGATGTACTGCTTGAGGGCCGGGGCGTGGATGGTGAGGGTGCGCCCGTCAAAGTACGCCGTCACGGCGGCGACCTTGAGGTAGAGCTTGTCGGGCTTGGCAACAGCGAAATCGGTAGCGTACGAGAGGTTGATGGCCGGCTGGCCCTCGGTGAGCATCTCCCACTTGCTGGTGATGGTGCCCTGCATGCTGGCCATGTCGCGGAGGGACGCGTGCTCGCGTTCCAGGATGGGGCGTGATTCGGGCCATATCTCCAGGCGCGAGTCGGTGCCGACGGGGATGGTGGTGCTGCTGCGCGCGGGGCTCGGGGACGTGGAGCGGGTGGTGCTGGAGGTCGGGGGCGTCTGGGCGATCGCCGAGCCGGCGAGCGCGAGGGCCGCCGCGTGAACCAGCAGGGAGCGTGTCGGGAAGTTGGTCGGCATGGCGGATCTCCGGTTCGGCGGGCCGGGGGCCCGCGGCGCGAGTGTAGGAATGGGGTTCCGCTCCCGGATCCGCCCGCGGGCAGCAACCGGCCCCGCCCCGGGCGGTGCATTCAGATAGGATCGACGGCTTCCCGGCTTCAACCTCCCCGACCCGGCTCACTCATCGCGGCATGGACTCGCCCACCACCCCATCCCCGAGCGCGACACCCGCCCGCGGCCCCATCCCCGAGGCCGATGCGCAGCTCTACCTCCACCCCCAGACGCTCGCGCGGCTGGGCACGCTCGAGCTTCGGGCCAAGATGATCGTCGAGGGCGTCATGTCCGGGGCCCACAAGTCCCCGTTCCACGGCTTCAGCGTCGAGTTCGCCCAGCACCGCCCCTATGTCGCCGGCGACGACATCCGGCACCTGGACTGGAAGGTCTTCGGGCGCTCCGACAAGCTCCAGCTCAAGCAGTATCAGCAGGAGACCAACCTCGACCTCATCGTCATGGTCGATTGCTCGGGCTCGATGAACTTCGGCTCGCGCTCCTTCGAGTCGGCCAGCGGCGTGGGGCGCACGGCCAGCCCGGATGGGCGTACATATTGGAGCAAGTACGATCACGCGACGGCCGTCGGGGCCGCGATGGCGTACATGGCGCTGCACCAGGGCGACCGGGTGGGCCTGACGGTGTTCGCCGACGAGGTGAAGGCGACGCTGAAGCGCTCCAGCGCGATGAGCCTGTGGCGGCAGATCGTTGGCGCCCTCTCCGTCACGCCCGTGGACAAGCCCACCAATATGGCCCGCGTGATCGACCAGACGCTCGGCAAGCTGACGAACCGGTGCCTGATCGCGCTGGTGAGCGATCTCTACATCGACCCCGAGGAGTTCCGCACCGCCTGCGCCCGCATCCGCCACCGCCGCCACGACCTGATCGTCTTCCAGACCATCGACAACCGCGAGAAGGAGCTCGACATCCGCGACGTGGCCCCGTTCGACGGGCTCGAGGGCGAGCCACGCATCCGCGTCGACCCGCGGGCCATCCGGGCCGAGTATCAGAAGGTCTTCGCCGAGCATTTGGCCAAGATCGAGTCGATCACCCGCGGGTTCGGGTTCGACTACCACGCGATCAACACGCACGACTGGCTGGGCCCGCCCATGGCCGCCTTCCTGGCCAAGCGCAACGCGCAGATCAAGAGGAGCAAGTTCGGGTGAGTTCTCAGCAGGTGGCAAGATGGCCGGGTGTCGAGGTGTCCGGGGACGCCCGCTTTGAGCTTGACACCTTGGCACGTCGAAACCTCGGCCCCTGCCGCCCGGAGGGCACGCCGTGACGTTCCTTCATCCCCTCCTGCTTGCCGCCGGTGTCGCGGGGATCTCGATCCCGATCATCATCCATCTGCTCATGCACCGCCGGCGGAAGCCCGTGATGTGGGGCGCGATGCGGTTCCTCGTCGAGGCGTACAAACGGCAGCGGCGGCGGCTGCTGATCGAGAAGTGGCTCCTGCTGGCGGCCCGCTGCCTGCTGATCCTCCTGATCGCCGCCGCGCTGGGCCGGCCGCTGCTGGGGACCCTCGGGCTCGTGGGCGGGGGCAAGACGGTGTATCTGGTCATCGAGAACTCGCACGCCGCCGCCGTCCGCGACGATAACGCGATGTCGGCGCTGGACCGGCACAAGGCCCAGGCCAAGGCGGTCCTCGCGACGCTCGCTTCCTCCGGCGAGCAGGGGGACCGTGCCGCCATCGTCGCCCTGGCCTCGCCCGCCGAGCCGATCGTGCTTCCCGCGTCGGCCAACCTCGCGTCGCTCTCGGCCCTGATCGACCAGATCCCCCTGGCTCATGCGCGGGCGGACCTGCCCGGAGCGCTCTCGCTGGTCGCCCAATCGATCGGCGGGGTCGACGCCTCGGGCGGCGGCACGACCGACGCGGCGGCCGCCAAGCGCTCGGCCCCGGACCGCACGTTTGTCGTCCTGCTCAGCGATTTCCGCGAGGGCTCGGTGGATCTCTCGCCCGGGGGCGATGCGCTCGGCGCGATCAGGCTCCCCGAGGGCGTCCGCGTGCTGGCCTCCGAGCCCGCGGCGATCCCGGCGACGAACGTCGGGATCACCGCAGTCGAGCCCTTGCGGTCGGGGCTGATAGATCCGAGCAAGGCCGCGGGCGACACCTCGGGCGAGCTGGTGCGTGTGACGCTGTCGCGTTCGCTCGATGCCGCCCGCGAGGCGACGAGCGTGGGCGTGCGGGCCAGGCTCCTGCCGCCCGAGGGGGCCGGCGGCGGGCCGGCGAGCGTCGAGTCGCGGACGCTTGTAGGCTTTGCGGCCGGTCAGGAGACGGCGACGATCGCGGTGCCCGTCCGCGCCGATCCGGGCCTGCTCAAGGGGCCGCGTGCCGCGGACGCTCCGAGCGCCGGCGGCTCGTCCTCGACGGGCGTGCTGGTGGTGCAGACCGACGACGACGCGATCGAGCCGGACAATCTCTGGCGTCGGCCCGTCGAGCTGCGCGAGGCGCTCCGCGTGGGCATCATCGCCCCCATCCGCTTCGGCAAGGCCGATCGGATCGACAAGCTCGACCCCGGCTCGTGGGCCCGGATCGCGCTGGCCCCCGGGTTCGGCGACTCCGGCGGCGGGGGCATCGACGTCGTGGATATCGAGCCCGCGTCGCTCGACCAAGCCCGTCTGGCGTCGCTGGACGCCGTCGTTCTGCCGCGGCCGGACCTGATCCCCGAGGCCGGATGGGCCCGGGTTCGCCTGTTCATCGAGTCGGGCGGTTTGGCGCTCATCACGCCGCCGCCGGGCATCGACGTTCATCTCTGGGGCGACGCGATGACGCGCGGCCTGGGCGTCGAGTGGTCCGTGGCACGGCAGGCCACGCCGCAGACCGACCAGCGGCTGTCGCGCACGCAGGCCGCGCGGACCGCCAACGGGCTGCTCTCGCTGATCGAGGGCGAGCTCGACGAGCTGCTGACCGCGGTCACGATCGGCAAGACGCTCGGGCTGAGCCCAGCGCCCGAGTCGGGGCAGACGCTCCTGGCGCTCGACAACGGCGCGCCGGTGCTGTGGGCGGGCCCGCTGTCGCGGCCCGCGCCCGCACGGCCCGCGGGTGCTGAACAGAATCGGCCCGACACGGCCGCCCCGCCGGCGGCGGGCCGGGGGATGGTGATCTATCTCGGCGTCGCGCTCGATCTTGACTACTCCGACCTCCCTGCCAAACCGCTGATGGTCCCGCTGATTCAGGAGCTCGTGCGTCAGGGCGCTGGGCAAGCCCGCGGCTCGTGGTGGTCCCTGGCCGGCACGCGCCCTCGCACTCCGGCCCGCACCAGCGAGCTTGTCGAGCTCCCCGATCCCGCCCGCCCCCGCGCCGCCGGCGCGGGGCGCGACGAGGCCCTGGCACGCTTGAAGGTCGACCCCGGGCTGGCCCAGAGCGTCGAGCCCGTGCGCCGCGCGGGCGTCTATCGGGCCCTTGATGAGTCGGGCGCGGCCCGCGGCGTCGTGGTCGTCAACGCCGACGCCCGCGGCGGGCGGACCACGGTGCAGACGCAGGCGAGCGTCTCGGCGTGGCTGCGCCCGGTGCTCTCGGGCCCCGTGTCCGGGGCCGATCCGATCGTCTGGCTGCCGCCCGCGGCCGGGGGCGAGGGGGGCGTGCCGGTCGCCGCCGCTGTTTCCGGGCTGCTGGGCGCGGTGGACCGCGGCTCGCCGATCTCTCTGCCGCTGCTGATCGCCGCTCTGTGCGTAGCGCTGCTGGAGGTTTATTTGGCCCGGCGGGCGAGCCACGCGCAGCTCGCGGGGCCCTCGGGATCGCTCGCGGGAGTACTAGGCCAGGGCAGAGGGGAGGCCGCGTGAGCGATCTGTTGCTGCGGCTGATCAACTCGCCGTCGCTCCGCCTCGGGCAGGAGGGCGTGGAGCTTGGGTTCGTTCACGCGCTGCCGCCTTGGGCGTGGGCGCTGGTGATGCTTGCGTCCGCGTTCTTCGGCTGGCTGGGATATCGGCGTCTGGAAGGCCCGGCACCGGCCCGGGCCGCGCTCGGGGCTCTGCGGGGCGGGCTGATCCTGCTAATCGCGGTGCTCATCTGCCAGCCGCGGCTGATCAAGACCAGCGAGACGGTCGAGAAGGACTGGGTTCTGGTGCTTATCGACCGCTCGGCGTCGCTCTCGGTCGCCGACGCTCCGCCGCTGGGGCCCGGTTCCGCGGACGCGGGCCCGGAGGCCCGCGAGCGGCAGCTCCGCTCGCTGCTCGAATCCGCGGCCCCGACGTTCCGCCAGCTCGGCGCCGAGCGCGTGCTGGTGTGGCTGGGCTTTGATGCCTCGGCCTACGAGCTTCCGGTGAGCAAGGAGACGGGCACGCCCTCGCTGGCCGAGCCTACCGGCCGACGCACCGACCTGAACCGCGCGATCGAGCAGGCCCTCCGCAAATCCGCGGCGCGCCCGCTGGCGGGCGTGGTTGTCTTCTCCGACGGCCGGGCCGTCGAGCCCCCGGCCCGCTCGCTCCTGCGCCGGCTTGAGGCCGAGAAGGTCCCGGTGTTCACCGTTGCCTTAGGCTCGCCCACCAGCCTGCCGGACCTTTCCGTGCGGCGCGTCGAGGCCCCGCGCACCGGCTTCGTCAAGGACAGCGTGCCCGTTCAGGTCGAGCTCGAACGCTCCGGCCCGCCCGCGGCCCAGGGCGAGTCGGCGATCGTTGAGCTGATCGACGAGGCCACCGGTGCGGTGATGGACGCCCGCCCGCTGGTGTGGGATCAGGCGGGACCGGCGGGACCGGCGGGAACGGCGGGAACGGCGGACTCGGGCGAGCAGATCAAGCGGCTCACGCTCCGATCGACCGCCGCCATCGCCGGCTCGGGCAAGTGGAACGTCCGTATCCGCCCCGCCCCCGGCTCGCCGGCCGATATGGTGGCCTCCAACAACGCGTCGGACTTCTCAATCGATCTGCTGGACCGCCCGCTCCGCGTCGCTTATTTCGACGGCTACCCGCGCTGGGAATACCGCTACATCAAGAACCTCCTTGTCCGCGAGGAGTCGATTTCTTCGGTTGTCATGCTCCTGGCGCCCGGGCGGCGATATCTCCAGGAGGGCACTGTCATCCTCGACAGCCTGCCCCGCACGGGCGAGGAATGGGCCAAGTTCGACGTCATCATTCTGGGCGATCTCTGGCCCGGCGTGTTCACCCGCGAACAGCTCGAACTGCTCAAGCAGCGCGTCAGCATTGCCGGCGCGGGCCTCATCTTTATTGGCGGCGAGGGCTCTACCCCCGGGGCCTGGCGCACCACGCCGCTGGCCGACCTGCTCCCCTTCGCCCTTTCTGAGAGCCTCGCGGGCGGGACCGCCGGGCTCGAGCGTTTCGACGGCCCGGTTACCTTGGCCCCCACGCCCGGGGCCGACCGGCTTGGCGTTCTGCGATTGAGCGACCAGCCCGACGAGAAGTCGCAGTTGTATTGGCCCCCCGAGCTCTCCGACCCCTCCGCGGGATGGTCGCAGCTCTACTTCGTGCAGCGGATCGACCCCGCGACCCTCAAGCCCGCCGCCGAGACGCTGGCGATCGCCCGCCCCGTCTCGGGCGACCAGCCGGCATCGCCCGCGGTGCTCTCGATGCGCTATGGCGCCGGGCGCGTGCTCTATGTCGCGACCGACGAGATCTGGCGCTGGCGCTACGGCCGGGGCGAGAGGCTGCCCGAACGCTTCTGGATCCAGATGGTCCGCCTGCTCGGGCGCGAGAGCGTCTCCCGCTCGGGCCGTCCGGCGATCATCGAGGTGCTGCCCGAGCGGGCCGAGGTCGATCAGCCCGTCCGCGTGCAGCTCACGCTCACCGATCAGGCCCTCATCGAATCGGCCCCGCCCACGATCAAGGTCCGCATCGCGCCGGTCGGCGGCGGGCGCGAGGGAGACGGGCCGCAGGTCACCGAGCTCACCCTGACCGCCGAGGCCACTCGCTCGGGCGACGCCGCCGCCAGCCGCGTCGGGGGCACCCGCGTGTACGCAACAACCTGGGTGCCGACGCAGCCCGGGCGGTTTGTCGCCTCGAGCACCGATCCGGCCCTGTCTGGCTCGGCGGCCCCGACGGGCGACGTCTCGACCCGCGTCGAGGTCTGGCAGCCCGACGACGAGCTGCGTCGCCCCCAGACCGACCACGCCCTGCTCGCCGCCCTGAGCCAAGCCACCGGCGGCCAGGCCCTGACCGCGTCGCAGCTGAGCCAGCTCCCCCGCCTGCTCCCCAGCCGAAGCGTCAAGCTCGCTGGCGACCCGGAAGTTCACACGCTGTGGGACACGCCATTGGCCCTCCTGCTGGTGCTGCTGCTCCTGACGCTTGAGTGGGTCGGGCGGCGGCTGCTGCACCTGGCATAGCCGGGGGCATCGGTACCGGGCGTTGAGGGCGGATTCCTCTCGCGTGATCGGGCGGAACAGATGCCCGAGCGCGTCCTTTTTGGTCGATACCTCCTTTCGCCCGCGACCGCGTCATGGGGGTGGGCGTACAACCACCTGTCCGCCTTCCGCCCCGCCGTCTCCGCCGGGCCGGAAGCTTTCCGGAGCCGATTGCCATGCCCGATTCGGACCCGAGTTTTCCCATCGCCGGCGACCCGCGTGCCCGCTCGATCGCCGCCTGGCTGGCGGGCGTTCGCCGCACCGCGAAGGGCCTCTTGCTGGTGCAGCGGCTCGGGTGGATCATCGCCGGGGTCATCGCCGCGCTGGTCATCGGTGGCGTACTGGACTACTTCCTCCGCGCCCCGTCCTGGCTCCGCGGCATCGGGCTGCTGGGGGCCTTGGCGACGCTGGCGGTTGTGCTGTGGCGGCGGGTGCTGCCCGCGGTGCGCTTCGCGCCGAGCCTGACGGAGATTGCCCTCCGCGTCGAGTCGAGCCAGCCGGGCGCGGGCGCTCCCGGTGTGCTTGCCTCGGGGCTCGAGCTCGGCGAGGTGGGGAGCACGCGGCCCGAGAGCGTTCTGGCCGAGCCCGTCGTGGCCCGGGCCGCGGAGCTGACGACACGGCTGAGGCCGACCGACGTGTTCCGCCCCGCGGGCGCGATCAAGGCCGGGGGCGTTGCGCTCGTGGGCGTGCTGGCGGTGCTTGCGCTCTTCGCGGCCCAGCCGCGGCTATCTGCGATCGGCTTCTCGCGGATGGCCCTGCCCTGGGCCGGGGCCGAGTGGCCAAAGCGGACGCAGATCGCCGACGCAACGGGGCTGAGCCACCACCCGCTTGGCTCGGCGCTGCCGCTGCGGGCGGCGCTGCTCCGGAGCGATCGCGGGCCCGAGAACACCGGCGTGTATGCCGTCTACCGCCTAGTGGGCCCCGCCGGCGCCGGCCCCGAGCGCCGCGTGATATTGAAGGACCAGCCCACCCAAGCGACCATCAGCACGCCCGACGGCGAGGCCCGCGGCACGCTCTTCGAGCGGCTCATCGAGCCCACGGGCCTCACGCCCGACCTCTCCGCCGCCCGCGCAAACGCCCCGGCCGCGACGATGCTCGAGTACTGGCTCGAGACCGCCGACGACCGCACGCCGACGGTCCAGATCGCGCTCGTCGATCCACCGAACGTCGTCAAGTCGACCCTCCGCGTCGAGCTGCCCGGCTACGCGGCGACGCTCCTGGGCTCGACGCCCGGCGTGCAGGCTCCGCTCGACCTCGGCCCCGGCGGCGACGAGCGGGCCGCCCCCGCGCCGATCCTCACCGGCTCGCGCGTCGCGATGACCATCGAGCTCAACAAGCCCGTCCCCCCGCCGCCAGCTTCCACAAGCGCCGCGGCCCGCGAGTCTTGGCTCGCCTCGACGCTCGGGCCGGACATGGCCGCGCTCTTCACGACCGAACCGCCGGCCCTTCTGGACGCGCCGGCGGGCGGCAAGTCCTGGACGCTCTCGTGGACGCACACGCGGGCCGTGCGGTTGGCGGTCAAGCCCGTGGACGAATACGGCATCGGCCCGGGCGAGGAGTCGGTGTACCGCTTCGATCTGCTCACCGACAACCCCCCCACCGCCGCCGTGACCACGCCCACAGAGGACCGCTCGGTGCTGCCGACGGCCGTCGTCGCTCTGGCGGGCGAGGGGCGGGACGACGTGGGGCTCTCGCACGTTTCGCTCGAGCGGCAGATCGCGCGTCGGGCCAAGGCCTCCGAGTCGCCCGCCGCCGAGCCCGCCGACGAGCGGGTCGAGATCATCCGCGAGACGGTCGCCGCCGCGGGGCCCGAGGCCGGCGGCGTGAAGCGTCTGACGGCGTCTACGCAGCTTGATCTCTCGACGCTGGAGCTCAAGCCCGGCGACGAGGTGTGGATCACGGCCCTGGCCGCCGATGCTTTCGAGCTCGCGGGCCAGCGGCATTCGCCGGCGCGGTCGAGCGTGCGCAAGCTGCGGATCATGTCGCGCGACCAGCTCGTCGAGCAGATCTGGGGCGAGCTCTCGGGCGTGCGGCGGAACGCGATCCGCATCGATCAGGATCAGGCCGAGGCCCAGAACTCCGCGGCACAGCCCGGCGAGGAGAGCGGCAAGCGCTCCGAGCGGGCCCAGGCCCAGCTCACCGAGCGTCTGGCCCGCCAAGGCGAGGCCGTCAAGCGGCTCCGCCAGCGGGTCGACGAGAACGGGCTCCCCGACGCGAGCGTGAACCAGGTCCTCCGCGACGCCGAGGCGGCGCTGCAGCGCGCCGGCCAGCAGTCGGCCAAGGCGTCGGAGAAGCTCGGCGAGTCGGCCCGGGCCC
>Ga0136636_10001219_pt1 | contig 14783 bp, 14 predicted proteins | sample AntDrymUQ8522106_2_FD_104653 | JGI IMG/M metagenome (GOLD analysis project Ga0136636, IMG submission 104653) | Polar desert sand microbial communities from Dry Valleys, Antarctica - metaG UQ852 (21.06) | ecosystem: Environmental > Terrestrial > Soil > Desert | place: Antarctica: Dry Valley... | reverse complement strand
TTACTGCCAAAATTCTTGGCGTCCCCACGGGGATTCGAACCCCGGTCGCCGCCGTGAAAGGGCGGTGTCCTAGGCCTCTAGACGATGGGGACCCGGACGATACTGATACAACAACAACTCATTCGGCACCTGGTGGAGGTACGCGGGATCGAACCGCGGACCTCTTGCATGCCATGCAAGCGCTCTCCCAGCTGAGCTATACCCCCAAATTCAGAGGAAGCCGAACTTACTTAGGCTTTTCAGCCCAGATCAAAAACCGAAGCTCTCAACCTGCATAACAAACTAGTGCTAACCAGTTTCTTAATTGTTGGCGGAGTGGACGGGACTCGAACCCGCGACCCCCGGCGTGACAGGCCGGTATTCTAACCAACTGAACTACCACTCCACTGCTAAAACTTTACTGCCAAAATTCTTGGCGTCCCCACGGGGATTCGAACCCCGGTCGCCGCCGTGAAAGGGCGGTGTCCTAGGCCTCTAGACGATGGGGACCCGGACTATCTTCTTTCGCACTTTGGTGGAGGTACGCGGGATCGAACCGCGGACCTCTTGCATGCCATGCAAGCGCTCTCCCAGCTGAGCTATACCCCCGCCGCGAAAGAAGGCCGCATTATAGGGATCGTTCAGATCCTTGTAAATAGGCCTTCCGCGTTTTATTAGATATTTTGCCCCAGGGCGGCAGCGACCTTATCGCGGCCGATCAACAGAATCACCGCGTCAACCGATGGCGTCTGGGCCTGGCCGGTCAGAATGACGCGCAGAGGCATCGCCAGTTTCGGCATCTTCAAACCATGCTTGGCGACCATTTCCTTGATCAACGCGTTAATGGCTGGCGCTTCCCAGGTGACACTGGCGATACCTGCGGCGAAATCAGCCAGTGCCGGACGGGCTTCCTCACTCAGGTGCTGCGCTAACAGTTCAGGGTTGGGGGTGACATGAGCGTAGAAAACTTCGACCGCATCTGCCAATACGTTCAGCGTGTTGCAACGGTCGAGGTAGAGAGCAACAGCTTGTTCCAGATTCGGCCCGACATCGGTGTTGATGCCACGCACGGTCAGGCGAGTTTTGACCTTAGAGGCAAGTTCGGCGACTGGCGTCTGCTTCATGTAGTGCTGGTTGAGCCAAAGCAGCTTTTCAGTGTTGAACTGGGCGGCCGAGGCGGTAATGTGGTCGAGATCGAACCATTCGACAAATTGCTGCCGGGAGAAAACCTCCTCGTCACCATGTGACCAGCCGAGGCGGGCCAAATAGTTGATGACAGCTTCGGGCAGGAAACCATCCTCGTCGTATTGCATGACGGACACCGCGCCATGGCGTTTCGAGAGCTTGGCGCCATCGTCGCCCAGGATCATCGAGAGGTGAGCATATTGCGGAATCTCGGCGCCCAATGCTTGCAGAATATTGATTTGGCGCGGCGTATTGTTGACGTGGTCGTCGCCGCGAATGACATGGGTGATGCCCATATCCCAGTCATCGACGCAGACACAGAAGTTGTAAGTCGGTGTGCCGTCGGCACGGGCGATGATCAAGTCATCGAGTTCGGTATTGGCAAATTCGATTCGGCCCTTGACTTCGTCTTCCCAGGCAACAACGCCATCTTTCGGATTTTTGAAGCGAATAACGGCGGGAATACCAAGCGGCGGCGTCGGCAATGTCTTGCCGGTCTCTGGACGCCAGCGACCATCGTAGCGCGGCTTTTCCTTGCGGCTTTCCTGTTCGGCACGCAGGGTATCGAGTTCTTCCCGCGTCGTGTAACAATGGTAAGCGCTGCCGTTGGCAAGCATCTGCTGAATCACTTCTTTGTAGCGATCCACCCGTTGCATCTGGTAAAACGGACCTTCATCGTGACTCAGACCAAGCCACGCCATGCCGTCGAGAATGGCTTGAACGGCTTCCGGCGTTGAGCGCGCCACATCGGTATCTTCAACGCGAAGAATGAATGTGCCGCCATGGCGTCGGGCAAAAGCCCAGGAAAAGAGGGCAGTACGAGCCCCGCCAATGTGGAGGTAACCGGTGGGGCTAGGGGCAAAACGAGTGCGGACAGGCTTCATGGGAGCGGCATCTATGCGGATACGAAGGGCGCTATTTTAGCCGACCAGCGTTTGACCCGTGCTGCGAGATATGGTTAAATGCGCGCCTCTCAAGTTGGCGTTCGGCCGAATGGTCAATGGCTAACTCTGGGACAGTGCATTGCTAGACACGGTTTTGTAAAGTTGCAGCAAGCATGACGGGAGATTAGCTCAGGGGTAGAGCACTCGCCTCACACGCGAGGGGTCACAAGTTCGAAACTTGTATCTCCCACCATCGATTTCACGGGTTTAGTTATTCAGTTGGCCGTTAGCCGAGTGAGTGTAATGTGCCAATCGATGCCTCACCAGAAGGCGCAATACATCTCCATGCAAGTTGAAAAATTCACCCGCCACAGCCTTTTTGAAGATGCGCAAGCCTTGCTGGTAGCGCCGATGTTCGTGGCTTTTGCCGTGTTGCTTTTTCAACAGGCGGGTTTGCTCACCGGGGGCACTGTCGGGCTGGCTTTTCTCGTGCATTACGTTAGTGGCTGGCCGATGGCGTGGGTGGTGTTCCTGCTTAATGTGCCGTTCTATCTTTTTTCCTGGCGGGCAATGGGGGCTGTGTTTACCGTCAAGACTTTTCTCTGTGTCGGCTTGCTCTCGCTTTATACGGCACTGCTGCCGCAGGTCATCACCTTGCAGTCGATTGATCATCTGTTCGCCGCTGTGATGGGCGGTTTTCTCATCGGGGTCGGTTTGTTGATGATCATCCGGCACAAGGCCAGCCTCGGCGGGATGGGCGTGCTCGCACTCTATCTTCAGAACACCCGTGGTTGGCCAGCGGGCAAAGTGCAGATGGCGGTTGATTTCCTAATCCTGATGGCCGGGCTGGTGATTCGTGATCCGCTCAGCGTCGGGCTTTCGATCATCGGTGCGCTGGCGCTAAACCTTGTACTCGCTGCGAACCACAAGGCCGGGCGCTATCAGGGAACTTGAGTTGCCGCGCGGGCTGGCTTCTACTCGGCTCGGTCGTCGCTATTTTTCGTCGAGGACAATGTAGGGTGAGGGCTTGGGCAAGCTTCGCTGGTGCCAGGCGGTTCGGTTGATGGGTTGCCCCGGCCTTCATGGATTTTCCTGAAGGCCGAATACAGCGCTTAGTTCAGCGCCGCAGAGAGTTTGCGCCGGAATTCGCGGATCAGATCGTCGTATTGCTCGCTGCCGCCGAGGGCTTCAAACAGTTTGAGTAGCGTGGTGCGGCCAATGCCTTCGCCGAAAGCACGATCGCGAACGACTACTTCCAGCGCCGCTTCCAGGGCTTCACGAAACTTGCTTTGCGCCGCATAAGCGCCGGAAAGTTCTATGCGCGCGGCGTGATCGGCCGGGTTGGCAGCCAGTTTGGCTTCGATCTCGCCGGTATCGGCGGCACCAGCTGCCAAGGCGAGACGGGCGCGCAAGGCGTTGGCGCGGTCTACTTCCTCGGTGTATTCGCCACTGAGCAATTGCTGGGCTTCTTCATTGCGGCCGAGTTGCATCATGGCATCGACGGCATCAAGCTGAATGGATTGATCTTCCGGCTTGGCGCGGCTGGCTTCGACCAGTTTGGCCAGGCCTTCTTCGAGCTTGCCTTCGGCGACCAGAGCGGCGGCTTCTTCACGCAGGTTGCCACCAACTGGTGGCAGGGCAAAGCGGTCGAGGAAAGCGCGAATCTCGCTTTCCGGCAGGGCACCGGTGAATTCATCAACCAATTGGCCCTGAAAAAGCACCTTGACGCTGGGAATGCTGCGCACGCCGAAATGCTGCGAGATTTCCGGATTTTCGTCAGCATTGACCATGGCGAGCAGGAAGCGCCCGGCGTATTCCTCGGCCAGTTTTTCCAGCATGGGTTTGAGGATTTTGCACGGCTCGCACCACGGGGCCCAGAAATCAACCACAACTGGCACGTTTTGCGAGGGCACAATGACCTTGGTTTCAAATTCTTCAAGGGAAACATCAAATGCAAATTGGGACATGGTATGGGCCTTAATAATTAGATTCGGGCGAATTCTACTGCCAGCGTTCGGGTAGCAGTCGATTGTAGATGCAGCATTGGGCTGGTCGGTTGTTGCAGCCAATGGGCCAGGTGGGCCGGGAAATTGGGTATGTCTGAGTGAGCAGCCGGAAAATTAGTGCTTCTTATATGGAGGCTGGCTGACGAATTTTCAAGGTGTTCAGTGCTCAGGGTGAGCCAGTGGCCCGTCGCTGTATCGGCCCAGCTGTCGAGGTGGGCGCAGAGCACCTGGGCATAACGGCCTTCCTCCAACCAGTTGCTGGCCAATGTGATGAGCAGCAACCAGTTAGCTTCGCCCTCGGTATCGAGCGGGAAGTGGGTGGCGGATTGCAGGCCGGGGAGAAAAGGCTGGATCTGCGCGGCAGCAATGGCCGGTTGGCTGGCGAGGAAGTCGTAGGGCATCGGCTCGGCCTGACCGTTGCAGACTTCGTCGAGCAGGGTGAGCGTCTCCAAGCGTGGGCCGCTGCTTGATTGCCAGAGCAGGGCGGTCGGTCGCTGACGGCGCTCCTTGGGCAGGCAGGCTAGGGAGCCGATTAGGGCAAGTTGCGTCAGGGCGGCGGCGCGGCGCAGCGGTTTGCCGAGGGCTGTACGAACGGCGGCGGGTAATTTGTCCGGGGCGTGCTGCTGGCTGAGAACGGCGTTCAGGTAATTCATCGGTGACGCTCGATAACCATACTGGCCAGCCCGCCGCCGAAGCCGATCAGGTTGAGCAAAGCGCGCTGAATATGCTCAGTGCTGCGGTCGACCATCGGAAACAGGGCAATTTCCGGATCGACTTTCTTGAAACCGGCGGTGGCGGGGATGCGGTCAGCGGTCAGGCAGGCGAGCAGGGTGACCAGTTCGGTTATACCGCTCGCGCCCAGCGTATGGCCGAGATAGGGTTTGAGCGAAAGGAGCAGTGGCTGCTGGTTGCCAAAAATCTGGCGCAGGGCGTTGGCTTCGGCGAGGTCGGTGCCCGGCGAGCCGGCGGCTTGCAGTTTGACCAGTTCGATATCGGCCGGGTTGATTTTTGCCTCTTGCAGGCAGTCGACCGCAAGTCGGGCAATCGGGCCGCCAGCGGGATCGGGGCCGGTGGATGAATAGGCATCGAGGCCGGTGCGCAGGCCGGTGATGCGCCAAGTGCCGGGTTTTGCCGAGAGCCGGACGGCGGCGACGGCTTCGCCGAGGACCAGGCCGTCGCGCCTAGCGTCGAAGGGCTGGCAGCTGGTGCGCGAGAGCAGTTCCATCGCGGCGAAACCGGCCAGCGTGCTGTTATTGGCGAGTTCGAGTCCGACAACGATGGCGTCGTCGATCTGGCCGCCAGAAATCAGGCTGCGCGCCGCATCAATAGCGGAAAAGCCGGAAATGCAGGCGTTGGAAAAGTTGTAGCGTGGGCCGCTAAGCTGCATCCATTCAGCGACTTGTCGGCTGAAAGAGGCGCTGGCGAGGGGTAGGTCGAAGGGTGCGCCTTGCTTTGCTCGTGTCTCCTCAAAGTGGCCAATTTGGAAAGATGACGAGGCAATGAACATGGGTGTGTCAGCGGGCAGCGGGCCAAGCTGGGTGGCGACGCCGGTAACGGCCTGTTCGGCGCGGCTCAACCAGTTGCCTTCGGCGAGTGGCAGGCTGAAATAGGGAAATTCGCGTTCGCCGAGACGGTGTTTGTTGTTGCTGCATTCGCCGGCCCACAGCGCTTCCGCGACCTTGGCTGGCGAATTACCACGGGCACAAAACAGGCCGCTGCCGGTGACGTAAACCGGTCGTTTCATGTTTTTTGGGCGAGCCAGGCGGTCAGGTGTTCCGCCATGTTGCCGACGCTGGAGAGAATACGCCGGGTTTCCTTGCTATCCGGCAGGCGCAGGCCATATTTTTTCTTGATCGCCATCGAGACTTGCAGTGCATCGAGCGAATCGAGCTGCAGCCGGGCTTCCGGGCCGAAGAGCAGTTCGTCGTCGCCGATGCTGGCCGGGTCGCAATCTTTGTCACAGGCTTCGACGATCAGGGTTTTTAATTCAAGGCAGAGATCAGCGTTCATGAGCGGGCGACGAGGGCACGGTGGTTGAGCCAGATGGCCAGACTGAGGGTTAGGGTGGCGAAAACGAGTAACCGGGCGAGGCTGGGCAGAATGTCGGCAAAACTGCCATGGCGCAGCATGACGCTATGGAAACCGTCCAATCCCCAAGCCATTGGTGAGAAGGCCGCCAGTTTCTGCATGACGGCCGGCATGACGAATTTGGGGACCATGATGCCGCCGATGGCGCCCATCAGCACATTGCCGACGCCGCCGATGATGGTTGCCTGTTCCGTTGTTTTGGCCAGGCTGGCGATGAGCAGCGCCCAGGCGACGGCGGCCAGACTGACGGCAGCGGAAACTGCCCACCAGTTGAGGAGTAGCGGCAAGCTGGCCGGAATTTCCAGCGCTTCGCCGCCAAAGAGCGGGACGAGGAAGATGCCGACCAGCACCATCGTCACCGCCTGCAATTGATTGACCACGAAGAAGGGCAGCAGCTTGCCGGCGAGGATCAGCCGGAAAGGCAGGCCCATGGCACGCAGGCGTTGCAGCGTGCCTTGTTGGCGTTCGATGATGAAGATCGACGACACGGGAATGACCACGAAGAACATGGCGAAGATCAGCCAAGCTGGGACGTTTTGCTGCACAGAGGAGGGCAGTTTGGCGCTCAGGTCGTTGCGGACGGCGCTGCTGCGGATTTCGTCCGGCCAGTCTTTTTCGCTACTGCCAGCGGCGGTGGGCAGACCGAACAGTTTGCCGGCGCGCTGGGTTAGTTCATCGGCGCGGAGGGCGCCGAGCGCGGCCATGACCTGACTGCGGAAGGCGAGTTGCAGGGCTGGACTGAGCGTTGGGTCGATCAATAGTTGCAGCGGGGCGGTGGGCTGGCCCTCGGCGCCGGTCGGCTTGAGCAGGCGTTCGCCGAAGCCTTTGGGGAGGATCAGCGCCAGGCTGAGCTGGCCAGCCAGAATGCCTTGCCGGGCGGCTTCAGGATCGTTATCGCCAGTATTGCGATGGAAGGCGGCGGCCTTGTCCAAGCGCTTGATTAGCGATTTCGAGTGCGCGCTTTGATCGAGGTCGACCACGACAAAAGCGACATCAATGGTAGTGCCCGGCGTGAAGGCGTCGCGCAGCGCCATGGTCATCACCAGAATGAAGATGATCGGCATGATGAACAATGCCATGAGGCCGTGCCGGTCGCGCAGCAGGGCGATGGTTTCCTTGAGCCAGAGGGCGAGCAGACGCGGTGACATGGCTTAGTCCCGCAAGGAGCGCTGGGTCAGTTGCATGAAAACCTGTTCCAGATTGTGCTGGCCGAGGTTGAGATCGCGCACGGTGCAACCGGCAGCAAGCAGTTCATCAAGCAGGCGGGGCAATGCTGCGGTCGACGGCAATTTAAGGCGATATTTCAATTTGCCTTCCTCCTTCGCCGCATAGTGTTGGGCGATGGCTTCCGGCAAGGGGGCGGCGAGATGTAGTTCGAGCACCGCTCCGTCACTGCGCAGGATGTCCTCCAGCGCGCCTTCTAGCAGTACTTGTCCCTGATCAATGATGGCGACTTTCTGGCAAATGGCTGCAATTTCTTCCATGTAGTGGCTGGTGTAAATCACCATCGTACCGGTGGCGGGCAGGGCGGCGATGGCGTCGAGCAGGAAGTGGCGCGACTGCGGATCGACGCCAACTGTCGGTTCGTCAAGCAGCAAGAGTTGCGGCTGGCCGAGCAGGCCGATCGCCAGGTTCAGCCGCCGGCGCAGGCCGCCGGACAGATGTTCGGCGCGCTTGCCGACGACTTGTTCGAGGCGGGCGAAGCTGATTGCGTAGTCGATTTGCGTCTGCAGTTCCGGCTTTTTCAGGCCGAGTGCGCCAGCGAAGAAACGCAGGTTTTCGCTGATGCTCAGCATCGGATAAAAAGCGTAATCCTGCGGCACCAGCGCGATGCGGCCCGGGTTGGCGGCGCGGAGAGCGGCCAGCGGCTGGCCGTTTAGGGAAATCTGTCCGACTGCTGCGGTCAACAGCCCAGCCAGCAAAGAAATCAAAGTCGTCTTGCCGGCGCCGTTCGGGCCGAGCAGGCCATAGACGCCGGTAGCCGGAATGTTTAGCGAAATGTTTTGCAGCGCCGGGGTGAGGGCGTCCCGATAGCGGTACGAAACGCCATCAATCAGCAACATCAGGCGGCACTACGCAGGTCGCGGAAAAAGGCTTGTTCGCGGTCGGCGATCTGGCGCAATTTATCGGCCAGCGCCGGGGTGGCCAGTGGCTTGCGGTCGCGAATCATCAGGGCGGCGGCGAGGGCGAATTCCCGCCATTCGTCGCCGATGTCGATCAGGTTTTCGGCCAGCTCGTTGAGACGTGGGCGAGCCAACAGTTCTGCGGCTTCTTGCAAAAAAGAAGCGTAAATAAAACGGAAGCCGCCACCGCCGGTGCCAATTTCTTCCTGCATGCGCACCACTTGGCCGATGAACATCTTGGCCTGCGCCGGATTGTCCTTGGCAGGCAGTTTTTCGATAGCATTGGCCAGCCGGCGAATGCCACGCACGCCGATGATCGGCAGCGGCGCATCAAGCATGATGCGCGTCGTCTTCTTCAGCGCCTGCGGGATCACCATTGTCCAATCCGGTGTTGAAGGCTTGCCGGTCGGGTAGTAGAGCAGCCCCTTCGGCGCCAGCACGCCTTTGGCGAAGCGGGCTTTTTGCAAAGCTTCGCTTGGGCAAGTGACCGGAGTTTCAAAAACCGGGTCGGAAAGCTGGTATTCACCGCTCGCCGTGTCTCGCCCGAAGGCCAGCACATTGTGGGCATTGAAGTGAAAGCGCAGGTCTTCCGGCATGTAGGGCAGCCAGAAAACCGAGGTTTGCATGCCGACCACTTCACCGGCCGCCAGCAATTCATCCAGCCGTTGAGTGCCGGCCTTCGGGTAGCGGAAAGTCTCGAAGCGCATCTTCAGGCCGAGCGGCTTTTGCAGGCCCTTGATGATGTGCTTCGGCGGCATGCGGTAAGCGACTAGCGGCAGACCGTTGATCTTGACAATGGGGATGTAGGCGAAGGACAGCGCCGATGACAGGCCAAAGGCCATCGGCTCGGATATCGGCAAGCCATGGTGGCGCAGGATGGCGGACATGACGCCGCTTTCGCAATGGGAAGCCTGGCTGTGCTGGAATGCCATCATTCGGCCCTATTAAGCTGGTCGACCGTCAGACCCATGGCGTCGGCGTAGCGCTGGCGCAGGGCGGGCGAGAGTGCGGCGAAAACGGCGGGGCGAAAATGCCGGCGGATGCGCCATTGCCAGAGGCCGGTGGTTTGTGCCAGTAACGGCACATCCATCCGCGCTTTGTGCATGTGATATTCGAGCGCCGAAGTCAGCCCGGTGGCAACGCGTTGGCGGGCGTCTTCGGCTAGCCGATTGAGATCATCGACCGCCTGGCGGGTGACAATTTCCTCAACCTCCCAGCCGGCCGATTTAACCATCTGCAATTTGCCATCGGTGCCCCGGGCATAGAGTGCTTTGCGGTGGCCACCGAGCGTGGTATTGCCTTCCTGCGGAACTTCACTCTCCAGCATGGTCGACCGCAGTCAAATGCATCAGCGAGCCAGTGAAGCGGCCACTTTCTGGGATGAAGCAGAGCAGGCGGTCGCCGGCCTTGAGTCGGCCACTTTTAAGCAACTCATCGACCATGATGTAGATCGACGCCGAGCCGGTGTTGCCTTTGGTGTGCAAATTGGTAAACCATTTTTCCGGCGCGACCGGAAACCCAACGGCCGCCATGCAGTCGGCCATTGGCTGGCGGAAATATTCGGAAGACATGTGTGGCAGAAACCAGTCAACCGCAGCCGGCGTCAGGCCGCGGGTCGCCATGGCCTTTTCCAGCGATTTGCCCACCGTCTGATAAGTCACGTTCTCATTGAGCAAGCGGACGTCCTGCTTGATGGCAAACACCGAACGGCTGGCCCACTCCGTCGCCGGAAATTCTTGCCAGCCCTTCAAGGAGCCGTCAGCCTGTTTCTCGCCGCCGGCGTACATGCAGACTTCCATGCTGTCGGCTTGCGAGAGGATGTCGATCCAGTCGATGCGCAACGACAAGCCTTCCGGGCGTGGCGCATCTTGCAGGCGAAAAGCGCCAGCCCCATCGGAGAGCATCCAGCGCAGGAAATCCTTTTCGAAGGCGATTTCCGGGTTGGCTTCCAGTTCAGTGACGCGATGTTCCGATTCAGCAGCAAAATTACGCGCCTGCAGCAGCGGCGAGGCGAGTTCGGAACCTGTTGCTACGGCATTCCTGGCCGAGCCGCAGAGCACGGCCATGTAGGCATATTTGAGGGCGGTCACACCGGCGACGCAGATGCCTGCGGTCGACACCACTTCACAAGCCGGAATGCCTAGTTCGCCGTGCACCATAACGCCGTGATTGGGCATGATCTGGTCCGGCGTCGATGTGCCGGTAACGAGACAGTCGATTTCGCCCGCTGAATCCAGGGCACGTACGGCTTCAGCCGTCAGTTGGGCATTGCTGTGGGTGGTTTGCCCGGAAGCCGGGTCGATGGCGTAGTAACGTTGGCGGATGCCGTTGTTGCGCAACACGATGCGGCGGGCACGCGAAGGCTTGCCGCCAATCAGGCCGAGCAGGTTTTCGATGCTTTCGTTGTCGACCGGCGCATTGGGCAGAAAAGCCGAAGTGCCGGTGATGTATACCTTGCCGCTACTGTTCATATTTTTGTAAGTTGAATTCCTGCGAGCCGGAAGGCTGTTCGAGTTCGGCACGGAGCCGGTCAAGTCGAGGTTTGAGCAGAGGATAAAGTAAGCATTGTACCAACAGGCTTAACGGAACAACGGTTAGTACCAGCACAATCAGATACAAGGCGAAAACGAGCAGGATAGGCCGTCGCCGCCATTGGCCGCGCTGGCCGAAGAGGCGAATAAGCTTCGACCAGACGCGAAAAGCCCGCTGCCCGGCACGTTCGCTCAGGGCAAGGCGGGGATTGACGGTCACTGCGCGCAGCCCGGTCAACATCGCGGCACCCGATTTTTCGCCATTTTGATCAAGCGCATCGGCCAGTGCGCGGCCGAAACGGCTGGCTTGTCGGATTTCTTCTGGCGCCACGCCGGCGGGCGGCAGGCCTAAAAAACGATCGCGCTTGCCCGTCCATACCCAACGCGGCGTGGTAATAAAAGTGGCCAGCGCTTGACCCTGGTCGGTAAACGCCAGGTGGTCGCGTAGTTGACCACCGGCTTCAGAAATCAGGCGCCGCATCGTCTCTTGCGCTGAAAGCCACATGTTGCGGCAGGCGACTAGGGTAACCACCGGTTTATCCTTGATCAGCCGCTTGCCTTCCGGGCTTTTGAGGAAGGCCGTCATCGGAAGCGCTGGTGCCAGGTACCAGACCTGGTAAGTCAGAATGACTAAATCAAAGGATTGGTCGGCGTGAATCCCTAATGGTTTCAGAGGCGGCGCATCAAGCTGCACACACTCCGGAAAAGCATCGAAAAAATCAATAATCGGCCAAGGCCAGGGGAAAGGGGTTTCCGGTTGCAGCGTTTCCAGGTGAACTTGGTGCCCCGCCGCACGCAAGGGGGCGATGACCTGTGCCGTGATGTCGGCCAGTTGCCCGGTTTGCGAATAATTGATGACGAGAACGGTTTTCAAGCGGGTTTCTGCGGGCTGGTTAGCCAGCAATTCTAACAAATCAGGCGCGGCTTACGGTGTACCAGCTAAATTCGGCTGGAATGTCTTTGTCGATCGCAGAATTTGGGTATTTTCACCCTTTTCGGCTATTATTCGGCTTTCCCGCAGCCTGACTTTCCATGACCAAATTCGTTTTCGTTACAGGTGGTGTCGTGTCCTCATTGGGCAAAGGCATCGCCGCCGCGTCGCTCGGGGCCATTTTGGAATCCCGCGGCATTAAAGTCACCCATCTCAAGCTTGACCCTTACATCAACGTCGACCCCGGCACGATGAGTCCTTTCCAGCATGGCGAAGTTTTCGTCACGGAAGACGGGGCAGAGACTGACCTGGACCTCGGTCACTACGAGCGCTTTACCAGCGCCAAGATGGCCAAGCGCAACAACTTCACGACCGGTCAAGTGTACGACGCCGTGATCAAAAGAGAGCGTCGTGGCGAGTACTTGGGCAAGACCGTACAGGTCATCCCGCACATCACCGACGAGATCAAGGACAAGATCAAGGCCGGCGCTGAAGGTGCCGACGTGGCGATTGTTGAAGTCGGCGGTACGGTCGGTGACATTGAGTCGCTGCCTTTCCTCGAAGCCATTCGTCAAATGGGCATCATGGAAGGGCGCAATAACGTCTGCTACATGCATTTGACGCTGTTGCCCTACATTCCGACTGCTGGTGAACTGAAAACCAAGCCGACCCAACACTCCGTAAAAGAGCTGCGGCAAATCGGTATTCAGCCGGACATCCTGCTCTGCCGCGCCGACCGGTCGATTCCGGTCGAAGAGCGCCGCAAGATTGCGTTGTTCTGTAATGTCATGCCGGAAGCGGTGATCGAGTGTCTCGATGCCGATTCGATCTACAAAATTCCGGCCATGTTGCATGACCAGATGCTTGATGAAATTGTCTGCCATAAGCTGAATATTTTGGCCAAGGCAGCTGATTTGTCGATCTGGAAAAAACTGGTCGATGCGCTGGAACACCCGGAGCATCAGGTCAGAGTGGCTTTTGTTGGCAAGTACGTTGATTTGACTGAATCCTACAAGTCGCTGATCGAAGCGATCAAGCACGCCGGTATTCACACCCGTTGCGAAGTCACCATTGAATACCTCGATTCAGAAAATATCGAGAGAGACGGCTGTGGCGCGCTGAAAGGCGTTGATGCCATTCTGGTCCCCGGCGGCTTCGGACGACGCGGTACGGAAGGCAAAATTGCCGCCATTCGCTACGCCCGCGAGAACAAGGTGCCATATCTCGGCATCTGCCTCGGCATGCAACTGGCCGTGGTTGAATTCGCCCGTGACGTTGCCGGCATGCCTGGCGCGCACTCCACCGAGTTCGTGCAGGACACGCCTTACCCGGTGATCGGCCTGATTACTGAATGGCTGGATGCGTCCGGCAAGGTCGAAAAGCGTACCGAGGACTCCGATATTGGCGGCACGATGCGTTTGGGCGGCCAGGTTTGCAAGTTGGCAGAAGGTTCGCTGGCGCGCGAAGTTTACGGTGCGCCGGAGATCACTGAGCGCCATCGCCATCGCTACGAAGTAAACAACACACTGCTGGCGCAACTCGAAGAAAAAGGTTTGATCGTTTCCGGCCGGGCGCCAGGGACTGATCTTTGCGAAATGGTTGAACTGCCGGCCGACGTCCATCCGTGGTTTGTCGCTTGCCAGTTCCACCCGGAATTCACCTCCAATCCGCGTCAAGGTCACCCGCTTTTCACTTCTTTCATGAAGGCGGCGCTGGCTAATCAACAGGCTAAAGGCAAATGAAACTCTGTGGTTTCGAGGCTGGGCTTGACCAGCCTTTTTTCTTGATCGCCGGCCCTTGTACGGCTGAATCCGAGCAACTTTGCGTTGATGTTGCCGGTTACATGAAGGAAGTCTGCGGTCGACTTGGCATTCCTTATATTTTCAAGGCTTCCTACGACAAGGCTAATCGCAGCTCCGGAAAGTCAGTGCGTGGTCTGGGTCTGGACGAAGGTATGCGGATTTTTTCCGAAGTGCAGCGTCAAGTTGGCGTGCCGGTCCTGACCGACGTACACAGTATTGATGATGTATCGGTGGTGGCGGCGACGGTCGATGTCCTGCAAACGCCAGCTTTTCTCTGCCGGCAAACCGATTTCATCCATGCGGTCGCTTCATGCGGCAAGCCGGTGAATATCAAGAAGGGCCAGTTTCTGGCGCCGAGCGACATGAAAAATGTCGTCGACAAGGCGCGCGAAGTGAATAACGGCGCCGACAACATCATGGTTTGCGAACGCGGTGCCACCTTCGGCTATAACAATCTGGTTTCCGACATGCGTAGCCTGGCGATCATGCGCGAAACCGGTTGCCCGGTGGTTTTCGATGCGACGCACAGCGTGCAGCTGCCCGGTGGGCAAGGCGCCACTTCCGGCGGTCAGCGCGAATTCGTCCCGGTGTTGGCGCGGGCAGCGGTCGCTGTTGGTATTTCCGGCCTATTCATGGAAACCCATCCTTGCCCGGAGAAAGCCTGGTCAGATGGCCCGAACAGTTGGCATCTTGATCGCATGGAATCTCTGCTGACGACACTGGTGGCGCTCGACCGTGCCGTCAAGTCGGCAGGATTCGAAGAGCTAAAATGAATTTTCGGCTTAAAGCTTGTGCTAATAATTTAGTTTAAATATGTTCTTCAACCTTTTGATAATAAGGAAGAGATATGAGTTCAATCGTTGATGTTGTTGCACGTGAAATTCTCGACTCCCGTGGTAATCCCACCGTTGAAGCTGATGTGCTGCTGGAAAGTGGCATCATGGGCCGCGCGGCAGTTCCGTCGGGTGCTTCGACGGGTTCCCGCGAAGCCATTGAGTTGCGCGACGGCGATACCAGTCGTTACCTCGGTAAGGGTGTGATGCAGGCTGTTGAGAACATCAACACGGAAATTTCCGAAGCCATCATCGGCCTGGATGCTCAGGAACAGGCTTTCATCGATCAAACAATGATTGAGCTGGACGGAACCGAAAACAAATCGCGCCTCGGCGCCAATGCAATTCTCGCTGTCTCCATGGCCGTGGCCAAGGCCGCCGCCGAAGAATCTGGCCTGCCGCTGTACCGCTATTTCGGCGG
>Ga0136636_10001218_pt1 | contig 14787 bp, 10 predicted proteins | sample AntDrymUQ8522106_2_FD_104653 | JGI IMG/M metagenome (GOLD analysis project Ga0136636, IMG submission 104653) | Polar desert sand microbial communities from Dry Valleys, Antarctica - metaG UQ852 (21.06) | ecosystem: Environmental > Terrestrial > Soil > Desert | place: Antarctica: Dry Valley... | reverse complement strand
GTAACCGCCTTCATTACTTTTTTGCGGATCACTTCGGGTGCATCGAAAAGGAAAATAGCATTGCCCTCGCCTTCGCTTTTGCCCATTTTGGTATTGCCGTTGAGACCCGGGATTTTAATAAGGTTTTCACCGAAATTGTATGCAACCGGTTCCGGGAAATAATCAACCTTGTACATACGGTTAAATCTGTTGGCAAAGGTGCGGGTCATTTCGAGATGCTGCTCCTGGTCCTTGCCAACGGGAACTTTATGCGCCTTGTGCAAAATAATATCGGCAGCCATAAGTGTGGGATAGGTTAGCAGACCGGCATTTAAATTATCGGGCTGGGTGCGGGCTTTGTCCTTAAAAGAAGTGCAACGCTCCAACTCGCCCATATAGGCATTCATATTCAGGAAAAGGTACAACTCTGCGGTTTCGGGCAGATCGCTTTGCAGGTATAGAGTAGACTTTTCAGGATCGAGGCCACAGGCAAGGTATTCGACCAGCACCTGCTTCACATTGCCATGAAGGTCGGCAGGAGTAGGGTGGGTGGTAAGCGAATGGTAATCGGCAATAAAGAAATAGCAATTATCCGTTTCCTGCATTTTTACAAAATTCTGCATGGCTCCGAAATAATTCCCGAGGTGAAGATTGCCCGTAGGCCTGATTCCGCTTACTACTGTTTGCATACTTATGATTTTTGCCCGGAAGGGCTTATGGTATTGACTATTATAAATGACACAATTCACACTTATAAGGTGAATTTCAGGCTGCAAAATTAGTGATTTTGGTTGAAACCGCCGCTTTTACATGAAAAGGAGTTCATCCTGATCAAGTCTCAGGAATGGTATTAGTGGAAGGATTGGAAAACCCGATACTTCTGAATTCTTATTCCTTTATTATCTTCTGCACCTCAACATCCTGGTTATGTATCAGTTTCGCAAAGTAAATTCCGGAGGGAAATGCTCCAAGGTTAATTTCAGTTTTCATTTGCGTGAGTGGTTTCTTCAGAATTTCCTGACCTTCAGAATTGCAGACTGAAATTGAACATTCATCACAAATCCGGGGCAATTCAACAGAAATTGTATCCCTAAAAGGATTTGGAGAAATTTTCATCCCTGTTGAAACGGGTAAATCCACACTTGCTGTGTTCGTTGGCACAGAAACTGATTTTATAATTAGTTCAGCTTCCTGCTGATTTACAGGTGTATGTCCCTGGAATAGCCAGAAATTTATATGTAACCTCTCATTGCCCACTGGCGGGTTATAGTTTCCGGTATAATTCCATTCCTTGACCAGCGAATCTGCCGATGGCAGGCTTGCATAATGCCCGAAATAACTTTGAAAAAAGATATTGCTGCTGCTCCAGGTAAATTTATGAGTTGAATTTTTACCCGCAAGGTTAGGTATGAACGTTTGCTGGTTGCCGGGAACAACAGGCTGAATGGTGTAATATCCATCTGCATTGGCAGGATTACCCCAGCGCGAAAACTCAATATCTATTTCCCGGATATCTGTTTCATAGGTAAATAATCCCACCACAACTTCAGGATCATAACTTTCGACATCGCTGGACAGGTAAAACCGGTATTCGCCATATCCAAAAGATTGCTGTGCAATGACTTCAGAGCAATACCAGGTATTTCCGGATTTCCGGATTTTCATATGAAGACTGCCTTCAGCATCTACCCAGACACTGGAAGGACTATTTGACCAATTGTTCGGACCTGGTCCGAGTTTCAGCCCATTTTTTACCTGCCAGGGAATTCCGGCAAACTGAATCATCGTTTGTGAATTAGATATACTGACAAATAAACAAGCAATAAGCAGCAAATACATTTTTTTCATTCCGACAAACTAATGGTAAATTGAAACATTAAGAAACTGCGGTAAATTTAGCTCAATTAGAAAGATAAAGGGAAGTTTAAAAAGAGCATAAGCAATTCACTTAAATTTCTATACTTTTACGCAACATTATTCTTAAATCTCAAATTTATGAATCCTAAAATCAAAATCTGGCCGGCCCTGTTCATAACTATGGGAATGGCAGCATGTAATCCGTCCGCAATGAAAACCATAAAAGTAAACCAGCAAAGTGATTTCCCTTCCCCGCCTGTAGCCGCCGTAAAACCAGCTGAGTTTACCAATTTTGGCAGCAAACGCGTAGATAACTATTTCTGGTTGAAAGATAAAAGTAACCCGGCTGTTATTGATTATCTCAAAGCTGAAAATGCGTATTCAGATACTGTTATGCAATCGACAAAGGGGCTTCAAGATAAACTTTTTGCCGAAATGAAAGGCCGCATCAAGGAAGATGACGAAACAGTGCCACAACTCGACAACGGTTATTATTACTATACCCGGACTGAAACTGGCAAACAATACCGAATGAATTGCCGCAAAAAAGGCAGTGTTTCGACTCCTGAAGAAGTGGTTTTCGATATCAATAAAATGGCTGAGGGCAAGAAAGCTTTTATTTTTTCGGGTTTCGATGTAAGTCCTGATAATAAGCTGGCAGCCTATATGAGCAACGAAACCGGTTCATATGCCGACTATACGCTCCAAATCCGCGACCTGGTTTCCGGTTCTGATTTGCCACTTAAGATAGAGAAGGTACAGTCAATGGCCTGGGCCAACGACAGTAAAACGCTCTTTTATACGGTGGGCAATAATGCGTTGCGCGCTTACCGGGTTTACCGGCATATAGTTGGAAATACGAAGCCTGATGAAGTTGTTTTTGAAGAACCCGTTGAGCAATTTATTGTCAGCCTTGATAAAAGCAAAACGCGTGATTTCATTTTCATTCTGACTGCCAGCGAAACGACCTCTGAATATCTTTATCTGCCTGCTTCGGAACCCAACGGGAAGTTTAAAGTTTTTATCCCGCGCACAAAAGATGTGGAATACCATGTGTATCCTCACAAGGACAAATTTTTCATCCAATACAAGGACCGCGACAACCTGAATTGCAAGGTTTATGAAGCTCCTCTGTCCGGTTATACCGACCGCAGCACCTGGAAAGAAGTGATTCCTCACAGCAAGGATGTAAAAATTGATTATATTGATGTATTCGACAAATACCTCACGGCTCAGACCCGGAAAAACGGATTGAACGAAATTTTGATTTTCAACCTTGCCGATGGCAAAAGCAAGACCATAAATTTCCCGGAGCCCGTTTACACGGCAACTATGACCGGCACACCTGAATATACCTCCGCAACTTTACGTTACAGGTACACTTCGATGAACCGTCCGAATACGGTTTATGATTATGATTTTGCGATAGCAGAAAGTATAAAACTGAAGGAGCAGGAAATCCCCGGTGGTTTTAATCCTGATGATTACACTGTTGAACGTGTTTGGGCAACGGCTGCGGATGGTGTAAAAGTGCCCTTGTCGGTGGTTTATAAGAAATTTCTGAAAAAAGACGGCTCAAACCCGGCCCTTTTGTATTCGTACGGTTCATATGGCATATGTTCGGATGCACGTTTTGCTTCCAATTTCTATAGCCTGATCGACCGGGGATTTGTATTTGCCATCGCCCAGATAAGGGGCGGAAGCGATATGGGGGAACGATGGTACGAAGATGGAAAGATGCTTCATAAGAAAAATACTTTCACCGATTTTATTGCCTGTGCCGAAAAGTTGCAGCAGGATAAATATACTTCGGGCTCAAAACTTGCCATTATGGGCGGTAGTGCCGGCGGATTGCTGATGGGTGCCGTGGTTAATATGCGCCCCGACCTTTTCAATACTGTTGTAGCACAGGTACCGTTTGTGGATGTGATCAACACCATGCTCGATGCCAGCCTGCCACTTACCACCCAGGAATACGAAGAGTGGGGAAATCCGAATATCGAAGAATACTATAAATATATGCTCTCATACTCGCCTTATGATAATGTCAAGGCTCAGAAATATCCTAATATGCTGGTTACAGGCGGACTCAACGATTCACAGGTAAGCTTTCACGAGCCAGCCAAATTTGTAGCCAAACTCCGGACAGTGAAAACCGATAGTAACATCCTGATTCTACATATCAATATGGAATCAGGACATGGCGGAGCAACAGGCCGCTTCGATGCTTTGAAGGAAACCGCTTTCGAGCTTGCTTTTATACTTAACAGGATTGGAATAAATAATTAATAATAATCTCTGCATAAATAGCCTCTTAATGATTATCATCAGAGGCTATTTATTTTTTTTATTTTTCAGACGACACGGCTTATTTTAACTAAACATCTTACTTTAGCCTTTGGAAGTGCAATGTCTCATTTTAACCGCTTATTTATGCTGAAAAACTTTAAAGTCCCCAACAACATTGTAATTGTATTTTCAATTATTATTATTGCCTCTATTCTCACCTGGATTGTACCCGGTGGGCGGTACGACAGGCAAACAATTAAGGTAAATGGCGTTGAACGGACAGTTATTGTTAATGATACTTTTAAAAATGTTGACAGCCAGCCACAAACCTGGCAAATATTTTCGGCTTTTTACAAGGGATTTGTGAACATGTCGCACATCATTGTCTTTATCCTGATGATAGGTGGCGCTTTCTGGATTATGAATGAAACAAGGGCTATCGATATTGGCATTCTTTCGTTCCTAGTACTTACCAAGCGTTTCGAGAAATGGAAATTTGTCAGGATGCTGGGTGTAGATAATATCATCATCACTTTTATAATGATTATTTTCAGTGCTTTTGGAGCGATTTTCGGGATGAGTGAAGAAACGCTGGCATTTACGTTGATTTTTGTACAGCTCGCCATCCGCATGGGCTACGACTCCCTGGTCGGTATCGGGATGTGTTATTTTGCCGCTCATATCGGCTTCGCTGGCGCCATCCTCAATCCTTTCACTATCGGGATTGCACAAGGGCTGGCAAGCGTTCCACTGTTTACCGGCATTGAATATCGCGTTATCTGCTGGCTTATTATCACTTTTATTTCCATTGTTTTTGTGTTGTGGTATGCCCGCAGGGTAAAGAAAAACCCTGAAAAATCCATTATGTTCAAGGAAGATGAATACTGGAGAAAACGAAGCGAATCGGATAGCGAAAAAATAGAATATTACACGCCTAAATCAGCCTGGATAGTTGGTGGTGTGCTTTTTGTCATCATGCTTATCTATTCTTTCTACTATCCTTCCACAGATTTGCGGATAGGATTAAATACTGTTAAAGGGCCTTTCATTCCAATATTGACCGGCATTTTCGGCATTTCCAGTTTCTTTGCTCTTCGTAAATCATTGCATTTCTTTGTTTTGAATATCCTGGGATTTACCATTTTTTACCTTATTCTCGGGGTTCTTGGTTACGACTGGTACATTATGGAAATTGCAGCCTTGTTTCTGGCCATGGGTGTATTTACAGGTTTTGCGGCCGGAAAAAAGAATTCGGAAATTACCAAACTATTCCAGGAAGGGGTTAAAGATATTGTTTCAGCAGCTCTTGTGGTTGGATTTGCAGGTGGCATTATCGCCATTTTAAACGATGGTCAGATCATAGATACGGTACTTCATTCTATGTCCAGTTCTTTGAAAGGCACCGGGCAACTTACGGCAGTTACTATTATGTATGGTTTTATGTCGTTGCTGAACCTTGTAATTACCTCGGGATCGGCAAAAGCAGCTTTAACCATACCGATTATGGCTCAGTTTTCGGATATAATCGGGCTTTCGCGACAGGCAACCATTATGGCCTTTCAGTTTGGTGCCGGTATCACAGATATGATTGCTCCCACATCGGGCGTTTTGATCGGCGTGTTAGGCATTGCCAAAGTTCCATACGGGAAATGGGTGAAGTTTGTGATACCATTTATGCTTTTTTTGGCTTTTGTAGCCTGGTTGCTGCTGATACCAACGGTAACAATGCAGTTGAATGGATTTTAACAAGGAATAGATAATTTCAATGATCAGGCCTTTCTTATTTCCCAAAGGCTTATAAATTATAGCGTTCAATTACATCTTTCCGACTCAGGTAACTAACCGGAATTTAAAAGGCTGCTTTTCCGGGTAGCCTTTTTTATGCCCAGGCCTCTGCTTATTCAAGATTTTTCTGCTGATTCTCCGGGATTTGTCCAATTTCAAAGTTACTTTTTGACAATAAGAACATAAAGTAAAATCACATCTCATTTTTTTATAACCCTTTATTTATAGATACAGGATGAAAAATATTCTGATTCTTGTTTTTTTTCTGACAACTTGCCTGGAAGGATTCAGCCAAGTCCTCGTTTATAAAGAATATTTTAACAACGGCATTATACCTGCCAACTGGAAAAATATTGACCAGGATGGTGACGGGAATAAATGGGCTGCTGAAACCTTTTCTAATAATTTAACAAACATAAACGAGAGTTATGTGTATTCTGAATTATGGAAAAATTCTTCCGCCCTTACACCTGAGAATTATCTTATTTCGCCCAAAATTGATCTCACCGGATTGCAAGGCAGAGTTTCGTTAAGGTACACAATTCAGGTTGGAGATGGCACTTTCCCTTCGGAGCATTATAAAGTTGTAGTATCAGCTAAAGGTAATGATGTAGACGATTTTACAGAAATTGTGAAAGAAGAAACATGCACCGTTAATGATTATAGTGACTCCTCTACCTGGCACGAAAGAAGAGTTGACCTTACTCAATTTATTGGGAAGCAGATTTATATAAGCTGGTGCCATTGCAATAGTCCGGATGGTTATATATTGCGGCTCGACTCTATTCAGGTTAGTTACACAACAAATGTGGGTCTGAATAAACAAACTGAAATTTATAAAGTGATAACATACCCCAATCCTGTAAAAAACAGCCTGCAGGTAACTGGTACTTTCGTAAATGCAAAAATGAAATTATTTACTTCGGATGGCCGCCAGGTTTATTGCTCAGAAAAAGTAAGCGGCCAAAATACTGTAAATGTTTCTTCATTAAAAAAAGGATTGTACATATTGAGGATTGAATCATCCGATGGAATTGTAACAAAGAGAATTAATATATCTTATTAGGACAGCAGATTTAATAAGACTTTGTCTTAGTAAGCTTTTTGTTCCTTGTTTTTTCAAAAAAGATTAAGCATAACTGACATTCAATGATTTACTGCCACAATCCTGAGCTTAAAAATTTAAAAAAATTTTACATCAGCTGATTATCTAAATAAGCTTTATTATTTACAGCATATGAAAAAACCAATGCTTTTTGTTTTATTGCTGGCTTTCTGCTTGTCCGGAAACAGCCAGACTCTGATCTTTGAAGAGTATTTCGATGGCGGCGGAATACCAGCTGCCTGAGGAAATGTAGACCAGGATGGTGATGGTAACAAATGGGCTGCAGAACTCTGGGAGAATCCAAGAACAAAAATAATTGAGAGTAATGTTTATTCTGACTCATTTGTAGACCCTGATCCGGTTACCCCTGAAAATTACCTTATTTCGCCTAAAATTGACCTCACCGGATTGCAAGGTAAAGTTTCATTGCGTTACACTATACAGATTGATGATCCTGATTATCCGGAAGAGCATTACAAAGTTGCCGTTTCGACCACCGGCAATGCAGTTGCTGTTTTCACAAATATAGTTAAGGAAGAAACCTGCATTTTAGCTGAATATTATGATACATTCCCATTCTGGCATGAAAGAATTGTTGATCTTACTCTATACATTGGCCAACAAATTTATCTTACTTTTTGCCATTTTATTTGTACCGATATGGTTAGATTTTATTTTGATTCCATTCAGATAAGCTACACCACCAATGTAGGTTACGTTAACAGGGCCGAAGAAAATGATGTTAGTACATACCCGAACCCTGTAAAAAATAACCTCCAGGTAAGCGGTACATTTGCGAATGCGAAAATGCAGCTTATTGCAGCCGATGGCCGCCAGGTTTATCGCACCGATAAAGTAACAAACCAGAAATCAATTAATGTATCCTCCTTTAAAAGTGGGGTTTACTTATTGAGAATCGAATCATCAAAAGGTATTATGATCAGGAAAATCAATATATGTCATTGATTTTATGCAAATTAATAAGGCTGCCTGAAATAACAGTTGTTTTATTTTGTCTAAGTGTTTTATTTTTCTGAAAGCGTCCCTTCATCGTCCACTCTCATTTTCCCCCGATCTCCCCATCTCCATTGCTCCCCATCTCCCTCTCTCCCCATCTCCCACTCTCCAAGTCTCCCACTCTCTCACTCGCCTCGGCACCATAAAAACTCAACCCTCCCGTTTTCAATTCTCCCGTTCCATTAGTCCTGCTGTATACTCACCAAGCGCTTCCATGGCTTCGCCTGGAATACTTAAGCCCGACAAATCCCTGAGGGCTTTCTGGTAATAATCATCAATTAATTCACGGGTATGTTGCTCAATATTTAACTGATTGAAGATTTCCTTCACTTTCATAACTTTTTCAGCGCTATGGGTAGCATGAGCGGCATATAGTTCCTTGAAATGATCAGTTTGTGATCCGACTGATTCAAGCGCTTTAAGGTATAGATATGTTTTTTTACCTGCAATAATATCACCGCCACTCACTTTCCCGAATTTTTCCTGTACACCATACACATCAAGCAGATCGTCTTTCAGCTGAAATGCCAACCCTATGTTGATGCCAAACTGGTATATATTATCGCAATCCACGGCATCGGCACCTGCTATAATTGCACCGGTTTTCAGGCTGGCAGCAAGCAGAACAGCTGTTTTAAGCCTGATCATTTCGATGTAATCAGCAATAGTAATATTCTGCCTCTGCTCGTAATCCATGTCGTATTGCTGACCTTCGCAAACTTCAATAGCAGTTTGGTTAAAAAGTTCAATAACCTGCGAAATGGCCTGTGGCCTGGTACGCAACATATATTTATTTGCCAAAGCGAACATGGTGTCACCGGCTAAAATGGCAACATTGGAGTTCCATTTTTTATAAACTGTTTCTTTGCCGCGCCTCAGTGGGGCCTGGTCCATAATATCGTCGTGCAGCAGGGTAAAGTTGTGAAACAACTCAATACCAATAGCGGGATTAATGGCTTCGGTGATTTCGCCTCCGAACATCTGGCAGGATGCCATCACCAGCAAAGGCCTGAGACGTTTACCTCCAAGCCCTAATGTATAAGCTATCGGGTTGTAAAGATCAGCAGGTTCAGCCGGGAACTGGATCCGGCTGAAAGCATCATCAATTAGAAGTTGAAGATCCTGTATCGGGCTCATTATCAGTTTATTTATCTTTTTCAGGCAAGTTCATGAGGTAGGTGCCATAGCCGCTTTTGAGCAGGGGCGTGGCAATTTTTTCGAGCTGGGCACGGTCGATAAAACCCATGCGATAAGCCAGTTCTTCGATACAGCCTATCTTCAGACCCTGGCGCTCTTCGATGACCTGAACAAATTGCGAAGCTTGTATCAGCGAAGCAAAAGTACCGGTATCGAGCCATGCAGTTCCCCGGCTGAGAATGCCGACTTTGAGCTTACCCTGCATGAGGTAATAACGGTTTACATCCGTAATTTCGTATTCGCCCCGCGGACTGGGTTTGATATTTTTCGCAACTTCCACAACGCTGTTGTCGTAAAAGTATAATCCAGGAACCGCATAGTTCGATTTGGGATGGATTGGCTTTTCTTCAATGGAAATAGCGTTGTGGTCCTCATCGAATTCAACAACCCCGTAGCGCTCCGGATCCGAAACATGATAGGCATAAACAACTCCGCCAACGGGATCGTTGTTTTCCTGGATCAGTTTCTGAAGTCCTGTGCCATAAAAGATATTATCACCCAGTACCAGTGCAACTTTATCCTTACCAATAAACTTTTCGCCGATAACAAACGCCTGTGCAAGGCCGTTTGGGATAACCTGTTCGGCATAGCTGAAAGAGCATCCCAGCGAGGAGCCATCACCAAGGAGCTTTTCGAAATTTGGCAGATCATACGGTGTGCTAATGATCAGAATTTCGCGAATGCCGGCCATCAAAAGCACTGACAAAGGATAGTAGATCATCGGTTTGTCATAAATTGGCATTAACTGTTTGCTTACCGCTAAGGTAAGAGGGTGCAAACGTGTACCGGAACCGCCAGCCAGGATTATACCTTTCATGATTTTGGTTTTAAGGGTTTAAAAATTTTAAAATGAGTACAATTTTATTTGAAGGCTAAATTTAGGCAGGAAGACTGAAGTCGGAAGACCGAAGTTAAGCTGATGATTTATTTTAGGATAACACTACTTGATTTAAGTTTTCGGCTTCAATAAAATAATGATTACATTTCTTCCGTCTTCGGACTTCCGACTTCCAACTCCCTTCTATTCTAAAGACTGCCTTCCTTTTTATTATTATCCCCGTTTTTATGGTTATTTCCATTCTCCTCGTCGCCATCAAATATATCAATGATTTGCTGTCCTTTGAATGCTTTTGTTACAGCAAACTTATCCAGAACCAGGAGGAACGAAGGTAATACCATAATATTAAAGAACATAGCAATAAACAAGGTGGTGGAAACCAGCATTCCGAGCGCCTGTGTGCCCCCGAAGCTTGAAACCATAAAAACACTGAATCCAAGTACAAGTACAATTGAAGTGTAAATCATGCTAAAGCCGGCTTCACGCAAAGCATTTATAGTTGATTTTCGTATATCGTTGTTGGTCACTTTAAGCTCGTGCCGGTATCGCGAAAGGTATTGTATGGCGTTATCGACCGAAATCCCAAGCGCAATGCTGAAAACAATAATGGTTGAAGGTTTCACCGGAACGCCTGTAAATCCCATAATGGCAGCAGTAATAATAAGCGGGATGATATTTGGCAGCATCGAAACCGCTATCATCCTCACACTCGAAAACATCAGCGCCATCAGCAGTGATATAAACCCAATGGCAATCAGCACACTTTTAAACAAATGCTTGATCAGGAACTCCGTACCACGTGCATAAACAAGGCTGTTGCCGGTTAACTGTACATCATAATCTTCGACAGGGAATATTTCGGCAACTTTAGGTTTAATGCTGTCGAGCAAGCGGTTTACCTGGTTGGTGCTTAAATCGGCCATCTGGAAACTGACCCTGGTATAGCGCTGGGTGCTGTCGATAAAAGCCCCGATCATTTGTTTCTGGCCTGCAGCCTTACGCGGGAAATACGAAAGCACGAAATTCTTTTCCTGTGAGTTGGGCAGGCTGTACATTTCGGGATTGCCATTAAAATAAGCCTGCTTGGCAAATTTTGCCAATTCAGCAACCGAAAGCGGCCGCGAAAACTCTTTGTTTTTAAGGATCACTTCCTGGAGTTCATCAATTTTCTGAATGGTTGAAAGCTTCATAACACCTTTCTTCTTTTTGGTGTCGATGGATATCTCAAAAGGCATCACACCGCCGAACTGTTTCTCGAAAAATTTCAGATCCTTGTATAAAATATTGTTTACACTGATATCGTCAACTACCTTACCCGAAGTTTTCATATTCATCATCCCGATTATGCCCACAACCGTCAATACTCCGGCTATCGAAAAAATCCATGCCCGTTTATACTGTATCAGGTAAATGATCTTCTCAAGCATGCTGCTGAAAATTTTATTGTCGAGGTGCTTCAGGTGCTTTTCGGTTGGAGGCTCCATGTAACTGAATATGATCGGCAGCAGAAGGATACACAAAACATACTCGACCATGATGCTTATGGCTGCAATAATACCGAATTCGCGCAGCATCTGGTTCGACACCAGGATAAAAGCTGCAAAACCGGTGGCTGTGGCCGTATTTACCATGAGCGAAGCAAAGCCAATACGTTGTACCACGCGCGAAAGCCCAAGTATTTTGTTGCCGTGCTGCCGGTATTCCCAATGGTATTTGTTCAGGATATAAATGCAGTTTTCGATGGCGATCACTACAATAAGAGAGGGGATTACTCCTGTCAGGATTGTGATTTTGAAGCCAAACAGACCGATGAGCCCAACCGTAAAAATGATGCTGACAGCCACCACCACCAACGAACTGGCTACCACTTTCATGGAGCGGAAAAACAGGAAAAGTACAATAGCTGCTATCAGGATGGAAAGGAAAACGAACATGAAAAGCTCGTTTTGGATCATTCGTGCCATCACTGTGCGGATATACGGCAACCCTGAATAATGCAGCTGGTGACCGGTTTGAGCGGAATAGGCCTTAGCACGGTTTACAATTTCATCAACCACAACAAGCCGGCTTTTATCGTTCAGCTTCTTTTTATTGAGGGTAACGGCCAGTAGGTAAGTCTGGGTTTTGGGATTATGCAAAAGACCCTCATAAAATTTCAGGGAGAGTATTTTAGCTTTCAACGAATCAGCTTCGGCCTGGGTGCGGGGTTTTGCCGGAACAAGGGGCAGAAAATCATATTGGCGGAGGCTGTCATTTTTGACAATATTGCCTGCCTTGGCGATGGATGTAACACCTTCAACCCCGTCAATCTTAGTCATGTCGTGCGTCAGATCGTACCAGGCGTTGAATTCACTGAGCTTAAACATATCAGGATTAGTAACCCCGATTGCCAGGATACTTCCATCTTCGCCGAAACGTTTTTTAAAGGATTCGTACTCAATAACTGCCGGGTCGTCAGCTGGCAGCATACGCGAATTGTCGTACGAAAGTTTTACGCCCGATCCCAGCCATGCCATCACAATCGAAAGAATACCGATAACTATCAGAATACCAGGGCGGTTACGAAGGATTAGTCTAACCAGGATTTTCCACATACTTTGGCCAAAAAGTTCTATTTGAATGATCGGGCGAAGATACAATAATTATTATAAAAATGTAATCGGATCAGGATTTGAGGCTATGCCGGATTCAGATTCAACCTAATATGAAAGTTAATATTGATAAGCTTTTTCATGTCATTCATAAGTTCTTTATCTCTCACTTCAATTCTGAATCCGCGCCCTTCAGCATAAACTCTTGCAGATTCAATTATATCTTTAATTCCCTGGCTGATATCACTCTTTCGCACATCAGCTGTAGCTTTTTCGCCAAAAACGAATGCAGCCAGGAAATACCTATCCCGTGGAAGCAGGTAGATAATCGCCCGCTTTTTATCTTTTATGCGGAAACTCCAGCCGTATTTTTGGCATGGCAGATTCCATTCTTCAACCGCTTTTGGAAAGAACTAAAAACGTACGTTCTGATTTCCATCCAGATATCGTACAAATTACCTAAGGCAACCCGTAGCATATGATCATCCGGGATTTCAGTTTTGTTACCAATAATGCTGGTTTCCATGATGAAACATATTTTCGCAGTGGTCTCTGATTTACAAAATTAAGCAGTTAAAAAGGAAAGGAAAATACTAAGACTTATCAGCAAGCCATGCAGCATTATGCTTCCATCCAGTATTCCATGATAATATATGGGATAATCTTTTATTTTTCTGCTATTTATAAAGATCAGAGTCAAAGCTATGGAAACAGAATAGGCAATAAAGATAAAAATCATGTTTTGTGCCAGGTAATGAAATAAAGCAATCGCCAGTGAAATGCCCATCATGGAATTACTAACCAACAAAGCGCGTTTTTCGCCAAAAGTGACCGGGATTGTTCTGATTCCGGCTAGTGCATCAGCCTTCATGTCGCGGATATCAAACGGAATGGCAATAGCAAAAATAAAAGCAAAACGTTCAGCGAAAATCAGAAATACTGAAGTATTATTAATCGAAATGCCTGATTGTAAAACAGGCAAAATTACAGTGGCAGTAGTCCAGACAGTGGCAATAAGAAATGTTTTTATGCCAGGAATCCGGAGCAGGCTGGATTGTTTTTTTTGTTTGCCCTGAAAAGGAATCGAATATAAAAGCGAAAGTAAAGCAAGCGGTGCCAAAATATATAAGATCACTGATTTTACGAAAAACATCGAAATGGCCTGCCCGGCTAATGAAAAAAGCATCAGGATTTTCAAAAGAATCAGATGTTCGGCCGCCCACCGGAACTTTTCAACGTTGATAACATCGGGATTTTTATAAACAGCAATAATCCTGTGTAGGTTATAATCGGATAATGTTGCCAGAAAAATCAACACTAAATAAGCCTGAAAATGAGGAGAAATTCCCAGTTCCACCTCGGTTGCCAGCGCCAGTGAAAATGCTGCCAGGGCAATCAGGAAATTTGAATTAATAATGAAGCGGATGGCTCTCAAAGTGCGGAATATCTATGTATATCAGTTGGAATATTACGATCTATTGCTATTGAAACAAGTTGTTCCGGGTTCCAGGTTCAAAGTTCCAGGTTTTGAGATTTGGAATTTGAAATGACCCCTCTGCCCTTCGGACATCTCCCCGTTGGGGAGAACCCTCAAACCAAATTTCAGTGATTAATTTTGGCTTTTTGCATTTGAGACTTGGAATTTGAGATTTGGAATTTGAAAAGACCCCTCTATCCTTCGGACATCTCCCCGTTGGGGAGAACCCTAAAACCCAATTTCAGTGATTATTTTTGGCTTTTGACATTTGAGTCTTGAGATTTGAGATTTGGAATTTGATTCTTTTAAAGTCTACAAAATCCCAATCATCTTCTCCATATGATGATACTCAATCCCAAAATACGATTTAGCATCTTTTATTTTCTGAAGCATCTTTTCATCCCTATCCTTTATTTTCTGGTCTCTTATTCCCACAATCATCACGTTTTTAGGGGTATGGGCGTCAGATATAAATTCAAAAATCTTGGTTTTATACCCAAAATATTCCAGGATCATGGCGCGGATTCCGTCGGTAACCATTTCGGCCTGACGTTCCAGGAAAATGCCGTATTTGGTCAGGAAATCAAGATCATTGCTGGTTTTAGAAGCTTCAAGTTGCCGGCGGATCTGTTTATGACAGCACGGAGCTACC
>Ga0136636_10001216_pt1 | contig 14807 bp, 14 predicted proteins | sample AntDrymUQ8522106_2_FD_104653 | JGI IMG/M metagenome (GOLD analysis project Ga0136636, IMG submission 104653) | Polar desert sand microbial communities from Dry Valleys, Antarctica - metaG UQ852 (21.06) | ecosystem: Environmental > Terrestrial > Soil > Desert | place: Antarctica: Dry Valley... | reverse complement strand
TGTGTTAAGACAAATGAACAAGAAATTAATAATATATATACTTACTTATTCTTTTTCCAGCACATCAAAATATTATCATGCCAATATTCTTTACATTACTTATAAATAATGTAAGTATATTTGTACGTACATAAAGTTCATTCTTTTATCGGTTCATATTCTAAACTATGAAGAAGAAAACGATTGTCCTGATTAATTTATTAGCTATTGGTACTTGTGTTATTGCTTGCAGTCCGTTGTAAGAAAGAAGACAATATTGTTGTCATTCCGGTAAACTCAATTAAAGACATTGATGGCAATATTTATAAAACCGTAAATATCGGATTGCAGGTATGGATGGCGGAGAACCTTAAAGTAACGCATTTTCGTAACGGAGAGCCTATTCCTTATGCAAATGAATGGGGGCATTGGATGACCCATAATAATGCAGCATGTTGCGATTACAACAGCCACCCCGGGAATATTAAGTTTTTTGGCAAACTATACAATGGATATGCTGTAACTGATAAACGGAATATTGCACCTGAGGGGTGGCATGTTGCTTCTGATACGGAATGGGATGCTCTGGCTTCATACTTGGGTGGTTACACGATTGCTGGTGGCAAATTAAAGGATACCACCATCAGCTGGATAAAACCTAATGCAGGAGCGACGAACGAAAGTGGATTTTCGGCCCAGCCGGGAGGTTATCGTTTTTTTTATTCGCAATATTCGGATGCTAATAAAGGCGCATTCTGGTGGACTTCTACAGAATATGATTCGGCATATATTGGTTTCAGGGTTTTACGCAATTCTCATACTTATCTTTTTGGCAGTAAAACGTATAAAGGATACGGTTATTCCGTACGCTGTGTAAAGGATTAAAAATTTAACTGATCAATCTATTGAAATTTTTACATTTTAATAAACTCACTTTATAATCATATATGTATCATTTTTAAATCTGAAATGCCGATGGATTAGAAACATGGCAAAACGGAATTTAGTATGCTTAAAACTAAGTAATACTCCATTTTTTTTTATTTACCGCTAAGTCGCAAAGCAATAAGTAACAAATTGTCAGCATAGTAAGATGCAATGACTTTATTTTATATATTAATGATAATAAGACTATTAGGGATTATTAACGGACTGTTGACTGAGAGGAACCCCAAAAAAAGGTGTCCTGAGAAGAACACCTTTTTCAATGTAACAGGAAGATAAAAACTACAGGTTTTTGATATAAGCTACAAGAGCCCACCTGTCAGTTTCGTCAAGTATTTTCTTTTCAAAATTCGGCATTTCATCACGTCCGATAAATGACTGGAAGTAAACAACACCATCCGGCTGAGCTTTAAATTTTTTATCAGCAAACGAAGGAACAAGTGTTTTTAAACTTGCTGATTTTGAGCCATCGCCTAAGCCTTTTACCCCATGGCACGATTTGCAATGCTTGGTGTAGGTTTCTTTACCAACAGTGTTAATTGAGGCATCACCTGCTTTAACGGTGCTTTTCATTGCTTTGTACTTTGCAGGTACTGTCCATGGACCGCCTGCTTTTTGAGCTACAGCTATGTTAGTTGTAACGAAAAGAATTGCAGTAAAAAGAAATGCAGCTAATCGGATTGGAGTTTTCATCTGTATTAATTTTTAAGGGTTTTGGGCATTGAATTGATTTTTTGGGTTTAAGTATTACTAAAGTACGAAATACTTTTACTCGGGAAGTAAATATATAAATATATAGATAAGAAGATGTAATGAATCAATAAAAAGCAGAATTCGTTGACTTAAAACGAATTCTGCTTACAGAGATTTTATTAGTGCGACTCGTGAAATCCGGTAATCATACTCCGGAAATTGCTGACAAACGTTGCGCCTATTGTACAAAAATAGATATGGATGAACATAAAGAAGGAAACGAAAAATCCAATTATGACATGAACAATAACCGTTAATGTCAGTCCACTCGCACCGAAAACATCTGTCAGAGTAAACTCAGGGTAAAGCAAGGCCCATCCGGTTATGAAAACTATAGGCACCAGCACGAACATGGCAACAACATATGTGAATTGTTGTAAAGGGTTGAACTTGCTTTCTTTTGTTACCGGGAACGGTGGCTTTTCGTGTTTAAAAATCCCAAATGTATAATAGGTGAATTGCTTAAGCAGTCGGTCAATTAAGCCTTTAAATGTAAGTTTGTAGTATTTTCCGTTAGGTGTCACAAATGTACCGATCAGAAAAAAGAGGTAATTGACCGTAAGAATAATTCCACTTATATTGTGCATGGTCACAGCAATATCAAAACGGATAAACGGATTTGCAGGGTTAGTGTATTGCATACTTATACCGCTTATAATAAGCAGTATAATTAAAATGGCATTAAGGGCATGCCATAGCCTGATCCACATTGGGTAAAGATATATTTTTCCTGACATTATTTCTTGCGTTTTATGATTCTTAATGCTGCATGTAATAGGATACCTGCTGCAACGCAGCCAAACATGATGAGGCTTAATATCCCCAGATAGTAATTCCGGTTGGCACCAATGACATATCCTTCATTCATAATTACACCATTATAAAAACCTGCTTTGCTGCGTTCTTCCTGCACCTTGTGTTTATAAAGTGTTGCCATAAGTATGGAGTTTGTCGAATGGCATTCAACACATCGGCGGACTGCTTTTTCTTTAGGTTGTATATTGTGCGCAACCAATATGGAGTCGTTTGTACGGGCATGGCATTCAATACAGCGTACGCTTTTAAAGTGCACTGCCTGGTTGGGCAACCATTCATGTTTTTGTATGATATTCGGATTAACTTTATCCGTGAGCATCTGGTATTTTGTAATATCTCCGTGGCAATTCAGGCAGATAGCATTGTCATAAGCAACAATGTCTTTTATTTTATTATCTGAGCGTATGTTGCTCTTATATGTATGAGGGTTGTGGCACTTCCAGCAGTTAAAGTCATCACCATGTTTGGTAGCATGAACACTTGCCTGATATTCCACTTCAATTTCTTCAAATTTAAATTTAGCATATGCCTCATCACCTCCGTGACAATCAATGCAGGCATATTTCGATTCCATTCTTAATCGTCCGGGATGAGGAAAAGTATCATAATCTTCGGAATGGCAGTCGGTGCATTTGAACATTCCGTGATTTGAGTTCCCATATTCGTCGCGGTTCACGATAGTTTCGAGATACATTCTTTTGGTTACCTCTGTTCCTGATTCAGGGTTCAGATATTTATATTTCGCTTGCCCGTGGCATTTTAGGCATTTCTCATTGAATTCAGCATTTTCAGATTTTTTATTGTTTTGCGCCTGTGTATTTGCAGGTGCAATAAATACTACCATAACTACAGCAAGTATGAGAAGCGTAGTTTTTAGTATGCGTCGTGTTAATAAATGAGTCATTTTTGGGTAGAAATTAGCGTAAGGAATTAGCAGGCAGTGAGAAGAAAAAAAAGGGTGTTCTGGTTTCAGTCGGAACACCCTTTTTTATAATTATTTCTTCATTGCACGCATGTACATAACCACAGCCCATCTGTCAGCTTCGTCAAGAATTTTCTTTTCGAAATTCGGCATTTCATCGCGGCCTATAAATGACTGGTAATAAATATCACCATCTGATTGTGCCTGAAATTTAGCAGCCGAAAAATCACCGGTGCTGGTTTTGAGGTTGGCGGCTTTTGGGCCATCACCCAATCCTTTTGCTCCATGGCATGATTTGCAATGCTTGTTGTAGGTTTCCTTTCCAACAGTGTTGATTGAAGCGTCTCCGGCTTTAACTGTACTTTTCATTGCTTTGTACTTAGCAGGAACTGTCCAGGGGCCGCCTGCTTTTTGTGCCATTGCCATGTTGGCTGTTACGAACATAATTGCTACGCAGATGATAGCAGCAAGTTTAAATGTGTTTTTCATAATGTTTTGGTTTTATTATTTTATTATGGTTATGCAAATTCTGTTCCAAAGAATTATTTAATTAAAAATTCCAGAGTCGTGTAATATTTAACCCAATTAAAAATTGTCCTTTAAAGAAATCATTTTTATTCCACATGATATCTTCCTGTGGAAGTATACCCTGAGCATTGGCAAGGTAAATGTGGAATGCATGGGTGCTGGTTGCAATTTCGAAACCTACACATATATTAGGTCTGTCGTAAACAGTTGCAGTAGCATCCACTTTTTTGTAGTCTTTTATTCCTTCAATATCGAGTGGGAAATCAGCTGAAAAAATAAAGGAGCCTTGAGGCGTAAACTTATACCTTCCGGCAAATGACAATGAAATCCTGTCGTGGTTGTAAGCTGAATCTACTGCATTGTAATGTGTGAATCCGGGTGCAAACTGTAATGAAAATTTATCATTAAACCTGCGCGATACAATAGCCTGTGTGAAATACGACAACCTGTTGCTGAATTTATAACTGTCCTCCCATTTAGTGTCAGCGCTGCCATCAATACCAGCAACTCCGTAAAGCACTACTGTAACCGGGATACTATTCGAACGGGTTTGCTGAATAACACGGTATTTAACTTGAAGGTCTTCCATCTTGTTAAATTTTGTTGCACCTATTCCAACTGTTAAATTATCGAGAATACTGTAATTCATTCCAATACGTATATTCGAAACTCCCCATATGCCAAGGAAATCAGTATTGTTATCATCAAAATCAATTATTCCGAAGCGATGCTGAATGATCATTTCCAGCGTTTTTGAAGGTTGAAGGGTTGTAGTTGCAGCATCGAATAATAATCCGCTCTCAAATGCCGGACGTACCGGACGTTCTTTAGGTGTTTCAATAATTGTATCTTCGGTAGCTTCTTCCTGAGCAAAAGCAACAGATTGGGAAATAATCAGGGTTAAAAATGCTAAAGCGCTGATCCTGAGTAGTAAATATATTTTTTTCATCATTTTCTGTTTTTTATTGATTTAAGATCACTTTAGTCGTTTTTAGCACCTGCATAAATCCAGCGGTACATCAAATCCAGTTCTGCGGCAGAAGTATATGTAGCCATGCTTGCACCTGGTTTGCACTTGGTATAGAGGGAACTTGCTGCGGGATCGCCTGCAACTACATAATTTCCTGTAGTGAGAGCATTATATGAATTTCCGGCAGTTAAATCAGGTTTGTACACACCAGGATGGCACGATGCGCATTTAGCAGTGAAAAACGGCTGGATGTCCTGTGAAAAACTTATAGTGTCACCTGCTGGAGGCGGTGGAGGAGGGGGCGTTGGTTCAATAAAGTCATATTCACAGGCCGTTAACATCATTAGTAACGTGCCGGTTAGCATTAATAATCCGAGTAATCTCTTTTTCATTGGTGTAGTTTTTAAGTATTTGAACTGAATTTACGAATGTAAATATAGCTATGTTTTTGTTTGTCGAAGTTGGGTACAAAGGAAAACTTTTATCACGAAATAGTGAGTATTTTGTATATGATTGTTTAACAGTATTATTTTGATACTTATCAGTTGAAGTATTGATATATGTCAGTATATTTGTAACCTCATGTTAAGAGGCTGTTACAAACTCCCAAAACTTTGTAGCATTTAGCCAAATCATTTAACAATTGTTAATTTAACTTCCTGTGAATCAATACACTCAATATAATAAAGGATGCTCCTCCTGCAAAGATAAGGCTGATATTTTCAGTTGTTTATGCCAGACTGAGCTTGACCAGATAGATGAGAAACGAATAGAAGTTCACTTTAAAGCCGGAGAACTTATCTTTAAACAAGGAACCCCAAACATGCATTTTCTTTGTTTAACGCAAGGAAAAGTTAAAACTTATATCGAAGGATATAATGATAAAAATCTGATTCTAAGTATTGTAAAACCGGTTGAATACATACTGGGGCCTGGTATTTATGCTGATCAGATGCATCATTTTTCGGCTATGGCAATCGAAGATTCTGTTGCTTGCCTGGTCGATCTGGTCACTTTTAAAAACCTGATCCGCAATAATCCTGATTTTGCCGAAGATTTTCTTCGTAAGGTTAGTTTGCAATCTATTTATAACTACGAACTTTTCATTAGCCTCACTCAGAAACAAATGCCTGGCCGCATTGCCGATGTGCTGATATATCTTAAAGAAAAGGTTTACGAAATCAATCCTTTCCATACCACTCTTTCGCGGCAGGATCTGGCCGATATGTCGGGTATGTCGAAGGAAAGTGCAATCCGGATTTTGCGTGAATTCAAAGATGAGGGAATTATTCAGGTTAACGGAAATGATTTCGAAATCATGAACTATGATAATCTGGTCAAAATCAGTCAAACTGGCTAAAACACATTTTGAATTTCGCCATCAGAAATACTTTTATACACATTTTACTTTAAAAATTACACCAGAGATTCAGAGAGCCTGATCATTCTGGTGTATTTTTTTGCGATAAGAGGGATACAGATTTTAGTTTCATTTACAAAGGGATTACATTTGCGCATAATTCATCATACATCGGAATTATTTCAATAAAATGCGATCAATTCTCACTCGTACCATACTCCTGGTATCATTTGTAAGTTTTTTTACCGACATAGCAAGTGAAATGCTTTATCCGGTAATGCCGATATATTTACAATCCATCGGTTTTTCTGTATTACTGATAGGTGTTCTCGAAGGCATGGCTGAGGCTACAGCCGGTTTGAGCAAAGGATATTTTGGCAATTATTCGGATAAACTGGGGAGTAGAGTTCCGTTTGTAAGGTGGGGATATACGCTGAGCGCCATTTCGAAACCTTTGATGGCCGTATTTACATTTCCGATATGGGTGTTTTTTGCCCGCACTCTCGACCGGCTGGGAAAAGGAGTGAGAACCGGTGCGCGCGATGCCATGCTCAGTGATGAGTCAACCAAAGAGAATAAAGGAAAAGTTTTCGGCTTTCACCGTGCGCTTGATACGGCAGGAGCTGCATTAGGACCTTTTGCTGCCCTGATATACCTTTATTATTATCCGGCTCAATACAAGTGGCTGTTTGTTATTGCTGTGGTTCCCGGAATCATTGCAATAGCATTAACTTTTTTGTTAAAGGATAAGCATACAGAAGCTTCAGTAAAAAAAACACCTGGATTTTTCTCATTTCTTAAATACTGGAAACAATCATCAAAACAATACAAACTGCTGGTAATCGGATTGCTGGCTTTTACTCTTTTCAACAGTTCAGATGCATTTTTACTGCTTTCACTTAAAAGTAAAGGCGTTTCGGATACCTATATGATTGGTATTTATATTTTTTATAATCTGGTTTATGCGGTTATTTCGTATCCGGTTGGTATGATTGCAGATAAATTCGGGCTAGCCCGAACTCTGATTCTGGGGTTAATAGTGTTTGCTTTCGTATATTTCTTTATGGGATTTGCTTTGGTTTCGTGGCAGTTTATCGTTCTGTTCGGATTTTATGCTTTATATGCAGCTGCCAGCGAAGGAATTTCAAAAGCTTTAATAAGCAATTATGCTGAAAAAGACCGAACAGCAACAGCAATTGGATTTTATGCGAGTTTTGCAAGTATTTTTACTATGCTTGCCAGTAGCCTCGCCGGGCTCATATGGTACACACTGGGAATGAAAACAATGTTTATTTTTTCGGGAGTTGGAGTAATGATGGTAGCCGTGTACCTGGTAATTATTCAGTATAATTCCGGAAAAGTGAGAATAGTCTGAAGTATTTGGTAATAAGGTAAATATATCGTAGAGTTATGTGATTTTACAGAATCAATATTTTATTTTTATGACATTTTAATATTTTTATGATTGTTTCGAAGCCAGACAAAGAGTAAGTTTGTGAAATGAAAATTCGTTCCAACATTCTATCTTTGTTGTTGATAATTATGCCTTTAGCAAATCTGGTTGCCCAGATTGTTATTCCCAAAGGTTATTTTTCCTCACCGCTTAACATTGGCCTTTCAGTAAATGGATCATTTGCTGAGATTCGAACAAATCATTTTCATTCGGGTATTGATTTTCCTGTTCAGCAGAAGGAAGGTTTGCCTGTTTTCGCAGTAGCTGATGGAGTAATATCCCGTATAAAAGTTTCGCCTTTTGGTTTTGGAAATGCGCTGTATATCGATCATCCCAATGGATTTACTTCGGTATATGCTCACCTTCAGAACTACAACGATACCATTAGTAAGTTTGTGAAAACCAATCAATACCGGATTAAAAATTTTGATGTTGATCTTTTTCCGATGAACAGAAAAGAATTCATTCATGTAAAGAAAGGTCAATTAATTGGATACGCCGGTAACTCAGGTTCATCAGGCGGTCCGCATCTACACTTCGAACTTCGTAATACAAAAACGGAACGCGTTATCAATCCCATGCATTTTGGATTCAGCATTACTGATAATTTCCCACCCTATATCGATTTTATAAAAATTTATCCTGAGAATGAAAACAGTTTGATTGGATCGTCGAACGAAGTAACACGGTTTAATGTAAAGAAAACAGGAGCCCGCGAATATCGGCTTGCAACCAAGGACACACTTTCCCTGCAGGGCAATTTCAGTATTGGCGTTCAGGCATTTGATTATCATCATAACCAAACCAACAGGAATGGATTTTACAGTTTAAAAATGTTAGCTGATGATGTGAGCTTTTTCTCCATGGTTTGCGATAGCTTTTCATTTGCCGAAAGCCGGTATTTAAATGCATCAATCGATTATGCAGCTAGTTATAATTCGGGCAACAGGATAGTAAAATCAAAAAAACTACCGGGTAATCAACTGAGTTTTTTTAAAGCGGATAAATCAGATGGTATTTTAACCTTTACTGATGGGAAAAACCATGAAATAAAAATTACTGTTGGCGACCTGGCCGGAAATGAAATTACGCTTCGCTTTTGGGTAAGATCGCACAAACAGGAGGGATTTGTTCAGGTTCCTGCTCTTGCTGATGCTGATACTGCTGTATTTTTCAGATATAATAAAAGTAATGTATTCGAAAATAAGGATTTAAAAGTTGAGTTGCCAGTAGGAAGCTTGTATGAAGATTTGATTTTCAGATACAAAACTGCTCCCGGAGGCAAAGGGATGTTTTCGGATATCCACTATCTTCATTCTGCAGAAGTGCCAATTCATAACCGAATAAAAGTTTCGGTGAAAGCTTCTAAACTGCCTCAATCCTTACGCAACAAAGCATTACTTGTGAGGATTGACAGAGACGGCAAGCGCAGTTCTGCCGGAGGAAGTTACGAAAACGGATTTGTTACAACTACTGTAAATATTTTTGATGGATATGCAATTGTAATTGATACCTTAGCGCCTGTAATTAAGGCTTATAGTGGAAATGCCAGCAGCAAAACAAGTTTGAGATTTACGGTTTCTGATAATTTTTCGGGTATCAGCAAATACTACAGCGAAGTAAACGGTAAATGGGCTCTTGTAGAATGGGATCCGAAAAATAAACTTATGATGTATAAATTTGATGAAATAGCACAACCTGGTAAAAATGAATTTACTTTATACCTCGAAGATGATAAAGGAAATAAATCGAAATACACAACTACATTTTTGCGATAATGTCAATTGAATAACATTTGCATGACCACTGAATAACCACTCCAGTTGTGCATCCCATTCCGGCAAATCAATCATCAATCCTCCAAAATATCAACAATTTTAATTTAAATCAATCATGACATTTCAACTTCCAACGTTACCCTATGCGCCCAACGCACTTGAGCCTGTTATCAGCGCACGAACCATCGAATTCCATTACGGAAAGCATCACCAGGCTTATGTTACAAAGCTTAACAGCCTGATTCCCGGCACGGCTTTTGAGAATTCCACACTCGAAGAAATAATTATGAAAGCCGACGGCGGTATTTTTAACAATGCTGCCCAGGTTTGGAACCACACGTTTTACTGGGAGGGGTTTTCTGCAAAGCGGAATACAGCTCCTTCAGGCAAGCTGCTCGAAATGATAAACCGCGATTTCGGTTCATTCGAAGCGTTTAAAACAAAGTTTAATGAGGCAGCCGTTAGTCAGTTTGGTTCAGGATGGGCATGGCTGGTGATGAATGCAGAAGGAAACCTGGCGATTGTAACATCAGGAAATGCAGCAAACCCTATGCGCGATGCGTTAAAACCATTGCTTACCTGCGATGTTTGGGAACATGCATATTACCTCGATTTTCAGAACCGCAGGCCTGATTATGTAAATGCTTTCTGGCAATTAGTTGACTGGGATATCATTGCAAAAAGATAAAACCCAATTTTTTGTATTTTATTAAAGCCGGCTTATCTGATAGCCGGCTTTTGTTACGCTTTCTATTACCAGTTCCGAAATGTCTATTGGTGCAATAACTTCGAGAACCCGGTCGGGACTTTCAAGATCGACACTCCACTTTTCAATAGTAGTAAGGTTTTCGAGACCCGGAGTAATCGCACTGATACATCCGCCGCATTTGAGGTTGGTTTTAAACCGGATTGTTTCCATGTAAATATATGTTTTTTAAGTGTTGTGTTTTTCTCGTTATTTGATTGTAAAAATCAAGGATAAAATCAACAATCGTGCAATTCGCATTGTTTCCCGTCCGATTCAATTTCGACAGTTGAGTGATCAAAACCTTCACTTTTCAGGTATGATCGGATTTTTACCTTGATTGTTTCGGTTTGTGCAACTGTAATTTCCGGATCAACAATTACATGTAAGGATGCTATGTTATAGGTGCCGTCCATAGTCCAGAAATGCATATCGTGAACATCAATTACTCCTTCAAGTTTAGTCAAATGCGTTTTAAAATGGCCGATCTGTTCACTGGATGGTGTTGCCTGCATAAATATCCTGAAAGTCTGTTTCATGTTGCCGAAAACCCTGTAAAGTATAAATACCGTTATTAGCAAAGAAAGAATAGGATCAAGGATTGGGATATTCCAAAAATGCATTATAATACTTGCCACGAGTACTGCAACCCATCCCATCACATCTTCAAGTAAATGGAGAGAAATTACTTTTTCATTCTGGCTTTCGCCCCCCTTTAACCGGAACATGGCCAGCCCGTTAATAATGATACCGGCAATGGCGAGGTACAGCATTCCTTGTGTGTGAACAGCCTGGGGAGCCAATAAGCGCGGAATTGCATTTGTGATTATAATTACCGAACCTGCAAGCAATATCATAGCACTTATTGTAGCACCAACCAGCGAATACCTTTTGTATCCATAAGTATAAATATCGTCGCGTTGTTTCGATGAATACCTCTGAAAATACCACGCTAATCCCAGGGCAACCGAATCGCCGAGGTCATGAAAAGCATCGGAAAGTATTGCCATACTATTAGTTAGTATTCCTCCAACTATTTCGATAACAGCAAATACGGCATTCAGCCAGAAAGCCATTTTTAGGTTAGCTTCTGATTTATGGTTGTGATTATGGTCGTGACTTTGGCTCATTTTAAAAAATCCGTTTCAATCTTAGACTATTCAACACAACTGTTACCGAACTCATCGCCATAGCAGCACCTGCAATCATAGGGCTGAGTAAAAATCCGGTGAAAGGGTACAGCAATCCGGCTGCAACGGGTATAGCAATTATGTTGTAGAAAAATGCCCAGAAGAAATTTTGCCTGATAATTTTCACTGTATCTTTCGATAATCGTATGGATTGAGCTACAGCACGCAGATCGCCATGCATAAGGATTATACCGGCACTACCAAGAGCAATGTCCGACCCGGTTGCCATGGCAATACCCAGGTCAGCTTCGGCAAGTGCAGCCGAATCATTAATGCCATCGCCAACCATCGCTACTTTGTATCCTTTGCTTTTCAAATCCCTGACAAATAGATTTTTATCTGCGGGAAGCACGCCGGCGAAATAATTAATAATTCCGGCTTTTCCGGCCATTTCAGCAGCAGCCAATTCTTTATCGCCGGTGAGCATAAATACCTCTATTCCTTCTTTACGAAGAGTGTGGATTGCCTCAGCTGAATCTTTTCTTATAGTGTCTTCCACTGCGAATGCGGCAAAAGTTTCGCCATTAACAGCAAAAAATACCGAACTGCTTTCATCCGTATCCACTGGAATTTCAATGCCGTTTTCTTCCAGGAGTGATCTGTTTCCAACCATGCAACTGTAGTACTTATAAACTGCTTTAATGCCTTTACCTGGTATATCCTCAAAATTAACCAAAGGTAACAGCTGAAAGTTTTCGAAAAGTGAAGCTATAGCAAAAGCAAGCGGATGCGCTGATCGTTTTTCGAGTGAGTACAGAAGCTGTTCCGAAATATCGTCCTTTTTGAACCACGTACTTTTTGTTACTTCCGGTTTGCCTGTGGTTAATGTTCCGGTTTTGTCAAATATCACGGCGTTGATCTTACACGCCGTTTCCAAACTTTCGGGATTTCGGATCAGGATACCCAGTTCAGCTCCTCTTCCAATGCCCGCCATAAGTGCGGTTGGCGTGGCAAGTCCGAGTGCACACGGGCAGGCGATGATTAAAACGCTGATTGTTGTAAGGAAAGCAAATGTAATTGCTGGCTCAGGCCCGAACACCCACCAGGCAATAAATGTTATTACCGAAATTGACAGTACAATTGGAACGAAGACGGAAGCAATTTTATCGGCAAGTTTCTGAATGGGCGGTTTACCCGACTGCGCTTCCTGAACCATTTTAATTATACCTGCAAGCAAAGTATTTTTTCCTGTTTTCATGGCAGTGATAATCAGGCTGCCGCTGCTGTTCAACGTTCCGGCGAAAACATTTGTTCCTTTGTTTTTGAAAACAGGAATTGGTTCGCCCGATATTGTACTTTCATCAATATACGAATCGCCGCTTTCAACTATTCCATCCACCGGAATCCTGTCGCCGGGACGAACCATAACCTGATCGCCGGGTAAAACCAAGGGAAGAGGCAATTCCATCTCTTTACCATCGCGCAATACAGTGAGTGTTTTAGGTTGCAGGTTCATCAGGTTACGGATCACTGACGAGGCTTTGCTTTTTGATCGTTCTTCGAGAAATTTACCGGCAAGAATAAACGTAATTATTACAGTAGATGATTCGTAATACACATGAGGCTGCAATCCGGCACGGAGAAAAAATTGAGGAAAAATTGTATTTACAACACTGAAAATAAATGCAAAACCGGTACTCAGAGCCACCAGTGTGTCCATATTTACCATACGTTGCCTGGCCTGTTTCCATGCATTGACATAAAATTCCGATCCCGGAAAAATAATAACAGGAAGCGACAATACAAGCAATACCCAGTTTTTGTAATCGAGGTGAATCTGATGAAACATGGACAGAACAAAAACTGGAACCGAAAAAATTACAGCAATCAATAGCTTCTTTTTCAGCTCTTTGAAATGTTTTTGTTCAATATCTGCCAGTTTTTCATTCAGGTTATCTTCGTCAATTATAAGTCCATACCCTATGGATTCAACGGCTTTTACAAAGTTAGCAGGCGATACAACAGCTGGATTATAACTGACAAAAACATTTGCGCCGGCATAATTAACTGAAGCACTGCTTACTCCATTCATGGATGTAAGAATGCTTTCGACGCTTCCGGCGCATACCGCGCACATCATGCCTGTAACCGCATATACTTCCTTTGTATTTTGAGTATCCAAAGTATTATTTTATTACACAACAAAGATATCAACTGTAGGTTTTAAACTAAGGTAATTTATAGAAATACATTTCATCAATCATGGAAATGCTTTCCGGTTTTTTTAGATAAAAAGGGTAAGCATGGTCTTGATTATCCACGCGCCAGCCCAGGGTGTTAATCGGAAGTTGCCCGGAGTTATTCCGGAAGTGCTCTGAGTTATTCCGGAGGTGCCCGGAGTTATTGTGGAGATACCCGCAGTTATTCCGGAGGTGCCCGGAGTTGATCGGGAGGTGCCCGGAGTTATTGTGGAGGTGCCCGGAGTTATTGTGGAGGTGCCCGGAGTTGATCGGAAGGTGCCCGGCGTTATTCGGGAGGTGCTCAAAGTTATTCCGGAGGTGTCCGGAGTAATTGTGGAGATACCCGGAGTTATTCCGGAAGTGCTCTGAGTTATTCCGGAGGTGCCCGGAGTTGATCGGCAAATGCTAACAGTTATTCCCCCCTCTGTTGGACGAACTTTTCCATCTCCGTTAATCCTTTCGCGTGGCTCGTTAAATCCAAAACAATAATTCAACTGGCGATCATTCTGCAATATGGAATTTATAGTTACGCCTCATGTTGCAAATTTGAATATTACCATTTAACTACGGAAAGGATTCGCGCGGGAGCGGGGGCAACTAAAATATTCATCAAAGTTAAATGTAGAAAAGAATTGGCTGTTTTTTTGAAGTTCGTCCGTTGGATAACTTGCCTGTTTTATGACAATATTTTTCCGGGAAATCAGGATTGCCCCATGCTGCCCATGATTGATATGCTTCATAACAATAAGGTGCATGAGGGTTGAATTGAATTGACTTTCCTGTTCGGATGCAAAAACCGGTTTGTGCATTCGATTTTGTAGAAGCGTTATATTGTTTAGTTTCTACTTCAGAACGTTCGGGTCGATTAGATGGTGAAGAACCTAATTCAACATAGTTAGGAAAACCTGAAAGCTTCTGATTGGTTTTCTTAGATTTATTGAAGGTTGAATTATAATAGTATTCGGTATTGTCCAGTAGGATATCTGATTTTATATAATTCTTACCCAACAAGGCGCTAAAGATCTTTTTCTCGTAAACAGGTCTTTTTATAAAAACAACATCTCCATTCTGAGCAAGTTCATTGCAGGTTTCCCATGCCTTTCTATCTAAAGAAGTGGTAAGATTATCAAGAAATTTTGTTTCCTGGTAAACTCCAAACTCAATATTGTTTTTGAATGAATAATCGTG
>Ga0136636_10001214_pt1 | contig 14808 bp, 13 predicted proteins | sample AntDrymUQ8522106_2_FD_104653 | JGI IMG/M metagenome (GOLD analysis project Ga0136636, IMG submission 104653) | Polar desert sand microbial communities from Dry Valleys, Antarctica - metaG UQ852 (21.06) | ecosystem: Environmental > Terrestrial > Soil > Desert | place: Antarctica: Dry Valley... | reverse complement strand
GGAGCAGTGCGCTTTTATGGTCGTCCCAATAATTCAACTATCGTTAAGCTTAGTATTGCTTATGCAATCCCCGCGATCGGTCAGATTATGGACAATTTATTCTTAGGAAAAGCTGTTAAAACCACGCTACAAGCTGATCTAGAGCGGTTTCGTGTCTATGCACAAGAAAATTTTGCTAAATCTTAATTCCAGTCTAGAAAATAGAACGCTGTCCTTCTGGACTAACCCCAATAATTGTAAGTTGACAGTCTAAAACTGAAAAGCCATATTTATCAGCCACTTTTTTACTAATTGTGAGAATCTGATCGTTCTTAAACTCTATAACCCGATTGGTCTTGACACAGACTAGATGGTGATGGTGATGTGGTTTTGGTTGATTGATTTCATAATGTTTATGATCTTCTGTAAGTTCTAGCTCACGCAAGACACCCATTCGCGCCATCATTTTGACAGTGCGATAGATCGTGGATAGGCTGATATTTTCCCCTTGCGCTTTCAATCGTTCATACAGATCTTCGGCACTAAGATGCTGTCCTTCAGGTAAGGTCTGAAACGTGCTTAAAATTACTTCACGCTGCGGAGTCATCCGACAGCCCTTAGAATTAAGTTCAGCCTTGAGGGCTTCAGGTGAATAGCTAGTCTCCGCAGAAGCCATGGCATTATCAATAACGAGTGCTTCTTGAGAATAGCATAGTTGTTAGTAAACCTCAAAATTAGGCTTTATAGCTGTCGCCACTTGTATCAGAACAAATCAAAAGAGAGGATGGCGGCGTAGTGCGCCGCCATCCTCTCTTTTGATTTGTTGAAAGCCCGCCTTGGGCGGACTTTCAATAAATCAAAAAAAAGGGCTATAAATCGTGCTATGTTTAGCAGCCTCTATTTGTTCTAAATGTTGCTAGCGAAGTATCAATCTATGTCATCGTTGCCCCGTGCGATTATTCATCGAAAAAAGGTCGATGCGGTTCAGCGTTTTCATCCTTGGATTTTTTCAGGGGCGATCGCAAAGATACAAGGAGAAGTAAACGATGGCGACTTGGTAGAAGCCTATGGTCAAGATGGTAATTTTTTGGCGATCGGTCTGTGGGGAACAGGCAGCATTGCGATTAAGGTGCTTTCATTTCAGCCAATTGATTCCATTCAGCAGCTACTACGCGATCGCTTAAATCAAGCATTTCAGCTTCGCCAACGCTTAGGACTAATTGATAATTCTAGAACTAACTGCTATCGATTGATTAATTCTGAAGGTGACGGATTAGCGGGGCTAATTATTGATGTATATGGTAATACAGCAGTTTTACAATGCCATTCGTTAGGAACTTATCGCTATCGTTTGGAAATTGCCGAAATTTTGAAAGATATTTATGATCGTCATCAAGCAAATTTGCTTCAGGCTGTCTATGACAAAAGCTCTGCAACCCTTGCGCGTAAGTCACAGACTCAATCTCAAGATAGCTTACTGATAGGTGAAACTGCTACGGAGATCGCGGAAGTATTAGAAAATGGGCATCGATTTATCGTTGACTGGGCAAAGGGACAGAAAACAGGGTTTTTCTTGGATCAGCGAGAAAATCGCCATTTATTTGGGAAATATACCCGCGATAAGAAGGTGTTAAATACTTTTTGCTATTCGGGGGGCTTTTCTGTTTATGCGATCGCCGCAGCAGCCAAAGAAGTCCATTCCATTGATAGTTCTGTTAAAGCAATGGAATGGACAGATCGTAATATTGCGGCAAATAGTCAAGCGGAGAATCAATCAAAGCACATTTCTTTTACGGGTGATGTGTTTGACTTTCTCAAACAATGCGATCGCGATTATGATGCGATCGTCCTCGATCCGCCAGCCTTTGCGAAGAGCTTGTCGGCGAGACATTCGGCAATGCAAGCTTACAAGCGAATCAATTTGCAAGCTCTCTCTAAAATCAAAAGTGGTGGAGTTTTGTTTACCTTCTCTTGTTCGCAAGTTGTCAATGTCGAGAACTTTACGGGGGCGATAACTGCGGCGGCGATCGAGTCAGGGAGAACTATCCAAGTTTTACATCACTTAACCCATCCTCCTGACCATCCCACTAGCATTTTTCATCCTGAAGGCGCATATCTTAAGGGCTTAGTATTGAGCGTAATCTAATTGTCACTTGTAAAACCCAAAAGAGAGAGGCGGCGCGAAGCGCCGCCTCTCTCTTTTGGGTTTTGAGTCCCAACAAGACTGGCGAATAAAAAATCTTAAAACCCAAGAATCTGTAGCGCACGCTGCGCGTGCGCTACAGATTCTTGGGTTTTGGTTTTCTTTTGCCTAGCTACTTAGATCTTTTTACCTTGAATTGAATAGTCTAATAACTCCATCGGATGCATTAGTAGCGTCTTGTTATTTTGAATGTTTAAATGCTTGCGAATTTGGGTGATACAGCCAACATTAGCCGACGCAATTACCTTTGCGCCAGTGTCGGTCAAGTTCGTCACCTTCATCTCACCTAACTCATGTCCAGTTTCAGGCTGCAAGATATTATAAATTCCTGCACTACCACAACAAAGCGCGGCATCGACCGATTCCCTTAGCTGCACATTCGGAATTTGCCGTAACAATCGCCGAGGTTCAAGGCTGATTTTTTGTCCATGGAGCATATGACAAGCATCTTGATAGGCGATCGCTAGAGGCTCGTCCTGCAAAGGAGAAAGCTTTGCCGTTAATCCCACATGATCGAGAAATTCTTGAACATCCTTCACTTTTTGAGAGAATAGCTTTGCTTTCTCCGCATACTCCAAATCACCCTTCAAAATATGACCATATTCCTTCAACGTATGTCCACAGCCCGAAGCATTAACTAATACTGCATCAAGATCTAAATCCGCAAAAGCATCGATAGTTTGCTTAGCAAGTTCTAGAGTTTGGGCTTCCTGACCTTGATGGTGCGATAAAGCTCCGCAGCAGCCCTGTAATTTGGGAATAACAACTTCACATCCATTCGCTGTCAATACCCGCACAGTCGCATTATTTACCTCTGGTAAAAATATACGTTGCACACATCCCAAAAGCATTCCCACCCGATAGCGTTTTTGTCCTTGAGCAGGAATTAACTCTGGTAGATTATCCTGAAAAGCTTGGGGCGTAAGTTCTGGAAGTACAGACTCCATCGCGGCGATTTGTGCGGGTAGAAACTTCTCTAACCAGCCTAGCGATCGCAATAGTTTTTGTAGCCCTAATTTCTGATAAACCAAGAGTGGCGCAAGCAATATGCGAAGCCGATTGGGATAGGGGAATGTCGAAAAGATAAATTGCCGCAATAGTTTTTCAGGTAGCGATCGCGGATGATTGCGTTCCACTTGGGCGCGAGTTGCCTCGATCAGTTGGTCATATTGCACACCAGATGGGCAAGTAGTTACGCAGGCGAGACATCCTAAACAAGTATCAAAATGCTGAGCGATCGCAGGTGAAAGGGGGATATCGCCTTCATTAATCCCATCCATTAAATAGATGCGGCCACGCGGCGAATCTGTTTCTTTACTGATTACACGATAGCTAGGACAAGTCGATAAACAAAATCCACAATGCACACAGGCATCAATTAATTGTGGATTGGGAGGATTTTTAGCGTCAAAACTGGGAATTATTTCCTGATTATTTTGATTATTGATATTCTCAAAACTAGACTTATCGGAAACCTGCATATTTTAAAAATGATTACGACTATTAAGATTCTATAGCCAGACTAGTTATTACCTAAAAAATTTAGAACAGCACTTACTCTGTAGCTGTCGCCAGTCTGAAACCCAAAAGATGGTGGCGGCGCTCTGCGCCGCCACCATCTTTTGGGTTTTGATTTGTCTTGAAGCTGTCGCCGAGTGCGCCAAAACCCAGAGACTAAGTTGCGGCGCGAAGCGCCGCAACTTAGTCTCTGGGTTTTATGTCAGCTATAAGCACAACAAATTAAAGACATCATCCACCGTCATCTGCCAATTTAAAACATCCAAAACAGGCAAAATATCTGTGCCAGACATTTTTTCAGGGAAGCGATCGCCTTGATAAACCATAATCAAATCTTGCGCTGGCGAAATTAGCCAACCAAGCTCAGAACCATTGGTAATAGCTAAGCTAATCTTATTCATTACCCGCAAAGGAGATTGCTCTGGAGAGAGAATCTCGATAATCCAATCAGGAGCGATGGGAGCCTCATTCGCGACTCGTTTATTTGGTAAAAAAGAGGTATTCTCCCAACGCATGACCGCAATATCAGGAACAATCGATACATCGCCAAAATTACAACGTAACTCAGGAAATGCAAAGGCAATTTTTTGAGGCTTACTAATCAGATTTATCGCAGTAACAATTTCTGCTTGAAAGGTACTGTGCTGAAACTGAGGCATAGGTTTCTGATAAATTTGACCGTCAATATATTCACTAGCAGGTTTAGTTTCTGGTAAAGCTAAAAACTCTTTGATAGATAAGTTATTTGTGCCTGACGCTCCAGTTAGCTCTAAATCTTTACGTTGATCTGATGCGATCGCCATTACCTAAACCTCCGTAAGAATCAGAAGAAAGCTCATACACGCACTATATCAAAAGTAGAGATGCGGCGTTTCGCGCCGCATCTCTACTTTTGTCATAAGCGATCGCAACTGAGCAAACCTCTAGGATCAAATTGCTGTTGCAGCTTGACCATGAGATCCCGCGCATTGCCCCGATAGCCCCAGACATTTTCGAGATTGCTAGAATCTTTCCCTAAAGTCCTATTACCAAACTTTAAAGCTTGCGGTGCTTCGAGGATTGATAGGAAGCCACCGCAAGACTCGGCAATGCTTCTAATCTTGGAGATTTGTAAAGCAATCGCCTCTAAATCCTGCACATCCTCCACACGCAAAACGCCTAAACCGCTACCAGTATGTATTTGCAGATAATAGGATTGTTGATCAAAAATTTGTTCGCATTCCTTCAGAAATGACACACTAGTTGATGGAAGTACACCCAATTTACAGACGACAGAATCATTCTGATTAGATTGCACCGAGTTACGAAGATCATCTTTCCAGATTAGAGTTTCTAATAACCTACAAAATTCTTGCGTCTCATCTAAAACCTGTACTTCTAAATTTAATTCCTTAGCAATTTCTGCTACGCGATCGCATTGCTCTAGCACACTGAGTTTCAAACCAGAAAATTGGAGGACTAAGCCAATGCATTGACCTAAACCTAGACTGCGAATAGCCGAAGCGGATAGTAAATCGTAAACCATTGGGGTCATTACGGAGGTACTAATTTGTTGCTGGGCGATCGCGATCGCTTCAGCTTGTCCTGTAATCACGATGATTTGCGTAAATTCAGGCAAAGGATACAACCGAAACGTGATCTTCGAGGCGATACCTAATGTGCCGTAGGAGCCAGTTAACAACTTCATTAGATCGTAGCCAGCCACATTCTTGACCACACGCCCCCCTGCCTTGACCACCTCGCCATCGGCACGCACAAATTCAATACCCAAGCACATATCGCGAACACTGTTGTAGCGATGCCGCCAAGAGCCAGCGCTACCTGTCGCCAACACGCCGCCCATTGTGCTATTGGTGCTATAGGGAGGGTCAATGGCTAGAAATTGTCCCTGCATTGCCAAAACTGACTGTAAATCTTGGTACTTTGTCCCAGCCTCAACTGTGACCGTGAGATCGCCAACACAATGTTCAATTACTTGATTTAATTTCGCGGTGCTAATTACCACATCAGCTCGACTAACCAAGCCGCCCCAGTCCAGCTTAGTGGCACTACCACAGGGCATTATTCGCAAGCGATGCTCATGGGCGATAGTGACAAACTCAGACAACTCCGCGATCGCCTTGGGAAATAGCATACAGGATGGTTGCAAACTGTCAGGTGCGAGGCTCTGCACAATGCGTTGGCGCAGTGTCTCATCAAGTTGATCAAATACACATATTCGATCAGTACCAAATCGTTCAGCAAATAGTGAAATTAATTGGTTGTCTGTCAGTCTCACAAAGTTAATGTTCCTAAAATCCAATCAAATTTTTAAAAAGCTGGCTTTGCCAGCTTTTTAAAAATTTTCTTTTTCTGTTGTCATTTAAAATCCTAGCGTAAGAAGAGAATGGCAACGCAACGCGCTGCCATTCTCTTCTTACATTGGGGTAATCATTAAAATAGTCGTTTTGAACCATCGGGGCGAATAGTTCCCCAATTAGTTTTGGCCTGAGCAAGCTGCTCATCAGAGATTTTAGCTCCCTTTAAATCTGCGCCGCATAGGTTTGTGCCATTCAAGTTAGCTTGGTTTAAATAAGCTCCCTTTAAATTAGCCCCACTCAAATTAGCTCCGCTCAAATCAGCTTTACTCATATAGGCTGATTGTAAATTTGCTTCGCGCAGATCTGCCAAAATCATCGAAGCACTACCTAAATCAGACTTAATAAGAATAGCCCGTTGCATCTTGGCTTCACGCAGGTTAGCGCTATTTAGCTTTGCCTGCGATAGATTCGCCCCCTGAAAACTGGCTCCCGTCAGATCACTGTTACAAAAATCTGCCTCGACTAACTTAGAACGACTCATCACGATTCCTGTGAGCGTAGCACTACCAAAAGCAGCCTTAGAATAATCTTGATTCGCAAAATTACGCTTACCCTGACTGTATTCAACAATCACTCTCCGCCCCCCCTTCAGTTCACTGGTGTTGTTAATGCGAGTGCTGGAACGGCTGTATCCGCTTCCTGTGGTCAACATTCCGCTATCGCTAGAGCCTTGTCCGCCATACTTTTGGGACTGGATACGCGAGTTTGGTGGCGCAGTATTACTAGAAGCAGAACTACTGCTACTAGACCTTGATGGACTCGTATACGGTGCTGGTGATGGATTGGCAACTGTTGCCGATGATGAATTATTTACTTTTGGTGGTTCTACTGCGATTCCGCCAGATTCTAGGGCTTTTAAAGCTTCTTCGGCAGAACGATATCTCTGCGATACGGACTGTTGTAGAAGTTTCTCAAAAACAATTTTCAGGCGATCGCCAAGCGTCACCTGAGATTTCCAGTTAATTTCACCCGTGTAGGGATCATGGGGCAGATCCTTGGGCGATCGCCCCGTCATTAAGTAAAGACAAGTCATCGCCGTTGCGTACAGATCGCTAGAATAAACGGGACGCATTGCCATCTGCTCTGGCGGCGCAAAGCCAGGAGTACCGATCGCAAAGTTTGTCAGTAAGCCACTAGCATCTTCATCGGCAGATGGCTTATTAACTTGACTAGAAACTGCCCCGAAGTCAATTAGCACTAGCTGACCATCTTGCTTGCGCCGCATGATATTTGCAGGCTTAATGTCGCGATGAATCACCCCGTTTTCATGCATAAATCCAAGTGCTGGGAATATCTCGATAAGGATTTTGCGAATATCAATTTCACTAAAAGCTCCCCGCCGCTCAAATTCCTGCTTTAAAGTCTCACCATCAACAAATTCTTGCACCAGATAAAAGTTGTTGTCTTCCTCAAAATAGTCTAGCAAGCGCGGTATTTGAGGGTGGCTACCAATTTTGCCAAGGGTAAAAGCTTCTCTCTCAAACAGTTCCCTAGCCATTTTCAGGACGCTAGGCGACTGGGTGTTAGGACGTAGTTGCTTGACGACGCAAGACGGAAAACCAGGCAAGCCTTCGTCGGCTGCTAGAAAAGTTGCTCCAAAACCACCTTTCCCCAAAGGTTTACTGGCACGATATCGATTTCGCAGCTTCAAATTTGAACCACAGCTTGCACAATTAGTCGCAAATGGTTCATTATTTGGATTAGCACAGTTTGGATTGACGCAATAACTCACGGTTGATTGGAAGCCCAAGTAATGGTGGATCAAATCAAATCGAATTTTTAAATTTGGAACGGAATAGCCATAGCAATCAAGTATACGAGGTTGACAAGGCGATTGAACTTAACTTAAAAATCTATGGCAATTAAATATCAAGCCTAATTGCTGAATTTAATATCTAATTTAGTTTAGTCTAAAAATCGTCACTATCTGGCAAATCAGAGTTGGAATAGGCTGGTGGACGATTTGAAGGTCTGCGTCTGCGTCCCGATGGTGCCGACTCTCTGGGCGTTTCACCAGTTCTGGGCGTTTCACCAGTATTTATGTCGCCAGATTCATTACTGGAATTTCTGGGGCGATCGCCATTTTGACCGTCACTGCTAGGGCGCGGACGGCGCTTCGGACTGACTGGACGAATATCGCTTTCGTCAATATCAATCACAGAGTCATTGCTGTTGCTAGATTTGGGACGGCGTGAACGGCGACTGTCAGTGGTGTCGCCACGCAGTTCGCTTGCTTGCTCGCTGCTAGGGATCGATCCACGCATTCTGCGAGAGGGGTCGCGATCGCGGCGAGGGGCAATTTCACGGGTAGGATCAATTTCAACACGATAGTCCGAACCAATCGGATCTTCATCATCAACTAGAGGGCTAGATGGCGCTCTTCGAGCTTGATTTGCTAAAGCTTGACGCAATACTAAAGACTCAACCGCAAACCAGCCAGCAAAACCAACAACTAGAACCTGCGCTAGTTGGGTTGTGATTTCCATCCGAAAGTTAAAGGCTAGCAAAATGATGCCATAAACCAAAGCGATCGCCGAAAAAAAGATGTCATGGTCGCGAGCCAATTCAGGGCGAAAATTGCGGACAAAATATAAGCCCACGCCTCCCAGAGCGGCAACGATTGCCAAAAGAATCATTAGCGGGTTGCCACCGATGTTGATCATGGTTCTATATTTTTCCTAAACTAGTTTCAACTGTTAATCTAAAGGCGATTTGCTTAGATCGACTCTAGGTTAACTTAATTGTTCTCATATTAGCATTCGCGATAAATATCAACACTTTCAATAAACCAATTTTGGGATTTGCAGTCTCTTTGAAACTGCAAATCCCAAAATTGGCTTCATCATCAGAATTGCTGAAAACGAGCTTTACTCCCTTCCCCGTGAAAGATTAGAGGTGCGGCGCGAAGCGCCGCACCTCTAATTCTTAGGGTTTAATATTTATTCTTATACTGGGAAGGGAGTAACTATTCACCTGACATTGGATATTGTTGTATGATGGTAAGGTTGTCAAAAATTTTTCGACTCTAAGTTGGAAAATTATCATAGTTAGTAACGAACAAAATCATGGCAGTACCCAAGAAACGCACATCTAAATCTAAGCGAGATAGTCGTAAGGCTGTATGGAAGCGTAAGGCAGCAGTTCAAGCGCAAAAAGCTATTTCATTAGGTAAGTCAATTCTCACAGGCAAAAATGATGGTTTTGTCTATCCGATGGCTGAAGAAGCTGAAGAAGAATAATCAGTCTCAGTTAATAAATGGCGACGCGAAACGCCGCCATTTATTAATTGAGCTACAGTAAACCAAAAAAGCTGAGGCGCACGCTGCGCGTGCGCCTCAGCTTTTTTGGTTTTGGTTTTTATTACGTCTATTTAATTAGCTCATATTGGTAGCTACTAAGCTCCAGATCTGCCAACCCATTCCTAGTCCCACAAGACAAGGAGCAGTGATCATCGCGATCGCTTCCATAAGCTTTCTATTTCTCCTAAGTAAATTGTCGCCAACAAAAGCAATTAGCGTAATTCCAATCCAAGCGATGATTGCCAAGACTGTAAGGTAAAATTTCACACTTGCTAAGAAAATTAATCCGCCGACAATCAGGAAGCCACTAATGAGATAGCCCCACTTGATTAGGGCAAAGTCGGCAAAAGCAGTAATAGTGGGCAGCAGCCCAACAATCACAAAGCCCGCGATCGCGAGGCTTTTTTTATCGGGAATTGTTAGTAATACAGAGAGAAAATAGCCCATACAGGTATAGCTCCCTAAAATCAGCAACAACCACAGCCATAAAAGACTTTGTCTTTTAGTTGAGCCATCTGAATGTCTCTCACCAAAATGCAGCGATCTAAGTTTCGGAAGTCCGACCTTTGGAAGCTTAACTCTAGAAAAAAGCTTTATTTCAGAGCCTGCATATCTAACAGAGTCAGGAGTGTCTGAAGTCTGATCAGATTGAGTATTTTCAGAAACATCTGGATCGTCAGCCATAATTTCTACTCTTCCTAGATTTTTCTTTCAAATTTTATAGCTGTTGTTACTTTATCCCAAAACCCAGTAATGGTTTTTAACTAAAAAAGAGGCAAAGCGGTTTCCAGAAAACAAAATACCTATTTTGTAGCGCGGGCATCCTGCCTGCGTCACCACAATGCAAGCGGGACGCTTGCGCTACATGGGGATATTCTTTTCGAGAAATCACCCAACGCCCCTTTTTTAGTTAAAGCCCAAAAGAGAGAAGCGGCGCGGAGCGCCGCTTCTCTCTTTTGGGCTTTATATCTTAACAAGACTAGAGACAGCCTATTAAGTTGAAAAGCATTACAGCGCTTTGCGCTCTAGATTGCAGGTTCTGAAGCCACAATCATTGAGCCAACCCCACTATTAGTGAAAATCTCTAGCAAGAGTGAGTGTGGTACACGACCATCGACAATATGCGCTGCTTTAACGCCTTGGGCAAGCGATCGCACACAGCATTGAACTTTGGGAATCATGCCGCCACTAACCACATTTTCATTCATAAGCTCCCTCGCCTTTTGAATAGTCAAGCTGCGGTAAAGCGTGCTGGGATCTTTATAATCATGGAGAATACCTGCAATGTCGGTAAGCAAAATCAGCTTCTCCGCTCCCAGAGCCGCCGCAAGTTCGCCAGCGACTGTATCAGCATTGATGTTATAGGATTGTCCAGTTTCATCGGTCGCCACACTAGAGACCACAGGAATATGCCCAGCCTCTAGTAAGGTCGAGAGCAGTCCGATGTTAATACCACTGACTTCACCCACAAACCCGATCTGCTCATTTGCTTGAGGACGGGCGCGGATCAAGTTGCCATCTTTGCCGCACAGACCAACACCAGAGCCACCCGCTAAGTTAATCATTTCTACAATTTGCTTATTGACGCGACCGACCAGTACCATCTCTACCACCTCCATCGTGGCAGCATCGGTGACACGCAGACCATTGATAAACTGCGGTTCAATATTTAGCTTAGTGAGCCATGTATTAATTTCGGGTCCCCCGCCATGAACAAGCACAGGACGCAGTCCCATAAAAGACATCGTGACAACATCTCGGATCACGTCTTGACGCAGGCTTTCCTCTTTCATTGCCGCACCGCCATATTTAACGACAATGGTTCGCCCTGAAAATAGCTGCATATATGGCAAAGCTTCACTCAAAACCTGAACGCGATCGCTGTCTGTTAGCATTTAAAGCCTCGACTCATCTTAAAATATTTAAATAACCTTACAACTTCAGTTACCTCATTACATAAGGTCAAAAAGTTCCTTGTCATCATTAAGTAACTTTTGAGCTAATTATATGAAGCCACGTCAGCCTATCTTCATAAATGGCTCAAATATTTAAGAACTCTTGTTCGTTAAGATCGCAAATTAAATAAAACCCAAATATGATTCGGCGGGCAAAGCCCGCCGAATCATATTTGGGTTTTATTATGCTTGCCTACTTATAGCTACGTACCGTAACGTAATTGCGATTTGATTCTTATTTTGAGGGCATATTACAGTGCTTTGCGCTTTTGTAAAATCTAGAGAAATTTTTGAAAGTGGCGATCGCTATATCATCACGAATTATGTCGTAATCGAACACTCATGCAGGAAATCAAACGGTGGTTGCTCAAAGTATTGAATAAAGCAAACCAAAACAATTATCTTTTATGTCGCAACTACTTGATTGGAAATTAGTTGAGGCAAAATTGCCTAGAGAATTCAAGCATAATTAAACCCCAAACCCAAAGAGCTGTAGCGCACGCTGCGCGTGCGCTACAGCTCTTTGAGCTTTAAGGTTTGTTTTGCCAACCTACTTAAGTAGCTAGGCGAAATAAAACCCAGAACCCAAAAAGCTGTGGCGCTCGCGCAGCGAGCGCCACAGCTTTTTGGGTTTTAAGGTTTCTTTCACCCACCTACTTAATACACTTTAGTTCTTCTTGCTCAGATTGCGTCAAAAATGCAATGAGCAACTTGTCTTCCGTAAAAGCGCTCAGTTCACAAATTAATATCTATAAAATCATGAAAAACAATACTCAACATACATTCGAGTTAAATGGAACTATTGTGGGTAAAATGCACAGAGGCTCTGAGTTTCCTCAGTCTCCAGACCATCCCGATCCAATTGGAGCGCTAACTACAGAGATGTCTTTTGAAGGCATCGTGATAGAAAATGTGGAAAAAGTAGTTTTTAGAATTACTGAGGTGAACGATCGCGGAAACGACCAAGTTGATGAACTTCGAGAGAGAGGTACACAAGCCATTACCGTTGGTCAAATTTTTTCGGTTGATGAATTAACTGGCTGGGATATTAAACCGATATAACATAAGTATGTGGGCAAAAGAAACCTTAAAACCCAAAAAGCTGTAGCGCACGCTGCGCGTGCGCTACAGCTTTTTGGGTTTTAAGGTTTTGGGTTTAATTATGCTTGCCTACATAACGCAGATATAGCTAGCTTACGATTTTTTTTCATTCACAAATAACAAAGGTAACAGCGCGATCGCTCTTGCAATTGCGGACAGAAAGAATATTCCCGATATGCCATCATAATGGGCAGACTGGGCTAGGAACCCGCCAACCGTCGTCCCGAAAGCACCACTAACACCAGTTATCGCCGCCGCGATCGCAAAAAAAGTAGCACGATGTTCTATCGGGGCAATTCCAATTTGGATATTATTGGTGCAAAGATCAACCGCACTCCAAGCTCCACCCCAAACAATGTGAAACAAAGCTAAATAGATAAATAAATGTGCTTGTAGAGGAGCAGTATTGGTGAGTAGCCAAAACAGAGGTGTTACAGCGATCGCAATTCCTGCAAATAGCAATAAAGGTCGATTGCCGATGTGATCGCTTAAACGTCCCCAGACTAGCAACATCAACATATTCGCGCCAGTGTAGATCGTATTAAACAGAGTCACCCAAGTTATATCCAAGCCTAAATTATTTAGCATATAGAGATTGAAAAATGGAGTGCTGAGATTAATCGCAAAGCCCCAGATAGCAGCATAAATCAGAAAGATTTTCAAATTGCGATCGCTTAGAGTTGCTGATAAATCCTTGAGTAAAGATGGATGTGCCGCTTGATATCTCTGTGGATTAATATCTTCCATAAATTGCTGACAGCCTAAGCTCAATAGTCCCGCCACAATGGCAACACTGAGAACTATGCCATAACCTGCGATCGCATTATTACATCCCGATACCACCAAACTCGCGAGAGGTAAACTGATTAGCTCCGCTAAATTACTCACGATTTGGCGAACACTATAGTAGCGTCCGCGTAGTTGAGATGGAACGAGTGCGGCGAGCCAACTCATCCACGATGCACCGCCCAAAGAGCCTAAAATATTGGAGATAGATATTAAAGCGAGAGTCAAATACACCAGAAGCTTAGGGCGATCAGCATAAAAAATAATCCCTAAAAGCAGTAGCAGCCAAGCTAACCGCGCTGGTAAAAATATCCAGAGTCCGAAGTTATGACGGCTGTTAGTTTGATTGGATAGTAATGCTCCGAGCGGTTGCAAAAGATTGGCGATCATTGGCAGAGAAGCGATCGCGCCAACTTCCATCGCATTAGCGCCCAGATCGAGCAAAAACTTATCAAGTAAAACGCCACCAGTAATGCTGTTAAATGCTGCTGCAAGTCCGCCGTCCACCGTTGAGGCACGCAGACTATTGCGAATGGAAGTTTTTGGCGTTAATTTGGATTCTACTAAAGAGATATTCAGCGTAGGATTATCAAGGGTTTCTTCTATCACAGGGTCGCCTTTGATAATTGGTAGATAGATTTAGTGGACTGATTTATTTGTAATTGATATAATGCGATCGCCAACTCCTGCTGCTAAATAGTTAGGTGAAATAAAACCCAGAATCCAAAAAGCTGTGGCGCACGCTCAGCGTGCGCCACAGCTTTTTGGATTTTAGCGCTTTTAGATTTGCTACTTTGCATTGCTTTTGTCGTTTATGTAATCGTCCATTAGATGACAGATTATGCAGTACTGTAACTCTGGCTCTAGTGATTCTAGGTACTGTCTAGCATTGCCTTTTTGCCACTCAAAAGACAGTTTATTGAAAGCGTCTGATATGGTGCCAAGCTTCTTTTGCTTGGAAACTCTGTATTTATCAATGTATGACATAGATTGATAAACTGTATTCCATCCAAATTCTTTATGTAAAATTTCGATTATTAGGCTATCTTTGGATATAAAAGCCTTCGTAATATTATTAATTTGCATTATCTTCAACTTCTAATACATTTCATTAATATATGTAAATATATTAATGTTTGAGATAATGTATATTTATGTCTAAATTAGCGTTTGAATTTATAAAGCAACTCCAATATCTTCCTTAATGCATAGAGGGTTGGCTTAGAGCCAGTTATAGGCATAACTGCAAGACTGGATTATGTAGAGATATTCAGGGTTTAAAGTGCGATCGCTCCGATGATGATTCTATGTTTATGTCTCGCAAGGAGCATGGTCATATATATAGATAATGGTGCATCAAGTTAAACAAGTGAAAAATGAGGAGATATGCAGGTATGCAAAAGAGAACTTAAAACCCAAAGAGCTGTGGCACACGCTCAGCGTGCGCCACAGCTCTTTGGGTTTTAGTACTTTTAGATTTGCTATTTTGCATTGCTCTTGGTCAGAAATTCAACTTTTGGAGGCGTGAATCGTGAAGATTTTATTAGTTGATGATGACCAAAATTTGGCAGATATCTTATTGCACTTACTTGCAGAATTTCACTATG
>Ga0136636_10001212_pt1 | contig 14814 bp, 10 predicted proteins | sample AntDrymUQ8522106_2_FD_104653 | JGI IMG/M metagenome (GOLD analysis project Ga0136636, IMG submission 104653) | Polar desert sand microbial communities from Dry Valleys, Antarctica - metaG UQ852 (21.06) | ecosystem: Environmental > Terrestrial > Soil > Desert | place: Antarctica: Dry Valley... | reverse complement strand
CGGTTCATAATAATCGTATGTTTCGATGAATGAATGCCCGATTCCGCCCCACATCCAAAGGTATTTTAATGTGGTGAGCGATAAATTGTATTTAAGCTGAGCTGATTGAGGTTTATGGCTTGTAAAATTATTCTGATTATTGATTTGTAAGCTGTTATGCATTTCACGAATTTTCCAGAATGGCTTATAAATATTATAACTCACGTTGGCCGAGTTGTTGTTGTAATTGTTATAAATGGTAAGGCCCATATCGTTCGCATCAAACGTATCATCCATCGAGGAGCGGCTCATTGCCCATTGCAGACTTCCATTTGTTTTCATGGCATTTACCCCATATTTAAAGCCCCGCTTAACCGTCTTATTTTCGTCCGATTCCGACAGAAAAACCTGGCTTATGCCTCCCGAAAGGCTTACCCGATATGAGTTCGATTTGTCATTTAATGTAAGCCCGGTAGCCGTAACATTGGCATCGCGAAACTTATTATCGCGCATTACATTTGTATTTGTGATGTATAAATCGGAATTGTTTTTCAACGCCTGGTCTATAACCAGAAGGTTATAATTAGTAAGCGGGTCGGTTAGTATGTTTCGTTTGCTTCCTTCCGCGTTCTGCGCTGTTGCGTAAGTATTGGCAGTAATAGCATTTAACAAACCAACTGCCAAGCCTTTTTTATTACGTCCCGAAACTTTTGTGGCATTTACCAATCGCTGCTTTACGGGGTTTTTGATAAGGCTTTCTTCTTCATTCAATGATTCTTCGGCACTATGAAAAAGGACGGGTGTTTTCCCGATCCTTCGCGAATAGAAAATATTGCCTTTCATGAACAGGTCAACAGCCTCTTTAAAAAATGGACGTTGCTCATCATATACGGTCTCGAATGCAGTGAGATTTTTAACTTTATTGTCTGATTGCACCTGGCTGAAATCAGGAAGTAATGACATATCCAAAGTATAACTTTCATTAATTCCGTATTTCAGATCCATACCACCTCCGAAAGAAGTGGACACATCCTTTCCCGAACTAACAACCGGATAGTGTTCGGCCTGCAGAAGTACGTAGGGTGTTACCGACAAACGGACCGGAGGTTTTATATTATTTATTCCTTCGATGGTTCCCCAATAGGGCAGATCATTTTTTGCATCAAGCGATTCGAGCGACCACTGAGCCGACTCGCGGAACCTGCGGATATTTCGTGATATCTGCATACCCCATAATTGTGGATTGGTTCGGGCAAACCGCAAAGCCGAATATGGAATTTTTATTTCAGCCACCCAGCCATCAGAAGTAATATTTACTTCACTGTCCCAAACAGCATCGTAGGTGTAATCCGATTCGCGGCTATCGAACTGAACGCCCGAGGCGCTTACCCTGAATGTGTATGCATCGAGCTGATTGTTGTATGTGTCAAACTCAATACTGAACATATCCGCATTCAGATTTTCCTCATCGCGCAAGCCTAATTGCCTTGCAATACTATCGGGATTGGGATCGTACATGTGAGCCATTACGTAAATGGCATAATTGTCGTATGCTATCTTAACCTCAGTACTGAATGTTGGCGGCACATCATACAACGGCTGGTATTGTCTGAAATCAGAAATAGGTTGAATCATTTGCCAGATGGAATCATCGGCCATACCATTTATTTTCGGAGGGGTAGTTATTCTCGCAGCTCGTGCTGATTTCCTGTTCGAGCGGGGATCAGGATTCTTTTCTGCAGAGACAGTAAGTCCGATTATAAAAACAATTATAACTAAAAAAAGTGTACGCACTGAAAAACATGAATTAGGCTGCAAAGATATAGATTGCTTTTTATTCCTATGCTGTTGTAAAAATAATTATTTTTACGCACTGATACAAACGATGAAAAATGCTTGCCTTATTTTTTCCCGAATTGTTTTTTATAAACGATTTCAGCGGTGTTAAAAAATATTCTTCATAAATTAAACCAACTTATAATGAATCTTCACGAATACCAGGCTAAACAGATTTTAAGCAGTTTCGGAGTGCCTGTTCCGAGAGGGATAATGGCCGAAACTGTGGAGCAGGCATTAAACGCCGCAAAAGAAATTCAGAAACTTAGCGGGTCGCATTATTGCGTGGTAAAAGCGCAGATACATGCCGGTGGCCGCGGCAAAGGCGGTGGTGTTAAACTGGCTAAATCGCTGGATGATGCACGCGAAAAAGCTACCAATATTTTGGGTATGAATCTTATAACTCCGCAAACCGGCGCTCAGGGCAAACTTGTACGCAAGGTGCTTATTCAGGAAGATGTTTATTATCCTGGAGCTTCCGAAACAAAGGAGTTTTATCTCAGTATGTTGCTCAACCGCCAGGAAGGAAAGGTAATGATTATGTACTCCACCGAAGGAGGTATGGATATTGAAGAAGTGGCTGAACACACACCGGATAAGATTTTTGTTGAAATTATCGACCGTAAGGTGGGATTGCAAGCGTTTCAGTGCCGTAATGTTGCCTTTAACCTTGGTCTTTCAGGCGAAGCGCATAAAAATATGGTGAAATTTGTGAAAGGTATTTACGATGCCTATATGGGTGCCGATTGTGCAATGCTCGAAATTAATCCTGTACTTAAAACCAGTGATGATAAAATACTGGCCGTCGACTGCAAAATGCGGCTGGATGGAAATGCCTTGTATCGCCATCCTGATTATGCTGCCATGCGCGATATTTATGAAGAAGATCCTTCGGAAGTGGAAGCAGGCAAATACAATCTCAATTACGTAAAACTCAACGGTAACGTTGGCTGCATGGTGAATGGCGCCGGTTTGGCAATGGCTACCATGGATATAATCAAGCAAAGCGGTGGTGATCCTGCTAACTTCCTCGACGTGGGTGGTACCGCTAATGCCGAACGAGTGGAACGCGCTTTTCGTATCATATTGAAAGATCCTTCGGTAAGGGCAATCCTTGTTAATATTTTCGGTGGCATCGTACGCTGCGACCGCGTGGCTCAGGGCATTGTTGATGCCTACAAGAACATTGGCAATATTCCCATCCCGATTATTGTCAGGCTACAGGGAACCAATGCAGAAGAGGCCAAAGACCTTATCAATAATTCAGGCCTTGCGGTTTTTTCAGCAACTACTTTGCAGGAAGCGGCTGACCTTGTAAATAAAGTATTGAAAGACTAAAGTTCAATTGTCCGGGATTTCAAATCCCGAACTCCCAGGGTGCGGATTACAAATCCGCACCCGCAATCCGAAGCTTTATTTATACAAACAAAAACGCACCTTGCAATTTACAGGGTGCGTTTTAAATTTGAGTGAAATATGTCTTATCTAAAAGCCAGCTCAATCGGGTGAGTCTGATTTTCAATTTCTACAAGACTTGAATCGTCGAAAACAAAATTGGTAAGTTTCCCGTCAAGGTATTGCTGGTAGGCATACATATCGAAATATCCATGGCCACTCAGGTTGAAAAGAATAGTTTTTGGGGTGTTTTCAGCTTTTGCCTTCAAAGCTTCCCTTATAGTTGACGCAATAGCATGTGAAGTTTCGGGTGCCGGCAGAATTCCTTCGGCCTGGGCAAATTTTAAGCCAGCCTCAAAACACTCCAACTGATCAATAGCCTGGGCTTCAACTATGCCTTCCTGAACTAATGCACTTACCAATGGCGATGCCCCGTGGTAACGTAATCCGCCAGCATGGATTCCGGGGGGTATAAATTCGTGACCAAGCGTGTACATCGGCAGGAGAGGAGTCATGCCTGCCACATCTCCGAAATCGTACCTGAACAATCCTTTGGTGAGTTTCGGACAGGAAGAAGGTTCAACGGCAATAAACCGTGTTTTCTTTTTCCCATCGAGGTTATGACGTACAAAAGGAAATGAAATACCGGCAAAGTTCGAGCCGCCACCCAGGCAACCGATAACAATATCAGGATAATCGCCTGCTTTTTCGAATTGTTTTTCAGCTTCGAGGCCGATTATGGTTTGATGAAGTAACACATGATTGAGTACACTGCCAAGCGAATATTTGGTTTTTGGATCGCTTACGGCCATCTCAATGGCTTCGCTAATTGCAATACCAAGGCTGCCGGGACTGTCGGGGTATTTGGCGAGAATATCTCTGCCTGCTTGTGTGGTATTGCTTGGAGAAGCTAATACTTTCCCGTTCCAGAGGTTCATCAGCATTTTGCGATATGGTTTCTGGTCGTAACTAACTTTAACCATAAAAACCTGAAGGTCAATTCCGAAGTGGTTACAGGCAAAGCTAAGTGCCGATCCCCATTGCCCGGCACCTGTTTCGGTTGCAATCTTTTTAACGCCTTCCATTTTATTGTAGTAAGCCTGGGGAATAGCAGTATTTGTTTTGTGCGAACCTGCCGGACTTACACCTTCATATTTATAATAAATTTTTGCCGGAGTTCCAAGCATTTTTTCGAGGTTGACGGCTCTGTACAAAGGCGAAGGCCTGAACATGGAATATAATTCTTTCACAGCATCAGGAATACTGATAAAGCGTTCGCCCGACATTTCCTGTTTAATCAGTTCGTCCGGAAAAAGTGCGCTCATCGAAGCGCCATCAATAGGTTTAAGTGTGCCGGGGTGCAAAGGTGGCAGCATTTTTCCGCCAAGGTCGGCAGCAATATTATACCATTTATCAGGCATTTCGGAGGCTTGCAGCAAAATGCTGCGGTTGGTGTTGTTCATTACAGTAAGTTTTTGTTAAGTTTAGGAATGGATTGAAAACGAAAAAGGCACATCGTAACGATGTGCCCTTTAGTTGAGTATTCTATATTTTTTACATACCCGGGATTACGCTACGATGTGCATTAGCCATCGGCGCCACCAATTGCTGGAAGGAGTATGCGTAGAATTAGTCATTGGGTGAAAATGTTTTACAAAGATAATGATCTTTTCATTACAAGCAAAAAACGGCTTAATATTTTCATGATGTACAGGAATGGAATACATCTGAACAATTTCTTTTTTTTCTTTTTCCATAATCAATAACAATTTGTTCTGCACTATTTTTACAAATCCAATAGTCTTTTCAGCTTTATGATTATAATCGATGGTGGTTGTGTAAATACCTTTGATTTTTTTGATAAAAAAAACCTTTCCGACAATCTGATTTCGCGAATACGTTCTTGTAATTCGTTGAAGTAATACATCGAATTTCCGGTTTTGAAACGCTTATCGTTTAATGCAAAGCCATTGATGTATTCTTTAAAGCTTTGAGTTGCCCAGATACGAAACAGGGTGCTTTGTTGTGATTTCACACGGTAACCTAACGAAATTATCAGACCAGGATTACAATTTTTATTTCCCGCTCAACGCTTCTGTTCTTGCCAAAAAATGCAGCCAATTGTTCCTGCTAAAACCAGACGGTTTCATCTTCGAGCCGTACATCAATTTTGAAGTTGCGATCGGGCATCCGGATGTTTATCCCGTTGCTATATTTCCTTTATAAACTCAAATATGCTATCGAAATCATCGGCATTAATAATCCGAGCATAGCGGATCATTAAAATATCATTTCTGATTTCTATCTCTGCTTCCCGTTGCTGCTCCATAAGCTTTATCCGTCTCTCTGTTGCAAAGAACTTTGCCAGGCTTTCATTGTCAGATTGAAAGTAGTAACGGAACGAAAACAAAGGGAAATAATCAAAATCGGTTTCAGCTTTATGAAAAAGTTCCGAGAATTTATCTCCCGGTGTTTCGGGACGGATAAGGATATTCCCGTAATCAAAATCCAGCTTCTTCAGACCCAGTAACTGGTTTTCGGATGTATACCTTGGTTGTCTGCCAACAGAAGTTTTGTAATCCACTTTAATAACCAGGATTAAGGCATCGTTCCTGCAGTTTAAAACCTTCAGGCAAACTTCATACTTCAGACCAGGGTAAGGATTCAGGATGATTGAATTCTCAATTGAATTGAGAAGTTCATTGTTGCTTTCACTATCTCCTTTATATTCTTCAATTTTACCTTTATGCTGATTCAAAATACTATCCAATAAATCTAATTCATCTGTTGAAAGCATAATGTTCGTTTTACGCCATTTTATAAAAAGATAAGTTGAAATTTATTCAAAGATTATTTTTTAGAAAAGATGGAGAACATGGTTCTTAACTCTCCTCCTTAAAAAATAATTGGTAGAAATTCATCCCACTGCTCTGGTCGAAGCCTTTGGTAATTTGCTGGCTGTCGCCATGCACATAAATATGGAAATTCTTATCCAACTTGATAATGCTTTTAAAAAACTTTGATTGTTTTTTGACAGCGGTATTTGATATATCGAAATTGTCGCTCAGTTTCAGGTCATGCTCAACCTCAAATTCAGTTTTATATGATTTAAAGCTGCTGATCATATCCGGTGCCTGCATTACTTCATTGGCATAGTCATCCAGATCGAAATTATCATTTTCCTTAAAGAATTTAACTGATTTATTCAGCAAATCGGCCTGGTCGGCTTTGGAAACATCAAACTGCTCCGGAAACTTCTCAACCACGAAACTTTTGCACATATTTAGTGCGTTTTTAGTCTGGTAATACTCGTCTTTCCGTGGCTGCACATGCAGGAAATGATCGATCCAGTATTGAGCCTCTCCGCCTTTATTCAGGTTATCAACCACCGAAACCAGGTAGCCTTTTTCGCGTTCGGTGTTGAAAATCAGGCAGCCTTTATCCAGCTTATGAATATTGATTCCGGCCTCGCTTTCTATTGAATATCCGTCGTTTTTCGGGTAAACCTTGAGGAAAGTTTCCTTCGTTTCCGACTTGAATAAGCCGACAGCATCCAGGGTTTCACCATCCACAATACAATCGTGAAAATAAGCAACATATAATTCGCCGCCTTTCACTTTCGGGTGAACAGATTGCTCATACAGGTGTTTGGCAAGGTTTTCCGACTGATCGAAAAGTGCTTCCTGGTTATCGAAAATATCCGAAACGTACGAAAAAACCTCGTTCAGCTTAATATCCGATTCGTGGTAAAGGTTGTAATATTCATTTGATTTGAAGGGCGAAAAGAAATAGGTGAGCAAAAGGTCGTTGATGCTTTCATCTGTCCTTAATTCGGATTTCGAAAACCGTATGCCTTCGTCGTTGAGTTTATTGCCTACATTATGAACGACAATAGATTGTATTTCAATTTGTTCTGTGATTATCATAGTTCTGTATGATGAAAGTACAATGAAGAGAATGCTACTGGTTTGTATTGGCTGGAAGACAGAAGTCCGAAGACGGAAATACGCAGAAGGGAGATTGGGAGCCGGAACGAAGAAAGAAGTCCGAAGCCGGAAGATGGAAGAACTTCCGACTCCGGACTCCAGACTTCCGACTTCCGACTTTTTATTTCAAGCCCATGGCCAGTATAATTTCTTCGATCCGGCCATCAAGTTTTGCTTCTGTTTTTTTGAAATCGGCAACCGATTTAAGATCAGCTCTTACGCTGAAATAGAATTTGATTTTAGGCTCGGTACCTGAAGGCCTCATCGAAATCTTGGTTCCATCCTCGAGGAAGAACTGGAGAACGTCGCTTTTCGGAAGTTCAATAGGCGTAATCTTAACTGTATGAATTTCTGTAGACTGGTGAAGTTCGTAGTCATTCATCAGTTTAACCTTCGAGCCGGCAATTTCCTTTGGCGGATTAGCCCGGAAGCCTTCCATCATGGCCTTGATCTCGGCCTGGCCACTCATGCCTTTCTTAACGACATTTACCAGTTTCTCTTTATACAAACCATATTCCAGGTAAATGTCGAGCAGTAATTCATATAAACTTTTTCCCTTGCTGGCAGCCCATGCAGCACATTCGGCAAAAATGCAACAGGCAGTAACAGCATCCTTGTCGCGTACAAAATCGCCTACCATAAAGCCATAGCTTTCTTCACCGCCACCGATAAAGGTTTTCTTACCGTCAAATTTCCTGATTACATCTGCAATCCATTTAAAGCCGGTGAGAACATCAAAATATTCGACATTTGCCTTCTTTGCAATATCACTGATAAGTTCAGAAGTAACAATGGTTTTAACGGTATATTCATTTCCTGTCAGTTTACCTTTGGCTTCCCATTGTTTAATGAGGTAGTAGGTGATAAGTGCGGCAGTCTGATTGCCGTTGAGCAAAATATAATTTCCATCAAGATCCTTTAAACCTACACCAATACGGTCAGCATCAGGGTCGGTAGCCAGGACCAGGTCGGCATTAACAGAAAGTCCAAGATCCATAGCCATTTTCATGGCAGCTTTTTCTTCCGGGTTTGGTGAAACTATAGTTGGAAAGTTTCCATCCGAAATGGCCTGTTCAGTAACTATGTGAATATCAGTGAATCCGTAATTCCTGAGCCCTTGTGGGACTAGTGTTATGCCAGTACCGTGCAAAGGGGTGTAAACGATTTTCATGTCATGATGCGCGGCTATAACCTCGGGTGCCAGCGAATAGCTTTTGGAAACTCTCAGGAATTCATTGTCGATGGCTTCATCCAGCATGTTGATTTTCATATCATCACCCGCAAAGTTGACTTCAGCAATGGAAGCAATTTTCTTCACTTCTGTGATCACGTTTTCGTCGTGGGGCGCAACCAACTGTGCTCCATCATTCCAGTAAACCTTATATCCGTTGTATTCTTTAGGATTATGTGATGCTGTGATTACTATACCACTGTGGCAATGCAGGTAACGTACGGCAAACGAAAGTTCCGGAGTGGGACGCAGATCTTTGAACAGATATACAATTATTCCATTGGCCGACATAACTTCGGCTGCAATTTTTGTAAAGTAGCTGCTGTTATTGCGCGAATCGTGTGCAATAGCAATTCTGATTTCAGGCTCTGCTGCAAATACCGATTTCAGGTAATTGGCCAAACCCTGGGTTGCCATTCCGACGGTATATTTGTTCATGCGGTTGGTTCCGTCGCCCATAATGCCGCGCAATCCACCGGTACCGAATTCAAGATCGCAATAAAAGCTTTCGGCCAGTTCAGCAGGATCAGTTTCAATCATGTGGCTGATTCGCGCCTTGGTTTGGTCATCTATATTTTTGTCATCGAGCCAGGCTTGTGCTCTTTTTAAAATTTTCGGGTCAATAGCTGTATCTGCCATACTATGAATGAGTTAAATTTTTACCTTTTTTGATTTTTATTTATACAAACTTATGGATATTTTCCGGATGATATATAAACAAATGTTCTTAAAATTGAAATCTTCTGACCGGATGGATAGTATTGATCTGAATTTAATACCGGCAGAAGCACTTCAGAATGTTCTCTTTTATGGATTAATTGCTTTTAGTGGATTTTAAAAGCGTATTGAATTTAACTCCCATCCTGATCCATCTTCCAGCCTGGGGAACATTTCCATAATCTACAAATTCTGTATTCAGAAAGTTGGTAGCTTCGGCAAAAAACATCCATTTCTCCAGTTTGTAGTTCAGTTGTAAATCCATCACAACAAATGGCTTATAGGGAGTTTCACTGGTTTCGGAGACCGTGTTCACATACTTGATATAGCCCCCTTCCCGGTCCTGGTAACTGAATGCCCAGGATGCTGAAAACTTTTGCCAAATCTGGTGATAGATCAAAAGATCCGCTTTATGTTTCAGTATATCAAGCGCATACCGCGACATAAATTCATCACTCGATTTATCCGCTTTCAGGTAGGCATATCCGAAGGTTACACTTTTCAGGAATGAATTATTCGTTGTTAATTCTTCCATATTCAACGTAATACTGGTTTCAAAACCTGAAACATTAACCTGTGTGATGTTCATCGCCTGCCAGGGATCCTGGTTCTGAAGTTTAACCCAGTCGATCATATTCTTGCCAAATCGTTTAAAAACAGCGGCATGAGCGGTAATTCCGGGCTTGTTGAATTTGATCCCGGTTTCGATGGTAATAGCTTCTTCGGGTTTGAGATTTGGATCACCTTTGCTGGTAAGATCGTTATAATACAAATCGGTAAAGGTTGGCAAACGTAGGGTGCGGTTGGCATTGGCATAAATTCTGAAGTTCCTGCCAAGCAGATAAGCAGCATCAATTCCCGGATAAAGAGCAACTTTGTCCGGAAGCGCGCTCAGGTAACTGGCCAGAAGACCGGCTGAAACCGAGAATTTATCCAGATTTATAGCTTCCTCAACAAATAACCCTGCTGAAGTCCTGGATTTGCCAAGGGTGTAAAAAGCGCCTTCCATGCCCCTTACCGGAATTGCTTCAGAGAGTGAATCACCAAGTTTATTGCTTCGGATTTGTTCAAAGCGTACATCATACCCAACCGACAACTTGCTGTGTTTTCCGGTTCCGGTAAAGATATTTGCACTCGAGCCTAAAACATCGGTATAATGATAATTATGTGATTTATACCAGGATGGCACTTCGTTGCGAAATAAACGGAATTCATCATAATGCCGCCGGAAATATACTGCCGGTGAAAATCCTTTGAAACTGGTTTTGTATTTCACCGAGGCGAAAATGGTTTGAGTAATTTCAAATTGATCAGGGTACTTCGGAGTATAAAAACTGTTGGCCCCGAATGCTTTTTTCATATACGAAGTCTGGTATTCCAGTTTCTGCTTTTTTCCGGCTGTTCCGCTGTAAAATAAATTAAACGCCTTGAAATCAGTATTATCCGTAAATCCATCAGAGGCCAAATTGCTTGCTTGCAGATTATGTGTTGTTTTCCCAAGATGGAAGGCCGAAGCTATGGAAATACTGTAGAGTCCATATTGACCACCCATTGTAGAAACAGAAATCTGATCTGCTGTTTTTTCAATCGTAATAATATTGATCACTCCGTTAAAGGCATTTGGGCCGAAAACTCTTGCTCCTGGGCCTTTTAAAATCTCGATCCGGTTTATACTTGTCAAATCGACCGGAATATCCATGTTATGATGGCCGGTCTGCGGATCGCTGATATTTATTCCGTTAAGCAGGATAAGCGTCTGGTCGAAAGAACCGCCCCGAATGCTGATATCGGCCTGCATTCCGGAAGTTCCGCGACTACGGACATCAGTGTTCATGGCGTAGCTGATCAGTTCAGCCACATTTCGTACAGGCATGCGGTCGATTTCCTTCCGGCTAATAACCTGTATGCTGCGCTTGAGTTGTTCGAACATCACCGGGGTGCGGTCGGCTGTAATTACCAATTGCTCAAGGGTAAGTTGCCTGCTGATTGAAGTATCGTTTAATGCCTGTGCCTGAAGGAAATTTGATGTTCCTGAAGCAATTATTTGTATGGTAAGGAATATGAATATAATTTTAAAGTATCTGGTTTTCAATATCATGTCTGGTTTTAGGTTGCTGTAAAATTTTGCTTTCTGCCTTTTTCTAAAATCGTGCAAAAATAGTCTGTAAATATCTATAAAAAACAATTCCCCGCCGATTGTGATTTATCGGAGAGCATATTTTTCTGATTAAGCGAATTGGCAAGCTTGTATTCCTTTGGTTTTGAGACCCCTGTTCGAAGATTTCTGATTTAAAATATCAGGCTTAGAAATTGATGAAGGCTGCAGTTCCGGCAAAAAGCAGGATCATGGTATACAACGCCAGGATTAAAATTGTAGAAATGCCAAGAAATATAAACAGATTTTTCAGGTTTCGGAGCGAAGAAGTCATGTTTTCACTATTTCCCGTGTTCACTGCTTTTATGGCTTTATTGGAAAATGCATGCAGGAAACTGACCGGAATCATGAAAATTGCTGCAACTGAAACATAAAAGGTCGAAAGTACTCTTACTGAAAAGGGACTATTCAATGGAACCAAATCATATGAATGAACTTTACTCAATACGAAACTCATCAATATCCCGGCTACAATCATCAGGCTTGTCATAATAAATCCAAGCAAGGCCAGGAATTTACCCCATTTTGCAGCTTTATGCAGGTATTCAACTGATTCGGAAGTAAGTTGCGGTATTTCCGCAGGTGTGACTGTTATTAATGTTTTTTTTGATTCTTCCATTTATTTTGCTGATTAAGGTATTTCAGATTCCCGGTTCTCAATCATTGAATGACAAAAGTACTTAAATGTTAATTTGAAAAACCACAGAAATAAATAAAAGCCATGCATTTACACGCATGGCCCTATTAAATCTTTAAATAAATATCGATTTCAAGTTCTCTACTTGCACTTGGAAAAGAATCCCGCAGGAAGCAATTTCAGATCAATTTCATCGCCTTCATTATATTTAGCCGGATCAAATTGCTCGGTATTAACAACTGGTGATGACCCGGTTACTTTAAATTCTGTGCGGCGGTTGGCCTGATGTTCAGCAGCATTACATTTTACGCCATCAGCACATTTGTTTATAAGTTGGTGCTCACCATAGGCATGTGCTTCAATCTTGCTGGTGTTAATGCCTGCTTTCACAATATATTTTACAACGGATTCTGCCCTCTGCTGCGAAAGCCTATCATTATAAGCAACTGATCCGCGACTGTCGGTATGTGAACCTAGTTCTACATTAATAATGTTTTCTTTCAGGATTTGTACAAGTTTATCAAGTTCCGGGTTGGCTTCCTCCCTGATGTTGTATTTGTCGAAATCATAATAAATATTCTCGATTTTGAAAGTCTTGTTTAGAGTCAGTTTGTCGAGGAACAGATCCCGAGGTGCCTTTGCAGTTGTGCCAGGTTTCACCACTGCTAACGGGAAAGGGCTGCAGTCGGCTATAAAATCAGGCATCATCGCTTTTACAACATAATCTGCTGGTTTATCTACAACGGATTTATACATTCCGTCAGGACCGGTCTTCAAAACTTTTACCTTTCCTGTTAAAGGATTATAAAGAAAAACGTTTGCACCAGCAATTGGTTGCATTGTGATTTTGTCTTTTACTAATCCGGTGATATAGGCTGGTAACGGAGGTTCTATGTTTCTGAAAGCATAAATATCATCAGTGCCAACCCCACCTGTGCGGTTGGAAGAGAAAAAACCTATTTTTGAGCCAAGAGCAAACGCGATGGCAAAATCATCATAAGAACTGTTTATAGGTTGAAGCATGTTAACCGGCGTCGACCAGGTTCCATTTACTTTGCTTGTTCTAAAAATATCAAGCGCACCATAACCGGGATGGCCTTCGCTGGAAAAGTATAAAGTATCATTGGCAAGTATGGTCGGAAACATTTCGTTTTCTTTTGTATTCACAGGCATCCCCAGGTTTACTGGCTGAGCCCAGTTTTCGCCTTCGCGTTTGCACATCCAGATATCGGTTCCGCCTTTTCCGCCTGGCATATCACTGGCAAAATATAATGTTTGTCCGTCGGCAGAGAGGGCAGGATGACCTACTGAATAATCCTTGCTGTTCAGAAAGAATGGTTTTACCTCTCCCCATGAATCGTTATTTTTATCAGCATAAAATATTTTTAATTCATTGGTTTTGTAGATGCCTTCGCGTTTAGCCTTGCCAAAGAAGGATCGTGTAAAATAAATGCTGTTTCCGCCATCACCAAAAGTAGCAGGCCCATCATGGTATTCCTGGTTGAATTTTGTATCGAATTGTGAAGGAGCACCCATGCTACCCCAAAAATCCCCTTTTGTATCAGGGGTGGATTTCATTATATTGAGGTATCCGCGGCCTGTCCAGCCATATTTCTTGCCTTCAGCAGGGCTGTTGCTGAAATCGGAAGCATAAACAAGGTCGCCATTGTAGATTGCAGGTCCAAATTCGCTTTCTTTAGTATTGATATTGTTTACCGTTTTTACTTCAAACTTTGGGTCAAGTATTTTCCAAGGTCCAAGCACACTGTCACAATAGGAAACATTAAGTGGCCCCCGTGGATCGGAAGGCTTTTTCATGGAATAGATCTGAAACATTTCACGGGCTTTTTCATAATCACCTGTGGCTTGCAGCGCTTTGGCATAATAGTAAAAAGTTTCAGGTTTAGCGCCTGGCAAATTCACTGCCTTTGCATAGGTTTCCTTTGAATTTTCGATATCATGCTGCATGCGGTAACATTCAGCCAGCATAGGAATGGCCTTATCCCGTTTTTTGTCATTATCTGAAGCTTTTTTAAGTATATCAATGGCTTTGGCATATTCGTACTTGTCCATTTGCTTCTGTGCCTTATAAAGCGATTGGCAGCTCATCAGCGCCGGAAGCATCATGCTCATTGCCAGGATATATATGTATCTTTTCATGAATTGGGGTTTTGCAGTTTTTTATGATTCGTTTTTAAAATCCGATTTTAGAAATACCGTGGTGAAAGTACACGTTTCCCGACATTAAAGTCGTAGCTGAGCCTGATTTCATGTGATCCCTTATTATAAACTTTTAACTCGTTAAGCCAGATATCATAGGAATAACCGACACGGAAATTTTGAGCAATGTTTACTTCGGTAATAAACGAAATTGCCTTCTCCGTGCGATATGATATGCCCAGCCACAGGGTATTTACAAATAAAAAGCTTGCATTCAGATCAACCTGGGGAGGTGCATTTTGAACGAACTTAGCCAGCAAAGAGGGGCGGAAAACCACTTTATCTCCAAGAGGAAAGGCCGCTCCTGTCATTCCATAAAAATGGGAAACCAATTTGGTGAACTGGGAATTTCCTGCCGAATCCTGAACCATCAGTGATTGGTTTTGTAAAAGATGCAATGAAGAAAGGCCCGCATAAAATCTTTCTGAATAATAATATACTCCAAAATTGGCATCAGGGGTTATCTTTTGCTGGATATTTGAATACATCATAGGATCTTGTTCATCATACGATTTAAGCTGGCTCATAACAATACCATTATTTTTGAAGCCAGCCTGTAAGCCAAATGAAAGCTTGCTTTTTGGAAATATAACACGATACGCGAATGAAGCTAAGGCTCCTGTGGATTTCAAAGGACCTATTTGATCATTATAAACAT
>Ga0136636_10001211_pt1 | contig 14816 bp, 14 predicted proteins | sample AntDrymUQ8522106_2_FD_104653 | JGI IMG/M metagenome (GOLD analysis project Ga0136636, IMG submission 104653) | Polar desert sand microbial communities from Dry Valleys, Antarctica - metaG UQ852 (21.06) | ecosystem: Environmental > Terrestrial > Soil > Desert | place: Antarctica: Dry Valley... | reverse complement strand
GCACAGCTGCGCTCCTACGATAAATCGCCCCGGCGGACCCCTTGGCGACAGCCCATCCATGGCACGATTCAGGTATTGAATGACGGGGATAAGGTGCTATTCTTTACGCTACTACAATTGTAGCGAAGGAGCTCCAATGCCTGCCACCACATCCATCCGGATCGATCAGACCCTCTATGATCAAGCAAAAGCTGATGCCTCGGCCGAGCACCGGACGATCGCCGGCCAAGTCGAATTCTGGGCCAAGGTCGGACGGGCAGCACTGGACAACCCTGACCTGCCGGTGAGCTTTGTCGCCGAATCCTTGGCTTCGCTGGCTGAACCTCGGGAACACGCCACCCCATTCATGCCGAGGAAGCGTACTGCATGAGTTATGGCGTTCAACAAACGCGCCGTTTCGCCAGACAGTACAAAAAACTTCACGACAACGTCGCTGCGGAGGTCGACTCGGCTGTTGCCACCGTGGCCGCCAAACCTTCGCTCGGCGAGCGGAAAAAAGGCGACCTGGCCAAGCTATTGGTCTACACATTCCGCAGCCACGGCCAGCTATATCTCCTCGGCTACACCCTCGATGAGCAGGTCAGGCTGGTGTATCTGGAAGCCGTCGGCCCGCACGAGAACTTTTATCGCGACCTGAAACGAGGCTGAAGGCGGTTATTCTCGCCGCACGTCAAGACCGATAGCGCAGGTTTTTTCTCGGACCCCACTTTATTGGGCGGTCAGGACGATGCGAACTCAACTGCGGTAATCGGCGTTGATTTTCACGTAGTCGTAGGAAAAATCGCAGCTGTAGACCTTTGCCGTAGCAGCGCCGCGACCGAGGTCGATGCGCACGCTGATTTCGGCGGCCTGCATGATGCGCGCGCCGGCTTCTTCGTGATACGCCGCGGCGCGGCCGCCGTTTTCGGCGACGAGCACTTCTTCGCCGCAACTGCCCAGCCATACCCGGACCTGATCGACGTCGAGCGCATCGACGTCGGCGTAGCCGATCGCGGCGAGGATGCGGCCAAGGTTCGGGTCGGAGGCGAAGAACGCGGTCTTGACCAGCGGCGAGTGGCCGATGGCGTAGCCGACGCGCTTGCATTCGCCGCGATCGCGGCCGCCTTCGACGGCGATGGTGATGAACTTGGTCGCGCCTTCGCCGTCGCGGATGATCGCCTGCGCGAGTTCGAGAGCGACGCCGCTGATCGCCGCGCGCAACTCGGCGTAGCCAGGCGCGTCGGCGGCGGCGAAGCGGACGCCGGACTGCCCGCTAGCGATGACGATAAAGGAATCGTTGGTCGAGGTGTCGCCGTCGACGGTAATGCAGTTGAACGACTCGTCGGCGGCGCCCGCCGCCAACTGTCGCAAGAGCGGCTCGGCAACACCGGCGTCGGTGGCGACGAAACCAAGCATCGTCGCCATATTCGGCCGGATCATTCCGGCGCCCTTGCTCATGCCGCTGATGGTCACCGTCTTGCCGTTGATCGCGAGTTGCCGCGACGCCACCTTGGCGACGGTGTCGGTGGTCATGATGGCGTGCGCCGCGGCGTGCCAATGGTCGGCGCGAAGATCTTCGGCACAGCGCGGCAGGCCGGCGATCAGCCGGTCGACGGGCAAGGGTTCGAGGATGACGCCGGTCGACAACGGCAGCACCTGGCTGGAAGTGATGCCGAGCAGTTGGCCGACCGCGTCACACGTTTGCTGCGCGGCGCGCAGCCCGGGCTCGCCGGTCCCGGCGTTGGCGTTACCGGTATTGATCACCAGCGCGCGAATTTCGCTGCCCGAAGCGAGATGGCGGCGGCACAGTTGTACCGGCGCGGCGCAAAAGCGATTTTGCGTAAACACGCCGGCGACCGTGCAGCCCGGATCGAGCACGAGCAACGTCAAGTCGCGGCGGCCGGCCTTGCGGATGCCGGCTTCGGCGACGCCGAGGCGGACGCCGGCGACGGGAAACAGCGCGTCCGGCGCGGGCGTTGCGTAATTGACAGTCATATTTAAAAACCTTTAACCACAGAGACACAGGGACACAGAGAAAAGCGACTCACGCAGCACTTCTCTGAGTCTCTGTGTCTCTGTGGTGAATCGTGTCGTTTAGTTGATCAGGTCAGCTTGCCGTGGCACTGCTTGTATTTTTTGCCCGAACCGCAGGGGCAGGGATCGTTGCGGCCGACTTTCGGGCCGGCGTGGATCGGCTGCGGTTTTCCGTCTTCGTCGTCGGCAACGCCGATGACGTCGTCGTAATCAGCGTGATGGTACTGGACGTTCTGCACCTCGGCGCGCGGCGCCGTTTCCTCGACTTCTTCGGCACGCACCTGGACGGTCATCAAGAGGCGGCTGACTTCGACGCGGACGCTGTCGAGCAGTGTCTCGAAGAGTTCGAAGGCTTCGCGCTTGTATTCCTGCTTCGGGTTCTTCTGCGCGTAACCGCGCAGGTGGATGCCCTGGCGCAAGTGGTCGAGCGCCGCGAGGTGTTCGCGCCAGTGCGTATCGAGGCTTTGCAGCATGACGTTGCGCTCGAACTGGTGGAAGCTCTCGGCGCCGACGAGTTCGACCTTGGCGAGATAACTCGCGTCGGCCTGCTCGATGATGCGCTTGACGATCGCCTCGTCGCCGAGCGTCGGCTCGGACTTGAACCAGTCGACGACCGGCAGTGGCAGCAGCCATTCGGCTGCGAGTTCCTTCTCGAGCGCCGGCAGCTCCCACTGCTCTTCAACGCTTTCGGCCGGGACGAAACGGCGGAAGACGTCGTGCACCACGCCCTGGCGCATGGCGGTAATCGTCTCCGAGATATCCTCGGTTTCGAGCAGCTCGTTGCGCTGCGTATAAATGACCTTGCGCTGGTCGTTGGCGACGTCGTCGTACTCGAGCAGTTGCTTGCGGATGTCGAAGTTGCGGCTTTCGACCTTGCGCTGCGCCGATTCGAGCGAGCGCGAAACGAGCGGGTGCTCGATCGCTTCGCCTTCGGGCATCTTCAGCCGCTCCATGATCGTCTTCAGACGATCGCCGGCGAAAATGCGCAGCAGCGAATCGTCGAGCGCGAGATAGAAGCGCGATGAACCCGGGTCGCCCTGGCGACCCGACCGGCCGCGCAACTGGTTGTCGATGCGCCGAGACTCGTGGCGCTCGGAACCGATAATGTGCAGACCGCCGGCAGCGACGACCTGATTGTGCAGCACCTGCCAATCGGCATTCACGGCAGCCGTGCGGGCCTCTTTTTCGGCCGCGTCGAGCGTCTCGTCATCGCGCAGCGCCGAGAGTTCTTTGACGATGCTGCCGCCGAGAACGATGTCCGTCCCGCGCCCAGCCATGTTGGTGGCGATCGTCACCATTCCCGGACGGCCGGCCTGGACGACGATCTCGGCTTCGCGCGCGTGCTGCTTGGCGTTGAGCACCTGGTGCGCCAGTTTTTCGCCGTCGAGCAGATTCGAGAGCAGTTCCGAATTCTCGATCGACGTCGTGCCGACGAGCACCGGCTGGCCGCGTTCGCGGCAGGCGCGGATGTCGGTGATGATGGCCTCGTATTTTTCCTTGGCGGTGCGGAAAATCTGGTCGTTGTGGTCGACCCGGACCATCGGCACGTTGGTCGGAATGACGACCGTCTCGAGGCCGTAGATCTGCTGGAATTCGTAGGCTTCGGTATCGGCCGTGCCGGTCATCCCGGCGAGCTTGCCGTACATCCGGAAGTAGTTCTGGAAGGTAATCGAGGCGAGCGTCTGGTTCTCGTTCTGGATCGCCACGCCTTCCTTGGCTTCGACCGCCTGATGCAGACCGTCGGACCAGCGGCGCCCGGACATCAGGCGCCCGGTGAATTCGTCGACGATGATCACTTCGCCGTTCTGCACGACGTACTGCTGATCCTTGAGGAATAACGTATGCGCACGCAGCGCGGCGTAGAGGTGATGGATGAGCAGGATGTTGGCTGCGTCGTAGAGGCTGCCGCTGGCGAGCAGGCCGACGCGTCCGAGAATCTCTTCGGCGTGCTCGTGGCCCGCTTCGCTCATCAGCACCTGGTGGCCTTTTTCATCAACCCAGTAATCGCCCGGACCGTCTTCTTCGGCGCAGCGCGTAAGCATCGGCGCGACCTGGTTCATGCGCACGTAGAGGTCGGTATGATCCTCGGCCTGGCCGGAGATGATCAGCGGTGTACGCGCTTCGTCGATCAGGATCGAGTCGACCTCGTCGACGATGGCGTAGGCGAGCTTGCGCTGCACGCGCTCGCGCGCCGCATAGACCATGTTGTCGCGCAGGTAATCGAAGCCGAATTCGTTGTTGGTGCCGTAGGTGATATCGGAGGCGTACGCCGCCTGCTTGGCGTCGTGGTCCATCTGCGACAGATTGACGCCGACCGTGAGCCCTAAGAAACGATGCAATCGCCCCATCCACTCGGCGTCGCGGCTCGCCAGGTAATCATTGACGGTAATGATGTGCACGCCCTTGCCGGACAGCGCGTTGAGATAGGCCGGAAGCGTCGCGACCAGCGTCTTGCCTTCGCCGGTGCGCATTTCGGCGATCTTGCCGTAGTGCAGCACCATGCCGCCGACCATCTGCACGTCGAAGTGGCGCATGCCGAGCGTCCGTATGCTCGCTTCCCGGACGACGGCAAACGCTTCGGGGAGCAGGTCGTCGAGCGCCTCGCCGTTGGCCACGCGCGCCTTGAATTCGGCGGTTTTGCCGCGCAACTCATCGTCGGAGAGCGCCTTGATTTCCACTTCCAGCGCGTTGATCTGATGGACGCCTGCCGAATATTGCTTGATCAGCCGATCGTTGCGGCTGCCGAAAATCTTCTTGAGTAGGCCGGAAATCATTCTGGAATATGGGACGCGCGTAAAAAAAACGATTCTACCACGCGCAACCGGCGCCGATACGGCTAAGCCTGAGCGACGAAGTGTCTGCTGGGACCTACTCGGGCCTGCGCGGGCCTACTCGGCAGCCTTGAACGTCGCCCGGACGCGCGGCATCTTGAGCGTAGCGCCGCTGCGTGCCGACGGATCGAGGCCCGTTTGCGGGCTACGTGGCGCGTCCGCCGAGTCGAGCCGTGCTATCTGCGTCTCCTGATCCTGGAGAAAACGCGCCGGGTTCTGCGCAACGCCCTTGAACCGCACTTCAAAGTGCAGATGCGGGCCGGTCGAGCGTCCGGTATTGCCACTCGCCGCGATCTGCTGCGCGCGCTTGACGATCTGTCCGACCTTGACCTTGCGCTTGGACAGATGCGCATAGCGCGACGAGAAGTCGTTGCCGTGATCGATCTCGACCAGGTTACCGTATTGCGGGTGAAATTCGGAGACGACGACGACACCGCCCGCCGAGGCGATGACGGGCGTTCCCACCTCGGCGACGAAGTCCATCCCTTCGTGCATTGCGCCGACTCCGGCGATCGGATCGATCCGCCGGCCAAAGGTCGAACCGACATGATCGGCGATGATCGGCACGATGGTCGGCAAGAGCGTAGTCTTGATTCGCCGCTCCATGAGTTGCGACTCGAGGGCGGTGAGCGCGTCGCTGCGTCGCTCGAGCGACTCGGACAAACGCTCAATCTCCCGCCGCAGTTCGCTCGCCGATAGCGGCTGTGTCGGCGCGATCAGCGGACCACCGGCGCCGCGCTTGGCGTTCGCCTCGTTCTTCTGAATGCCGGCGCCCGAATTTTTCGAAATACGCTCGCCCAATGAATCGAGGCGCATGAGTTGCGCCTGCATTTCGCCGAGCTTGATCGCCATCGACGTCACGTTGTCGCGCATATACTCTTCGCTCCTGCGGTTCTCGATCTGCCGGACCGAGGCGACGAGATCTGCGGCAAAAGGCATGTTGAAGCGAAGGCCGACCCAGGAGAACAGAAAGGACACTGCGAACGACAGAAAAACGAAGCTGGCGACGACGGCAAGCAGCGCCCGCCGAGTCACATTGAGCGTCTTGGCGGTTGCCAGACGATTGGAGACCAGAATAATATGCACCTTGCCTCTCCTCGACGTTAACGATGCAAAAATCCCTGGAAAACTATCTCGAAGCAGACGACGGCGCCGGCAAAATACTGGCGCACGCGCGACTGCTTATCAAGTTGGCGCGCCTCTATCAAGAGATCGCTCCGGCCAATCTGGCGCGCGCAAGTCGCCTCGTTAATTACAAGTCAAAAATTATTGTTATTCACGCCGCCAGTGGCGCGCTTGCCGCGAAACTGCGCCAGATTGCCCCCACCTTGCGTGATGGTTTTTCCAAAAGAGGCGTCGAGTGTAACGGCCTTGAGGTTAAAGTGCAAGTTCTCGAAACGCGCGCACAATCAAGGGCTTCGACGCAGAAGCCGTTGACCCGGCGGGCCAGCGTGGCGCTCGAAAGCCTGCGCGACGCGCTGCCGACGTCGCCTTTGCGGGCAGCGCTCGAGACTTTTTTGCGGCGAACGCCTAGAGCGGAATGATGGCCACGCGCTCAAGAATGAGCAGCGCGAAAAACGCCAGTGCGACGACTACCGCGTAGCGGAAAATCTGCCACGAGAAGCGCAAATAACGGGGATTGCGCGTCAAGAGGTAGGCCGCGAAGCCGCCGGCGACGGCAATCGCGGTGAGCACGCCGAGCAAACGCAAAAGCCACATGGGCGGCTAACGCTCAGCCGACCGGCGAGGCCAGCCAGCGGGCAATCGCCTGCGGGGCCAGTGCCTGGTTTTCGAACGAGACGTACTCCCAGGCGTCGGACTGGGCCAACAACTCGCGCGCCAGCGCGTTGTTGAGCGCGTGTCCCGACTTGTGGGCGGAGAATGAGGCGAGCAGCGGCGAGCCGAGCAGATACAGGTCGCCGATCGCGTCGAGTACCTTGTGCTTGACGAATTCGTCGCTGTAGCGCAGGCCGTCGCCGTTGAGCACCCGGTATTCGTCGAGGACCACCGCGTTGTCAAGGCCGCCGCCCTGCGCCAGGCCGTTCTCGCGCAGCCACTCGACTTCCTGCATGAAGCCGAAGGTGCGCGCGCGCGCGATTTCGCGCAGGTACGAGTGCTCGGCGAAATCGAAACTGACCTGCTGTCCGGTCCGGTTGATCGCCGGATGGTCAAAGGCAATCGAAAAATTCAGGCGGAAACCTTCGTACGGTTCGAAACGCGCCCACTTGTCGCCGCCGCGATCGGCTTCGCGAACCTCGACGGCGCGCTTGACGCGGATGAAGCGCTTGGCTACCGGCTGTTCTTCGACGCCGGCCGACTGGATCAGGAATACAAAGGGCGACGCCGAGCCGTCGAGAATCGGCAGTTCGGCGGCGTCGAGGTCGACAAAGGCGTTGTCGACGCCGAGACCGGCGAAGGCCGACATCAGATGTTCTATGGTCCCGACCCTGACCTTGCCCTGTGCGCTGTCGGCCTCGAGACAGGAACACAGCCGCGTATCGCCGACGGCGAGCGCCGACGCCGGCAGGTCCACGATCGGGTTAAGGTCGATACGACGAAACACGATCCCGGTATTGGGCGCCGCCGGACGCAGAACCATATTGACCTTGACGCCCGAATGCAGTCCGACACCGGACGCGCGGATCAAGGATTTAAGGGTTCGTTGCTTGAGCATGTCATTGAACGGGCAGGGAATTGATCCATTGTAGCACAGCGCCGCAGACGGCCCGGCGTTCGTCTCGCGGAGAAGAAACGAACGCCGGGTCCAGCGCCTTCCGGCTCAACAGGCAAGCCATGTTTTGCCTGCTGTCCGGTTAGGAAGCCTTTGCTCGCGGTGCACCATCGTGCAGAAAATCCGACCGCAGGAAGTGCAGAGCTGCGCTCCTACAATTACGATACGGCCGAGCGAGCGCAGCTCAGGCAAGGTGCCCCGAAAGAAACACCCTTGGGGTGCGCGGACGGCCGCCGCATAGCAGCGCTATGCAAGGTCGCCCGCCACGCCGCATGAGCAAGCGCAGCCGGCCGCTCTAGTCGGCCTGTTTGCGCAGGAAGGCCGGTATATCGTAGCGATCGACACCGCTGTTGGCGAGCGCTTCGACCGTCGAACTGCGGCCCTTGCGCACCACCGCCGGGATCGCATCGAGCTGGCCGTAGTCGATGCCGGCGTTCGCCGTCTGGGCGAATCCGCCGTTCGTTCCGGTCGCCTGCATGACCGGGGTATTGATCACCTCGAACGGCTGTTTTTTCGCTTGCGCCTGACCCAAACCGGTGGCGACGACGGTGACGCGGATTTCCTCGGCCATCGATTCGTCATAGACCGCGCCGAAGATGATGTGCGCGTCTTCGGCGGCGAATGCGCGCACGGTGTTCATCACTTCGTTGACCTCCTTCATCTTGAGGTTGCGCGTCGAGGTGATGTTGACCAGCACGCCCTTGGCGCCCGAGAGGTTGATGCCCTCGAGCAGCGGCGAGGCGACGGCCTGTTCGGCGGCGATGCGTGCGCGGTCGACGCCGGCGGCGCTCGCCGAGCCCATCATCGCCATGCCCATTTCACCCATCACCGTGCGCACGTCTTCGAAGTCGACGTTGACCAGGCCCGGGAAATTGATGATCTCGGCGATGCCGCCAACGGCGTTGCGCAGAACGTTGTCGGCGGCCTTGAACGCTTCGTCCATCGACACGTCGTCGCCGAGCACGTCCATCAGCTTGTCGTTCAAAATCACGATCAGCGAATCGACGTGTTTTTGCAACTCGGCGATTCCGGCCTCGGCGATTTTCAGCCGCTTGCCCTCGAAGCCGAAGGGCTTGGTGACCACGGCGACCGTCAGGATACCGAGTTCGCGCGCCACTTCGGCGACGATAGGCGCGGCGCCGGTGCCCGTCCCACCGCCCATGCCGGCGGTGATGAACACCATATGCGCGCCCTTGAGCGATTCGGCGATTTGCTCGCGCTGCTCGACGGCGGCGTTACGCCCGGCTTCGGGCTTGGCGCCGGCGCCGAGCCCGGTCTTGCCGAGACGAACCTTCTTGTGCGCGACCGAGCGCTTGAGTGCCTGAGCGTCGGTGTTCGCGGCAACGAACTCGACGCCCATCACGCCTTCGCTGATCATGTGATCGACGGCGTTGCCGCCGGCACCACCGACGCCGATGACCTTGATCACCGTGCCCCAGTCGCTGTTTGCTTCTTCTTTCTCGATGATTTCAAACATGGCCTTCTCCTCCGCTAAAAACCGTTAAAAAGATAAAAACCCTAAAAGCTAAAAATTCTTCTCGAGCCAGGACTTCATCCGGCCGAAGATTTGTTTCACATCGCGTGTCTCGCGCACCTTGAGTCCGCGTCGTCTCTGCGTCTGCGCTTCGAGCAGCAGGCCGCAGGCGGTGGCAAAGCGCGGCGCCTGCACGACGTCGGCGAGCGCCCCGTAGTATTTGGGAATGCCCAGGCGCACCGGCATGTGGAAGACTTCCTCGCCGAGTTCGATCATTCCGGGCATCACCGACGAACCGCCGGTGAGCACGATTCCTGAGGAGAGCACTTCCTCGAAGCCCGAGCGACGTAACTCGGCCTGGATCAGTTCGAAGAGTTCCTCGACGCGCGGCTGAATGACGTCGGCGAGCGCGCGGCGCGACAGTTTGCGCGACGGCCGGTCGTCAACGCCGGCGACGTCGAGGACGTCCTCGGGGTCGGCGAGGTCGGACAGCGCGCAGCCGAACTTGCGCTTGATGTCCTCGGCCTCGCGCGTCGGTGTGCGCAGCGCCATGGCGATGTCATTGGTGATCTGGTCGCCGGCGATCGGGATCACCGACGTATGGCGGATCGCGCCCTGCGTCCAGATCGCGAGGTCGGTGGTGCCGCCGCCGATGTCGATCAGACAGATGCCCAGATCCTTCTCGTCTTCGGAGAGAACCGCGTAGCTCGAGGCCAGCGGCTGCAGGACGAGGTCGTTCACTTCGAGGCCGCAACGGCGCACGCATTTGACGATGTTCTGCGCCGCCGAGACGGCGCCGGTGACGATATGCACCTTGACCTCGAGGCGAAAGCCGCTCATTCCGATCGGCTCACGAATCCCATCCTGGTCGTCGATGATGAATTCCTGCGTCAGGATGTGCAGGATTTCCTGGTCGGCCGGGATCGGCATCGCGCGCGCCGTTTCGATGACGCGCTCGACGTCCATCGGCGTCACTTCCTTGTCCTTGATGGCGACCATGCCGTTCGAGTTGAAGCTCTTGATGTGGCTGCCGGCGATTCCGGTATAGACGTCTTTCACCTTGCAGTCGGCCATCAGCTCGACTTCCTGGAGAACGCGCGAAATCGTCGCCACCGTCTCTTCGATATTGACGACGACGCCTTTCCTGAGGCCGCGCGAATCCTGCGAGCCCATGCCGATGATGTTGAGCCGCCCTTCCGGGCTCACTTCGGCGACCAGGGCGACGACCTTGGTCGTTCCGATGTCGAGCCCGACGATAATTTCTTTGCTGTCCCTGCTCATGGTTTCCTCTCAGTTGCCGCAGCGGTCAAATTCGCGGCAACACGCAACGCAAAGCCATTCGGATAGCGCATATCGACGACGACCGCAGGAAGTGCAGAGCCGACCGCAGGAAGTGCAGAGCCGACCGCAGGGAGTGCGGAGCCGATTGGTGCTGCTGGCGTGCCGGGTGCAGACGGCTTCGCGCCGCGCTGTGCGCTGGCCGCGAGCACGCTCGGGTAGTACTCGACGAAACGCTCGAGGCGCTGGCGCACCGCGCCTTTGGCCTGCTGGCGCCCGAGTTCGACGATCATCCCGTCGTCCAGCCGCAACTGCACGGCCAAGCGCGGCGAAACGTTGAGCGCACGCGGCACGCGGCCGAGCGGCCTGAGCAGTTCTTCGGCCTGCTGGTAATTGCTCAGCACCTCGGATGCGACGCCCGGCGGACCGAGCAGAAGCGGCAGGTTCTGCGTTCCCGGCGAGCGCATCACGCCGGCAAAGATCTCGCCGTAGGAATTGACGAGCTGCCCGGTCGCCTGTCCCCAGAAGGCGACCGGCCGGTGCTCCTCGATGCTCACCTCGATGCGCGCCGGCCATTGCCGGCGCACTTCGGCACGCCGCACCCACGGTAACTGCTCGAGCGACTGGCGCACCAGCTCGATATTGGTGCTGAAAAAATTCCCCCGCAGCCGGCCGGCGAGCACGCGCTGCAACTCGCTGCGCCGCACTTCGCGCAGTTCGCTGATCACCAGCACCTCGTGCACCGGCCACCACGGCTGGCGTGCGCTCCACACCACCGCGGCGACGAGCAAAGCTGCCGCCGCTGCCACGGTGAGCAGGTCGGAGACGGCGATCATCAGCTGCGGCCTGTTCCACATCGATCATCCCAGTGTCGCCAGTGCGAGAACGCGCACCACCAGTTGTTCGTAAGAGATGCCGGCGGCGCGCGCGGCCATGGGCACCAGGGAGTGGTCGGTCATCCCTGGCGCGGTATTGACCTCGAGGAAGTAAGCCTCGCCCTGTTCGTCCATCAGGAAATCGACACGGCCCCAGCCACGGCAACCGAGCACGCGGAACGCTTCGAGCGCCTTGGCGCGCAGCTCAAGTTCGCGCGTCGGCGACAGTCCGCAGGGGCAGCGGTAGGCGGTGTCGTCGCGCAGATACTTGGCGTCGTAGTCGTAAAATTCGGTCGCCGGCTCGATCTTGATGATCGGCAGCGCCTGCATTGCTTCGCCGGCACCGAGAATGGCGACGGTGTATTCGCCGCCGAGAATCCCGCGCTCGGCGAGGACAACCGGATTGTGCCGGGCGGCCTCGGCATAGGCTGTACGCAAGCCACCGGCCTGCTTGACCATGGTGATGCCGATCGATGAACCCTCGCAGTCGGGCTTGACGAAGAGCGGCAGGCCGAGTTGCGCCTCGACGGCGGCAAAATCGCTGTTCGGCGCGAGCAGGACGAAGTCGGGGATCGCCAAACCGACCGAGCGCCAGAGCAGCTTGGTACGCCATTTGTCCATGCCGAGCGCCGACGCCATGACGCCGCTGCCGGTGTAGGGAATGCGCATCAGTTCGAGGGCGCCCTGTATCGTCCCGTCCTCGCCATAGCGGCCGTGCAAGGCGATGAACGCCCGGTCGAAGGCGCCAAGCTCGTCGAGCTTGCGCTCGGCTGGGTCGAAGGCCTGCGCGTCGATTCCCTGGCGTTGCAACGCGGCCAGCACGCGCGCGCCGCTGTTGAGCGACACCTCACGCTCGGCCGACATGCCGCCGAGAAGAACTGCGACTTTGCCGAATTCAGCCATACGCAAGACCTTCCACCCCAGAGGCACAGAGACACAGAGAAAAGCAAGTCAAGGTTTTCCTCTGTGCTTCTGTGTCTCTGTGGTTAATGGTGTTCATGTTCATAGCGCCAGCTTGCTCGGGACGCCGCCGATCGATCCGGCGCCCATCGTGATGACGACGTCGCCGTCGCGCACGCTATCGATGATCGCCTGCGGCAGGTCGGCGATGTTTTCGACGAAGACGGGTTCAACCTTGCCGGCGACGCGCAGCGCGCGCGCCAGGCTGCGGCCGTCGGCGGCGACGATCGGCGTCTCGCCGGCGGCATAAACCTCGGCGAGCAGCAGCGCATCGACGCCGCCCAGGACATTGACGAAGTCCTCGAAACAGTCGCGCGTGCGCGAGTAACGGTGCGGCTGGAAGGCGAGCAGCAGGCGGCGGCCGGGAAAGGCGCCGCGCGCCGCGGCGATCGTCGCCTTCATCTCGGTCGGATGGTGACCGTAGTCGTCGACTAGCGTGAAGGCGCCAGCCGTTGCGAGAGTTACCTCGCCGTAGCGCTGGAAGCGCCGGCCGACACCGGTAAACTCGGCGAGCGCCTTGGCGATCGCCTGGTCGGACACACCGACTTCGGTGGCGACGGCGATTGCCGCCAGCGCGTTGAGCACGTTGTGCCGACCGGGGAGGTTAAGCGTTACCGGATAGCGCGTCGTCGTGCCGTTAACGCGCACGCACTCGAAATGCATTTGCCCGCCTTCGGCGCGGACATTTTCGGCGCGCACCGTGGCCGATTCGTCGAAGCCGTAGCTGACGATCTGCTTGCTGATCTGCGGCAGAATCTCTCGCACGTTGGCGTCGTCGACACAGACCACGGCGACGCCATAGAACGGCAGGCGCTGGAGGAAATCGACGAAGGCCTGCTTGAGCCGGCTGAAGTCGTGTCCGTAGGTTTCCATATGGTCGGCGTCGATGTTGGTGACGATCGATATGGCCGGCGACAGGAAGAGGAAGGAGGCGTCCGACTCGTCGGCCTCGACGACGATGAAATCGCCCGAGCCGAGGCGGGCGTTGGCGCCCGCCGCGTTGAGGCGGCCGCCGATGACGAAGGTCGGATCCATGCCGCCCTCGGCGAGGATCGACGCGATGAGGCTCGTCGTCGTCGTCTTGCCGTGCGTTCCGGCGACTGCGATACCCTGCTTCAGGCGCATCAGTTCGGCGAGCATCTGCGCGCGCGGAACGACGGGAATGTTGAGCGCGCGCGCGGCGGTGACTTCGGCGTTGTCGGCAGCAACCGCCGTCGACACGACGACGGCGTCGGCGCCGTCGATATTGCCGGCGGCGTGGCCGGCCGCGATGCGGATGCCGAGGCCGGCGAGGCGGCGCGTCGTCGCGTTGTCGGCCAGATCCGAGCCGCTTACCGAAAAGCCGAGGTTGACCAGCACCTCGGCGATGCCGCTCATCCCCGAACCGCCGACGCCGACGAAGTGGATGTTCTTGACTTTATGCTTCATGGTTTGGACCTCTTTTAACGCAGAGTTCTTCACACACCCGCGCGACGTCGGCGGCGGCCTCGGGCATCGCCATGGCGCGCGCACGCTCGGCCATCTGCAGCATCTGGCCGCGCGTGTAGTTGCGGATCAGGCCAACCGATTCAGGCGTCATCTCGCCCTGCGCCAGCAGGATTGCGCCGCCGGCGTTGGCGAGAAATCTGGCGTTCGCCGTCTGGTGGTCGTCAACCGCCGACGGGTAAGGAACGATAATGCTCGCCACGCCGGCCGCCGCGAGTTCGGCGACGGTCAGCGCGCCGGCGCGGCAAATGACGAGGTCGGCCCATTCGTAGGCGCCGGCCATGTCGTCGATAAAGGCAACGCAGTTGGCCTGCACACCAGCTGCCGCGTAGTTCGCCTGCAAGGTTGCGAGGTGCTTTTCACCGGCCTGATGGACGACCTGCGGGCGTTCGTCGGGGCCGATCAGCGCCAGCCCCTTGGGTACCATTTCATTGATCGCCGCAGCGCCGAGGCTGCCGCCGAGGACGAGCAGGCGGAGCGGCAATTCGGCCGGCAGACGGTCGGCGAAACGTTCGGCTGGCACCGCGAGGCGAGCTATTTCCGCGCGGACCGGATTGCCGACCCAGGCGCTGTTCGGCAAGGCCTGCGGAAAACCGCAGAGAACGCGCGCGGCGATTCTGGCGAGCACCCGGTTGGCCAGTCCGGCAACCGCGTTCTGTTCGTGGATGACCAGCGGACAGCCGAGCAGGACGGCCATCATGCCGCCCGGGAAGCTGATATAGCCACCCATGCCGAGAACGACGTCCGGCCTGACGCGGCGGATTTCGCGCCGCGCCTGCCAGAAGCCGGAGAGCAGCGCCAGCGGCAGCAGCAGCTTGCGCAACAGCCCCTTGCCGCGCAGCGCAGCGAAGCGCACCCAGGCCATCTCGTAGCCGCGCGCCGGCACCAGCCGCGCTTCCATGCCGCGCGGATTGCCCATCCAGACCACTCGCCAGCCGCCGGCTTTCATCAGCTCGGCGACGGCCAAGCCAGGGAAGACGTGACCGCCGGTGCCGCCGGCCATGATGAGGATGGTCTTAGACACGGGCGCACCGTGCATCCTGAGCCGCCGAGCGCCTATTTTGGCTGCGGCCGCGCTGCGCGCTTAACTTGCTGCGCAAGTTAGCCTTCGCCGAAATAGGCAGCGCATACACGGTCATAATTTTCCACCTCGCATGAGTTGCCTGTTT
>Ga0136636_10001210_pt1 | contig 14817 bp, 15 predicted proteins | sample AntDrymUQ8522106_2_FD_104653 | JGI IMG/M metagenome (GOLD analysis project Ga0136636, IMG submission 104653) | Polar desert sand microbial communities from Dry Valleys, Antarctica - metaG UQ852 (21.06) | ecosystem: Environmental > Terrestrial > Soil > Desert | place: Antarctica: Dry Valley... | reverse complement strand
CTTTGAAAATATGATACTAATCGCTGACGGCGGCTCAACCAAAACAGACTGGCGCCTTATTAAAGACGGAAGAGAATACAAAAAAATACAAACATCCGGATTTAATCCGTATCTGGTTGGCAGCGATGAAATTGAAGAAATTCTGTGGAAAGAACTTCAGCCTTTTATCGACAATAATGCAGTTAGTGCAGTCTATTATTATGGAGCAGGATGCTCAACAGCTGTTAAAAATCAGATAGTTGAAACGGCTTTTGAGAAAATTTTCACTAAAGCAAAATTATATATCAGTCACGACCTGCTTGCCGCTTCACACGCACTTTGTGGCGACAAAGAAGGCATTGCGGCCATACTCGGAACAGGCTCTAATTCATGCTATTACGACGGAAAAAATATCAAAGATGGTATTTTCTCGCTTGGATATTTTTTTGGCGACGAAGGAAGCGGAGCTTACATGGGGAAACAACTCATAACCGCATACTTACACAAGGAACTACCTGAAGAAGTAGCAAAAAAACTTAGTGAAGCCTACCCGATGAGCCTCGAAAATATTCTCGACGCTATTTATACCAAGCCTGCCCCAAGTCGTTTTCTGGCATCATTCAGCAATTTCATCAACGAAAACCGCAATCATCCTTATATTTACAACCTTATTACTGAAGCTTTCAGGGCATTTTACAAATACCAGGTTTGCTGCTATGAACGACATAAAGAGGTTCCGGTTCATTTTGTTGGTTCAGTTGCCTACCATTACAGGGATATCTTAACTTTGGTGGGACTTGAATTTGGCATTAATACCGGAAAATTCATCAAAGCACCAATCGAAGGACTGGTTGAATACCATCAGGAAAACAACTAAATCTTCAAATTTCTTCTGGTAATTCAGGAAAAGGCTTTATTCTTTTTTACTGCCTGCTTCAAACTTCAACGATCCTGAATTTATGCAATAACGCAATCCGGTCGGCTTCGGGCCGTCATCAAATACATGCCCCAGATGCCCGCCGCATTTGGCACAAAGGACTTCGGTACGCAGCATTCCGTGCGTAAAATCCTTTTTCTCAACTATATTTTCGTTAGTAGCTGGCTCATAAAATGCAGGCCATCCACAACCTGAATTGTATTTCGTTTTTGACTTAAAAAGCTCAGTTCCGCAGGCTGCGCACGAATAGGTTCCTTCATCAAATAAATCATCATACTCTCCGGTGAAAGGCCTTTCGGTACCTTTTTCGCGTAATATATTGAATTGAACCGGGCTTAATTCCTTACGCCATTCATCATTACTCTTATTAATTTCAAATGTATCCATTGATGTATTAGTTGATTTTGAAATATTTTTATTTCCGTTTTTTTGCGCACAAGCTGAAAAAGAAATGCTCATAAGCACAATAATCCAGGTGTTAATTAGTAGGTTCTGCATTTGTACAGGTATAATTATCAGTTTTGCAATTCATAAAACAAATTGGCGCGAACTTTGGTTTACTTATTCATTCACAAAAATCCTTAATTTTATTTTTAAATTTATTCTATGGATACTGTTCTGATCATAAGTGGCATCATTCTGCTTTTAGCAGGAATTGCAGGATGTATATTCCCGTTTTTACCCGGTCCGCCATTGGCTTACGGTAGTCTTATACTTATACAGATATCAACACACAAACCTTTTACCGAAAATTTTCTGTTCATATGGGCATTAGTCACCACCGCAGTTGTTATCGCTGATTACTATATTCCCATTTGGGGAACTAAAAAATTCGGCGGAACTAAAGGAGGGGTTTGGGGCGCAACCATTGGACTTATTGTCGGGATATTCTTTTTCCCACCTTTAGGACTGATAATTGGTCCGTTTTTAGGTGCTTTTGCAGGAGAAATAATTAATAATCAGGATAGTAATAAGGCATTTCGATCAGCCATTGGCTCATTCATTGGTTTCGTTGCCGGAACCCTCATGAAGCTTGGAATCACTATAGTTATGGGATATTATTTTATTACAGCTCTCTGGTGAAAAGAAAACCGGTTCGTTCGAAAAAATTTCATCCGGATATCTGATTTGTGTTAAAGTAAGTCCTTTTGCAGGAACTGATAATCCAGCTTCACTGCGGTTTTGACTATCAATTATATACTGAAAATCAATATCTGAAATTTTCCCCCTACCTGCATCAAGCATAGTACCGACTATGGCTCTGACCATATTGCGCAAAAAGCGGTTGCCCCTGATTGTGAATTTCAGAAAGTGTACATTTTCTTCCCATCCTGCAAATTGAATATCACAAAAAAAGTTATTCACCTGTGTATGTACCTTGCTGAAGCATTGGAAATTATGTCGTCCTGTTACTAAAGAAGCACATTTATTCATCATTTCAATATCAAGGTTGCCATGCACGAAATAAGCCTGGTTAAACATAAATGGATCTTTTTCCCTAATAATAAGATACTCATATTCACGCCACAAAGCGCTATACCTGGCATGAGCTCCGGGCATAACGGGTTGTATTCCGGTAATGGCAATATCATCAGGAAGAAATCTGTTGAGTTTGAGAACAAATTGCCGAAGTGCATCAACACTGAAAACATCATCTGAATCGAAATGCGCATAAAAAGTACTGGCATGTACACCGGCATCCGTGCGTCCACATCCGGTTATGTGATCCTTTAATCCGGCAATTTTCGTTAATCCGCTTTCGATCAAAGCCTGCACAGTTGTTGTATTAGGTTGTGTTTGCCAACCTCCGTATGCACCTCCGTTGTATGATAATTGTAAAAAATACCTGTATCCCATTCTTCCTCCTGAATGCAAATTTAGGTTTTTTACCTAAAAAGAGCTGTATTTTTATATATACATTTAAGCTTATAATATGATTATCATAACTTTATAATTGTTTTTTAGACGGGTTATAAATTGCATATTAAGATCAAAAAATTGAATCAAAAATGCTGCCTGTTTTAATAAGAATTATATCTTTACACTTCTATTGTGAATCAATTAACAATGTATAATTATACTAATCAAGTAATTACAAACAAATAAATTAATTAAAACAAATGACAAACACTGAAGTACTAATTCAAGAACTTGTAGAAAAGCATGGCCGAACCCGCAATGCTTTAATGCCGGTTTTACAGGGAATAGTATCCCGCGAAAAATTTCTTTCGGAACAAGCAATGATTGCAGTTGCACGCGAATTGGACCTTTCGGCAGCAGATGTTTACGGAACCGCTTCATTTTACACTTTCCTGGATACAAAGCCACGTGGCAAGAATATCGTAAGGGTTTGTAAGACCATTTCGTGCCATATGCAAGGGAAAGATGCTATTATTAAGGCAATTGAGGGTCACTTGTTGGTAAAAGTGGGAGATACAACTCATGACAATAAATTCACATTACTCACGGCCAATTGTCTTGGATGGTGCCACAAAGGCCCGGTTATGCTTGTAAACGATGAAGTTTTCCCTTCGGTTACTCCCGAAATGGCCATCGAAATCATTGAAGAATTCGCAAAGAAAACCACTTAAACCCAAAGGTAGAAATCTCTAATACTATGGAACAGAAACAATTAAAGAAAATAGATATAATCTTTGGATGGGATGATAAATGCACACCCATACAGGTTGTAGAAAAATCGATTAAGAAAACGCCCGAAAACATCATCCTCGATATGATAGATTCCGGGCTTAAAGGCCGGGGTGGAGCAGGTTTCCCAACCGGTTTAAAATGGAAGTTTTGCCGTAACGAAGAAGCTGAAACAAAATATGTGATCTGTAATGCTGACGAAGGTGAACCAGGTACATTTAAAGACCGTGAAATTCTTGATCGCGTTCCGGAAAAGATTTTTGCAGGAATGACTATCTGCGGATTTGTTATCGGTGCACGCGAAGGATACATTTACATAAGGGGCGAATATAATTTCATGTTAAAAACCCTGCAGAATAAAATCGATATTTTCAACCAGCAGTTGCAGACACTGAAAGTTGATTTTCATATTTTCATGCGCTCAGGAAGTGGAGCTTATGTTTGCGGCGAAGAGTCAGCACTTTTCGAATCGATGGAAGGCAAGCGCGGCGAACCACGCAATAAGCCACCATACCCAACCGTAGCAGGATACAACGGCAAACCAACTGTGATAAATAATGTGGAAACGCTGGTTTACACCTCCGAAATCTGCCGAATGGGTCCAGAGAAATTCAAAGCATTGGGAACCAGCGACTCTCGTGGATCTAAAGTTTTCTCAGTTTCGGGCGATACCCCAATAGCCGGTATTTATGAACTCGAATTAGGTATGCCGTTAAAAGATTTCGTTGATGAATTTGGTGATGGCGATACAAAAGCCATACAAGTTGGAGGCGCTTCAGGACATTGCGTTCCACGGAAAAAATTCAATGATACTATTATCGGTTTCGAAGGAATACCTACCGGTGGTTCAATGATGATCTTCAACTCAAGCCGCTCAATGTATAACGTTCTTCACGATTACCTCGAATTCTTTACCGAAGAATCGTGCGGACAATGCACACCTTGCCGCATCGGTTGCCAGCAACTGCTTAAAGGTATCGAAGCTGTAAAAAAAGGCGAACGCCCACCTGCCTATCTCGATGATCTGAAACGCCTGACAGGCACAATGAAAATTGCGGCTAAATGCGGCCTCGGACAGTCAGTCGCTAATCCATTTACATCTATCGTTGATAATTTCCGCGAAGAGATCATTTACTAATCAAGCTCTTTTAAACCCATAAAATAGGAGAAAACACCATGAGTAAATATATGGTTAACCTGAAAATAAACAACACCCCAATTCAGGTTGAAGAAGGCACCACTATACTGGAAGCCGCCAAACGCCTGAATTTTCGCATTCCAACACTGTGCAACCATCCGGATCTTACTGTAGCCGGCAACTGCCGTGTTTGTGTGGTCGAAGTGAAAGGAGCCCGATTATTGGCAGCTTCATGCGCCACTCCGGTTTCGGAAGGTATGGAAGTGAATACAAACAGCGAAAAAGTACGAATTGCCCGTAAACATGTTCTCGAACTATTGTTATCGGAGCACAATGCCGATTGTACCAAATGCTTTAAAAATGGACATTGCGAACTGCAGGAACTGGCTTCGGAATATCGCTATGGCGATCACATTTTTATCGACCTGGTAAAATCAGGAGATAAAACTCTTGATATTTCATCCCCATCCATAACTAAGGATTCAAGCAAATGTATCCGTTGCCAGCGTTGTGTTCGCACATGTACCGAATTACAATCCGTTAGTGCCCTGGCAGTTGTAAACAAAGGAGATCATCAAACTATCTCAACATTCCTTGGCAAACCATTAAACGATGTAGTTTGTACCAATTGCGGACAATGCATCAACCGCTGCCCGACGGGAGCTTTGTACGAAAGAAATTACATGGAGGAAGTATGGCATGCCATATACGATCCTAACAAATTTGTGGTTGTTGAAACAGCTCCTGCAACGCGCGTAGCCCTTGGTGAAGACCTTGGTATTGAAACCGGACAGCGTGTTACGGGTAAAATGGTTTCAGCTTTGCGCAAAATGGGATTCAACAAAGTTCTTGATACCGATTTTACTGCCGACCTTACCATAATGGAAGAAGGTACCGAATTGCTGACACGTCTGAAGAAAGCCATTGTTGATAAAGACGAAACAGTAAAACTCCCTATGATGACATCTTGTTCTCCTGGCTGGGTGAAGTTTCAGGAGCATATGTATCCTGACATGCTTGATAATCTTTCATCATGCAAATCGCCACAACAAATGTTTGGTGCGCTGGCCAAAACCTATTATGCTGACAAGATCAACATCAAAGCTGAAAACATGGTTGTTGTTTCAATCATGCCATGTACAGCAAAAAAATTCGAATGTAACCGGTCCGAAATGCGTGACTCAGGATTCAAAGATGTTGATTACGTGCTTACTACCCGCGAATTAGCAATGATGATAAAGCAGGCAGGTATTGAGTTTGATAAACTTGAAGATGATAATTATGACAGTATTCTGGGCGAATCTTCCGGTGCAGCCGTAATTTTCGGAACTACCGGGGGAGTTATGGAGGCAGCACTTCGAACTGCCTATGAAATAGTTACAGGCAATGAAGTTCCATTTACAAATCTTAACATTCAACCTGTAAGGGGAATGGAAGGAGTAAAAGAAGCCACTATAAAAATAAAAAACACAAAACCTGAATGGAGTTTCCTTGAGGGTGTGGATTTGAACGTTGCAGTTGCTCATGGTCTTGCCAATGCTAAACAACTTATGGATTCAGTACAATCAGGTGAATCGAACTATCATTTCATCGAAGTTATGGGATGCCCAGGAGGTTGTATTGGTGGTGGCGGACAACCAATTCCAACATCAGCAGAAATCCGAAAGAGAAGATCTGATGCCATTTATGCTGAAGATATGGGAAAAAGTATACGTAAATCGCACGAAAACCCTGAAATTGTTGAGGTTTATAAAGAATACCTCACTCACCCGCTAGGGCACAAATCGCATGAATTACTTCACACTCACTATAAGGCTCGCAAACGCTACTAATCACAAGCCAATTAACCAAAAGGCCGCTCTGTAACAGAGCGGCTTTTGCATTTTCATAAAGATACTTCTTACTTTCTTTTTCAAAAACAGAATACAAAAATTACAAACACAAAAACTAACAGTAAGCATCTATTATTTAGATCAATTATAAATTTACTGTTATTCGATTAACAATGTGAATAAAATAACAATGAGTTTGTTTATTAGTTTAAAATATCTAATTTTGCACTCTGTATAAAAGACCCTCTTAAATGTTTTATCATACTCATTTAAAAGACTTTACCACGAAACGAACAGATTAGAAACGATAAAAATGAAATTAAAAGAAATAGCATCCATACTCAATGCAGAAGTTATTTGCGGGCACAGCAAACTTGAAAGAGACGTTGAAGCTGTATTTGCTTCAGACCTGATGAGCGATGTGCTTACTATTGACAGCGATAAACTCCTTCTCCTTACCGGACTTGTGAATATACAAACAATCCGCACCTCCGAAATGTCGGATATAAAAAATATTGTACTTGTACGCAATAAAAAAGCCAGTGCCGAAATGATTGCGTTAGCAGAAGAAAACAGGATTGTTATTATGCAATGCAGTTATTCCATGTTCAAATCATGTGGTTTATTATTTGCAAACGGATTAAACCCTGTTTACTAATCAATAAGTAAGATGCGATTCGAATATAACATTGAAGCGGGTAACTTTACTAAAGCAGGTGATGCTTCGAGTAGTTTTAAAAAAGTACTGAAACAGCTGAATGTCGATCCACAGATTATTAAGCGGATCGTTGTTTCACTTTACGAAGGGGAAGTAAATATAGTTGCTCATGCCAATGGTGGGAAGGTGATATGTGAAGTAGATACAAACCGCGTTCAGATAAAGCTGATTGATGAAGGACCAGGCATACCTGATATTGAAAAAGCAATGCAGGCAGGATATTCAACTGCATCAGCAAAAGTAAGGGAAATGGGATTCGGAGCTGGAATGGGACTTCAAAACATAAAAAATAATGCCGACACTTTTAATATTCAAAGTGAAGTTGGCGTAGGTACACAGCTTGAAATTATTGTTAACCTGCCAAAAGCCTAATAAATGGACAGCAAGCACTTTCATCATGCGTTAAAAATAAGCGACGATCTATGCATCGGATGCTCGCATTGCATGAATGTATGTCCTACTGAAGCCATTAGGGTACGAAATGGAAAAGCAATTTTATATGAAAACAGGTGCGTTGATTGTGGCGAATGCTTCAAAGCATGCCCGGTAAGTGCCATTTTTATCGATCAGGACGATTTTAAACGTATACAAGCCTTTAAATACCGTATTGCCTTGGTTCCTGCAGTTTTCATAGGCCAATTCCACGAAGGTATTTCCCGCGATCAGATTCTTGCCGCTATTCTTGCTAACGGATTCACTCATATATACGAAGTAGAAACAAGTGTCGACCTGCTTGCCAATGAGGTAAAAGCATATGCAAAAGCGCATCCTGAAAAGAAACCGCTGATATCATCTTTCTGTCCGGCTATTATCAGATTGGTACAGGTAAAATTCCCTGCATTAACGGAGCATATCATGCTTCTGAAACCGCCTTTAGATATTACCGCTTTATATTGCCGTAAGGAACTTACTGATCAGGGTATTAATCCGGCCGAAATAGGTGTTTTTTATATTACGCCGTGTGCAGCTAAAATTGCGGCTATCAAAAGTCCTGTAGGCGAAGATTATTCTATGATTACTGGTGTTATCAACATGGATACGCTGTACAATAAAGTTTACAAACATATACGCAACGACAGATCAACACAGCCCATAATTATCCCGAATAAGCATCTTTCGAAAACTGCTCTTCAATGGACTCTTACACACGGCGAAGCCTCAAATGTCCCTGGCCGTAGTCTGGCCATTGACGAAATTCACAATGTGATTGAGTTTCTGGAAAAAATTGAAACCGATGAAATAGCAGATATTGATTTCCTCGAATTGCGTGCCTGCGACGAAAGTTGTGCCGGTGGTGTTCTGCTTTCGACTAATAGATTCCTGGTAGCTGAAAGGTTGAGAGCATTTCCAACAGTTGTTGATACAAAAGATGCTCAGCAAGATGGAATTCATAAATATTCCGATTACCTGCTCCGAAGGATCAACATTCAAGCTATCAATCCGCGAAGCATGATGAAACTGGATGAAAATATGGAAGAAGCAATGCGTAAAATGGAAAAATCGACCCGCATGTTGCAATGCCTTCCGTTAACCGATTGTGGCGCCTGCGGATCGCCGAATTGCCAGGCTTTTGCAAACGATATTGCGCTGGGTGAAGCTGATATCCGACAGTGCATATTTATTCAGAAAAACCGGGAGCAAACCGGTGAGCTTACCCCCGACGAATCGCTAGAAATGATGAAAAGCATTTGGGGAAATGATAAATTTTTTTCGAACCGTAAATAACATTAACCTAATATGCAGGTAAAAGACATAATAAAAGCACTTGAATTAAAAATTTTCGGCGGAAACCAAGGTCTGGATCGTGAAATTACCGGGGGCTATACATCTGATTTATTGAGCGATGTTATGGGATATGCCGAAAATGGTAAAATATGGATTACCTTGCAGACACATAAAAATGTAATTGCAATAGCTTCATTAAAAGATCTGGCTGCAGTTATCCTGATTAAAGGAAATGATCCCGACCCGGATATGCTGGTACAGGCTATAGAAGAGGGAATACCCGTACTTGGAACCAACGAGGAAGCTTTTGAAATAACAGGTAAATTATTCAATCTGCTAAACCACTAAAAATGAACAGTTACCGGGCTGATCTTCATATCCATACAGTACTGTCACCATGTGGGAGTCTGGATATGAGCCCGGCAAAAATAATAGAAAAAGCCCTTGAAAAAGGTCTTGATATTATCGGAATTACAGATCACAACTCAACCAGGCACTGTAAACTAATCAGCAAACTGGCAGCAACCGAAGGAATATTTGTCCTGATGGGTGCCGAAGTAACCACCCGCGAAGAAGTCCATTGCCTTTCGTTCTTTGAAAATGATGATCAATTGTTGGATTTCCAGGCTTACCTGGAAGCTCACCTCCCTCCTATTTTGAATGATACCAAAAAGTTCGGGTACCAGGTTGTAATTGATGAAGATGAACAGATAATCGATGAAATTGAGTTCCTGCTTATTTCGGCACTCAACCAATCCATTGACCAGATTGAACAGAAAGTTCATTCATTAGGTGGTATTTTCATACCTGCACATATCGACCGGCCGAGTTACAGCATCACAAGCCAGCTGGGATTTATTCCTGCAGACCTGAACATTGATGCTATTGAGATTTCTGCCTCCTGTAAAGCTGAATCGGTTCTTCCTTTTATCACTAAACAAAAGGACGTATCTATTATCAGAAATTCGGATGCCCATTATGAAGATCAGATTGGCAAAGTATTTACCACCTTTGAAATGGAACACCGCAGTTTCGATGAAGTTAAACTTGCTCTGCACCGAATGTTGGGACGAAATACAAGAATAGTATGAAAGATTTATCTCTTCACATACTCGATATACTTCAAAACTCAGTAACGGCAGGAGCTTCGCTGATTGAACTTGATATTAACGAAGATCCCGCCAAGGACAAGTATTCTGTAAAATTTACTGACAACGGAAGAGGTATGGATGCAGCAATGGTACAACAGGTAACCGATCCTTTTTTTACCACAAGGACCACACGGAAAGTAGGATTGGGATTACCTCTACTAAAGCAAAATGCCGAACAAAGCGGAGGCTGGCTGAGTATTCATTCCACACCGGGCAAAGGAACAGAGGTTCAAGCTGTTTTTGGTTACAGCCATATCGACAGGCTACCAGCAGGCGATATTGCAGGAACAATGGCACTTACCGTTTCATCGTATCCGGCTATTGAATTCATTTATACGCATAACACACCCGAAGGCACTTTTATATTCGACACTAAGGAAATAAAAGAAACCCTGGAGACTGTTCCGATAAGCAATCCGCAGGTAATCGCATTTATGAAAGATCTGATACGCGAAAACCTCGAAGCAATAAAAGCATCATAATTAAACTGCAAAGAAATTTACTAATCATTGTAAAAACCAAAATCACATGACCAAGATCACATCACTGGCTGATTTAAGGAGGATTAAATCCGATGTAGAAGCAAAAATGAGCCTTCGCGAACGGAGCGAAACCCCTGAAAGCATGGTTCAGATCAGAGTTGCAATGGCAACATGCGGAATTGCATCCGGCGCTAAAATTGTAATGGATTACATGATCGATGAACTTGACAAACGCAACATCCCTGCCGTGGTAACACAAACAGGCTGCATGGGCTATTGCTATGCCGAACCTACAATTGAAATTACCCGTCCCGGACACGGCCCCATAGTTTTTGGGTTTGTCGATTCGAAAAAAGCGGATCAGATCATCGAAAAATACATCAAAAACGGTGAACTTCTCGATGGCATCATCCCTGTTAACTACGAAAATATTGAAGGCAAGAAATAAATTCAGGAGGAAAACACTATGACACAATACAAAATGCACCTTTTGGTGTGCGGAGGAACCGGTTGCAGGGCTTCGGAAAGCGAACTGCTGTTTCACAACCTCAAGAAAGAAGTCTTCGAAAAAGGGCTTGAAAACGATGTTCAGGTTATTACTACCGGCTGCTTTGGTTTCTGCGAAAAAGGACCAATCGTAAAAGTAATGCCCGACAATACGTTCTATACCCAGGTAAAACCTGATGATGCTATAGAAATAATTGCAGAACATGTGATAAAAGGCCGCAGGGTTACCCGATTGCTGTATGTTAATCCGGAAACTGAACAACATGTTGCTGACTCAAAACACATGGGCTTCTACCGCAAACAATTGCGTATAGCATTGCGTAACTGCGGTTTTATTGATCCTGAAAATATTGAAGAATACATTTCGCGCGACGGCTATGCTGCTTTGGCAAAATGTTTGACCGAAATGACTCCTGCTCAGGTAATTGAAGAGATGAAGAAGAGCGGTCTGCGCGGACGTGGCGGCGGTGGTTTCCCTACAGGTCTCAAATGGGAAATTACAAGCAAGAGCCAGGCTGATCAGAAATATGTGGTTTGTAATGCCGACGAGGGAGATCCAGGCGCATTTATGGACCGTTCAATCCTTGAAGGCGACCCACATTCAGTAATTGAAGCTATGGCCATTTGCGGATATTGCATTGGTGCAACAAAAGGAATTGTGTATATCCGCGCTGAATATCCGTTGGCAGTTGAAAGGCTTAAAATTGCCATGAAACAAGCCGTTGAATTTGGTTTATTAGGCAAAAATATTTTCGGAACCGGTTTCGAATTTGAAATCGATATCCGTTACGGAGCCGGAGCATTTGTTTGTGGAGAAGAAACTGCACTTATACACAGCATGGAAGGCTTACGTGGTGAACCAACAATAAAACCTCCATTCCCAAGTGTATCGGGATATTTAGAAAAACCAACCAACGTTAACAATGTTGAAACTTTTGCCAATGTTCCTGTAATTATCATCAAAGGAGCTGAATGGTTTGCATCCATCGGGAGCGAAAAGTCAAAAGGAACCAAAGTATTTGCATTAGCCGGAAAAATTAATAACGTAGGACTTATCGAAGTACCTATGGGAACGACGCTTCGCGATATTATTTTTGAAATCGGTGGTGGTATTAAAGACGGAAAGAAATTTAAAGCTGTTCAAACCGGTGGACCATCAGGGGGGTGTTTAACTGAAAAACATCTTGATATAGCTATCGATTTTGACTCACTAACAGCTGCCGGTTCTATGATGGGATCGGGTGGTATGATTGTATTGGATGAGGATGACTGTATGGTTTCTATCGCAAAATTCTACCTCGATTTTACCGTTGAAGAATCCTGTGGTAAATGTGCTCCCTGTCGTATTGGCAACAAGCGCCTGAACGAGATGCTCGAAAAAATATGTGAAGGAAAAGGTACTATGAAAGATCTCGACCTTCTGCGCAATCTAAGCCATGTTGTTAAAGACACTTCGCTATGCGGATTGGGACAAACTTCTCCGAACCCTGTGCTTTCAACAATGGACAATTTCTATGATGAATACTTAGCCCATATTGTTGATCACAGATGTCCGAGTGGGCAGTGTAAAGCGCTGCTTCAATATGTGATTGAAGCTGAAAACTGTGTTGGATGTACTGCCTGTGCCCGTAATTGTCCTGTTAATGCAATTGCCGGTGAGCGTAAAGGTATTCATGTAATTGATCAGGCAACCTGTATCAAATGTGGCGCCTGCCTCGAGAAATGTAAGTTCAATGCAGTGTTTATCAAGTAACGAAAGGGGAATAAACCATGGAAATGATCAATATAAAAATAGATAACAAAGATATAAAGGTAGCCCCCGGGACTACTATACTGGATGCTGCAAAATCAGTAGGGATAAATATTCCTACACTATGTTACCTCCACCTGCACGACTTCGATATCACAAACAAACCGGCAGGTTGTCGCATCTGTGTGGTTGAAGTAAAAGGACGCCGCAACCTGGCACCTGCCTGCGCTACGGATTGTTATGAAGGAATGGAAGTGAGTACACACAATATTCGTGTACTCAACAGCCGCAAAACAGTTCTTGAACTTATACTCAGCGATCACCCTACCGATTGTCTTGTTTGCTCCAAAAGTGGAAGTTGCGAATTACAAACCCTGGCTCAGGATATGGGAATACGCCAAATCGAATATCAGGGCGAGCAATCACATTATAAAGAAGATACATCACCAGCTATTATTCGCGATGTGGACAAATGTATTATGTGCCGTCGTTGCGAAATGATGTGTAATGATGTACAAACTGTAGGAGTACTTTCAGCTGTTAACCGCGGATTTATGTCGGTGGTAGCTCCGGCTTTCGAAATGAACCTCGACCACAGTGTTTGTACTTATTGCGGACAATGTGTGGCCGTTTGCCCTACTGGCGCTCTTACAGAAGTAGATAACACTAACCAGGTTATACGCGCTTTAGCTGATCCTTCGAAAACGGTTATTGTACAAACAGCTCCTGCTGTCAGGGTTGCTTTAGGTGAAGAATTCGGGATGGCGCCGGGAACAAGAGTAACCGGTAAAATGGTTTCAGCCTTGCGAAGCCTTGGATTTGATTATGTTTTTGATACTGATTTTGGTGCCGACCTTACTATTATGGAAGAAGGCACTGAGTTACTTGATCGTATCACACGCCATCTTAATGGCGACAAAACCGTTAAATTACCAATGCTTACTTCATGCTGTCCGGCTTGGGTTAATTTCTTCGAACACCAGTTCCCTGAAATGAGCGATATTCCTTCCACGGCCCGTTCACCACAGCAGATGTTTGGTGCCATTGCTAAAACCTATTTTGCCGATAAGCTTGGAATAAAACGCGAAAACATGGTTGTAGTTTCTATTATGCCTTGTCTGGCTAAAAAATACGAATGTCAGCGTGATGAATTTGCAACTAATAGCAATCCTGATGTTGACTTTTCAGTTTCAACCCGCGAACTGGCTCATCTGATCAAACAGGCAAATATCAATTTCACTTCGTTGCCTGACCAGGATTTCGACCATCCGATGGGCGAATCAACCGGGGCCGCAGTAATATTTGGAACAACTGGTGGTGTAATCGAAGCTGCTGCTCGCACAGCTTATGAACTTTTCACAGGGAAAACACTTGAGAAAGTTGATTTCAAACAACTTCGCGGTATGGAATGGATACGTGAAGCAACCGTTGATTTCGACGGAACACCAATTAAAATTGGTATAGCTCATGGATTAGGCAATGCGCGCAAATTGTTGCAGGACATTAAAGACGGAAATTCATCCTACCATGCCATCGAAATTATGGCATGTCCCGGGGGATGTATCGGCGGAGGCGGCCAACCGCTTCACTATGGTGATACAAGCATTTTAATGGCCCGTCAGAAAGCAATTTATACCGAAGATGAAGCCAAAACAATCCGCAAATCGCATGAGAACCCTTATATTCAGCAATTATATGCCGAATTCCTTGGCAAACCAATGAGCGAAAAGTCGCATCATTTGCTTCACACAAAATATTTCGACAAGAGCAAACCAGCCGAAATAGATGAATAAGCAAGGATAAGAAGGTAAATAATTTTAAAGAAAAATCGTTATGGCAAATATAAAAATAAGCGAGCAGAAGGTTCTACAGATTGAAGCTATCTGCAAAAATTATAACAACGAAAAGGGCGAACTCATAAATGTTTTGCACCAGACACAAAGCCTGGT
>Ga0136636_10001206_pt1 | contig 14855 bp, 10 predicted proteins | sample AntDrymUQ8522106_2_FD_104653 | JGI IMG/M metagenome (GOLD analysis project Ga0136636, IMG submission 104653) | Polar desert sand microbial communities from Dry Valleys, Antarctica - metaG UQ852 (21.06) | ecosystem: Environmental > Terrestrial > Soil > Desert | place: Antarctica: Dry Valley... | reverse complement strand
CGCTGCTCACCGCCGACGAGGAGAAGCTCCTCGGGTGGTCGATCATCAACGACAACTGCCCGGCCAGCCGCGAGCGGATGGTGCGGGCGAACCTGCGGCTGGTGGTTTCGATCGCCAAAAACTACTCCGGTCGCGGGCTGAGCCTGCCGGACCTGATCGAGGAAGGCAACGTCGGGCTGCTGCGGGCCGTCGAGGGCTTCGACCCGGCCCAGGGGGCCCGCTTCAGCACGTACGCCAGCTGGTGGATCAAGCAGGCGATCAAGCGGGCCCTGATCAACGCGGTCCAGCCGATCCACGTCCCCGCGTACATGGTCGAGCTTATCGCCCGTTGGAAGCAGGCCAGCCAGAAGCTCGAGCACGAGCTGCGTCGTCCGCCCTCGCTGCAGGAGCTGGCCGACGAGATGAACCTGCCGCTGAAGAAGATCCGGATCATCAAGCGGGCGGTCAAGGCCTTCCGGGCCCCGGCCCAGGCCCCGATCGACGACAACGGCGAGGTGATGAACATCGGCGACCTGTTGGCCGACGAGCGGACGGCGCTGCCCGAAGACTACATGTTCCGGGACGACGAGCTGAAGACCATCCGCAAGCTGCTGGACGCCATCGACGAGCGCGAGGCGAGGATCCTGCGGCTGCGTTTCGGGCTCGACGGGCAGGAACCGCTGACGCTCAAGCAGATCGCCAACGAGATCGGCATCAGCCGCGAGCGCGTCCGGCAGATCGCCGACGAGGCCCTCCGCAAGCTCAACAGCCAGATCACCGACGACCAGCCGAGCCGGTTCTTCAAGGAGAATCGAGCGGCCTGCCCCGAGCGGGCGGTTCAGGACCCGTCGGCCCCAATCGCCCGGCGCCGAACCCGCGGCCCGGACGAGTCGGGGGATCGCTGCGGGAGCGTTGCCGATCCCGATGGTCTATCGCTCGATGCGCTCGAACAGGCCGACGCGATGGCGGTGCTCGATCTCTCGGATCTGGGCATGGCCGCCGGCGTTTGCGGGACCGACGGGAGCGACGGCCCGGCTCGCCCGGCTCCGCTGCTCCCGCCGGATGGACACTCCCAGAACGGTTCGATGAATGGGCCGGTGGCCCTCGACGGGCCCGACGAACCGACCGATTACCAGCGGGCCTGCTGAGCCCCGAGTCCTCATGATCGTCCCCGGTGGGGCCACATCCGGCGGCCCGGCCTCCAACACGCTCTCTCTCGCGCCCGGGCCCGGGTCGTCATGCTTGGCATCGGCGACCCGGGCGTTTTTTTGTCTCGCTCGGGTCCGTGGGACGCCCCGCGACGCCCCCCGGGGACGTACAAGAATCGGCTACCATGAAAGCCCCGCGGAGCCCGGCGGGACCGGCCGCGAGTCGCGGCCTCTCCACGCCGGGTCTGGAGCCGATGCCGATGCCGATCCCGACAAGAATGACGATGCGGCGCGTTGCGTGCGTGATCAGCGTGGTCAGCGCGATGAGCGGGCTGTGCCTTCCCTCGAGCCCGGCCCGTGCCGACGAGTTCGTGGACCGCGTCAACGCGCCGTTCAAGCAGATCCCCGACGACAAGCGTTCGGATACGGTGTTGCTCCCGCTACTGGCCGCGATGGACCCGGCGCCCGACGAGGTCAACACCCAGGCCCGGGCCGCGCTGCTGGCCAACAAGGGGCCGGGCTGGAGCCAGGCCGCCGCCTGGGCCCAGAAGCCCGCCCAGAAGGCCGTCATCGACGCCCTCGACAAGGTCACGAAGGAGGAGGACCGCCTCAAGGCGTACGCCTTCGCCCAGCCCTACGGCGCCGAGGCGATGGGGGCTCAGAAGGATGCCCTGGACCTGATTTCAAGGGGTTTCTACACCGAGCTTGGCGAGCCGGCGCTTCTGGGCGCGGCCCGCTTCGGCTACATGCCCGCGCTCGAGCAGGCGGGCGTGCTGGCCCACGTCGAAGCTTCTCGCCGGCTGGAGGACGGCGACTGGACGGGCGCGAGCAAGGTCATCACCGACTGGGTCTTCTTCTCGCGGCAGCTGGCCGACCGCCCATTCATGAAAGAGAAGAAGTGGGCCATCGAGTCCATGAAGCTCGGCCTCGAGCGACTCCGGGACATGGCCTATGTCGATTCCCGCTCCGAGAAGCGGGCTGCGGACCCGGCAAAGGTGCGCGAGCTCATCACCCGCCTGCGTGAGCGCCGCGGGTTCCTGATGCTCGACCGCATCACTCTGCCTGAGGCGGACTTCATCGCCGGCGAGCAGATGGTCGGTCTTGTGATGACGCCCGGTGCCGGCCCGAACCCCGACCGCTTCGGGCCGTACATGGCCCGCGCCGGCGCGGCCGAGCGTCCCCTCCGCCTGTTCAGCTCTTCGGCCTATTGGGACTCGGCGGCGGCGGAGCACGCCAACAGCCGCGAAACCAAGGCGATGCTCGAGGGCATCCACCTGGACTGGGGCAAGCGCTGGCAGCTCTCGCCGTTCGACCGGCTGGTGCAGACGGTGACGGACTATCGCCGCCGTGTCGCCACTTCGCCCAAGTTCTCCATGCTCAACACGTCGTACCGCGACGTGGACCAGCTCTTCCCGCTGCGGCAGGAGCTCCGGGCCGAGCTGGCCGGCACGCGCATGGCCCTTGGTGCCTATGGCTTCTTCCTCCGCCAGAAGTCGCTCCCCCCGGGCCTTGAAGCCACGCGGCCGGCCTACATCGACGTCATCGACAAGGACCCCTTCAGCAAGCGCATCAACGACATCCGCTACTTCGTCGCGCAGCGCGACACGCCCAACGACGATCAGGGGCAGCCCAAGCCGCACGTCATCAAGGTCTTCCCCCCCGCGCCCGCCTCCAGCTTCGAGGTCCCGCTGGGCCCGGACCAGTTCGTCGTCTTCTCCGTCGGCCCCGACGACGCGGCCGACTTTGCGCTGCAGTCCACCCAGGGCCGCGCGAACGTCCGCGGCGACTACCTGCTCTTCCCGCCGCTGCTCTCGCTCTATCGCCAGCGGCTCATCGACATCGACCAGCTCAAGTAACCCGCCGTCCCTCCCGGTCCGAGCGCGTCCCGCCTCCCAACAATCAGCCCCAGACCCCCGCCCCCCATGACCACCACCGCCCACAAGCTCGTCATCATCGGCTCCGGCCCCGCCGGCTGGACCGCGGCCATCTACGCCGCCCGCGCAAACCTTGAGCCCGTCGCCTTCATCGGCGTCCCCAAGCAGGACCCGGGCCCGGTGCTGCCCGGCGGGCAGCTCATGCTCACCACCGAGGTTGAGAACTACCCCGGCTTCCCCAAGGGCATCAGCGGCCCGGAGATGATGGCCCAGTTCCAGGCCCAGGCCGAGCGCTTCGGCACCCGCGTCCACATGGAGGACGTGGTCAAGTGCGAGTTCTCGCTCGACCCCGCGAAGCACCCGCACGTGCTGCACACGTCCGAGGGCAAGGTCGTCCACGCCCACGCGGTCGTCGTCGCCACCGGCGCCGTCGCCAACTGGCTCAACCTCGAGAACGAGATGCGCTTGGCCCGCAACGGCGGGGGCGTCTCGGCCTGCGCCGTGTGCGACGGGGCGCTCCCGGCGTTCCGCAACCAGCCCTTGGCCGTCGTCGGCGGCGGTGACACGGCGATGGAAGAGGCGTCCTACCTCACCAAGTTCGGTTCGACGGTCTACATCATCCACCGACGCGATTCGTTCCGCGCCAGCCGCATCATGCAGGATCGGTTCATGAGCCGACCCAACGCCAAGGTTCTGTGGAACAAGGCCGTTGTCGACGTGCTCAGCGAGAAGTCCGCCGACGCCCACGCCCCCGGCGGGTTCTCCGAGCGGATCAGCGGAGTGCTGCTCGAGGACACTGTCACGCGGGAGCGTTCCACGCTGGAGGTCCGCGGGCTGTTCATCGCCATCGGCCACACCCCCGCGACCCGCGTGCTCATGCCCGAGCCGGCCGAAATCGACAAGGTCGACCTCAAGAATGTCCATAGCTGGTACCAGCGCCTGGAGCTGCAGCACGCACGTGGGGCGGCCGGCATGGCCAAACGCGTCGAACCCGGCGCAGGCTTCCCCAAGGACTGGTCGGAGAAGTACGCCAGGATGGTGTATCTCTATCACCAGCCGGGCAACCGCCACCTCGAGCTGGAGCCCAACGGATATGTCCACCTGCCGGGTCGAACCAGCGTCACGAACATTCCGGGCGTGTTCGCGGCGGGCGATGTTGCCGACGCGGCGTATCGGCAGGCCGTGACGGCCGCGGGCATGGGCTGCATAGCGGCCCTGGACGCCGAGCGGTGGCTCGCCGCCGTCGGCGTGCACTGAGGTTGGCCTGCGGGCCAGCTTCCCGGCTCGGTCCCTGAGCGGTTCAGTTCTTGGAGTCGCGGAAGCGGCGGTAGTCGTCGGCGGGCTTGCCGTCGGCGAACTCCCAGACGGTGATCTCGAGGTCCTTGACGCCCCACTTGAGCGCCTGCTCGTGGGTCGCGTAGAGCACGTCGAGCCTGCGGCCCTTGATCGCCCCGCCGCGGTCGAGCACGGGGACCACGCGGCCCTGGTCGTAGCCCGGCACGCTGATGATCGAGCCCAAGGGCAGGACGCGGGAGTCGGCCGCGACCAGCCGCATGCCGTTGGTGAACACATTGTGGATGCTGGAAGTGATGCCGTCGGCGGAGCCGGCGCACGACTGCTCGTCGGGTGAGTAGGCGGTCACCCGCATCTTGATCGTGCGTGCCGCGCGGACCGGGCGGCCGTTGAAGAACCGCGTGCCCGCCGGGTAGCCGTCGAGAACGATGGGCGCGACCCGCTCGGGGGCAACCGGCTCCGCCGGCTCCATGGCGGGCGCTTCCTCGATGAACTGCGCGGGGATCTGGGCGGCCCACAGCGCGTCGGCCGTCGGCTCGCCGTCCAGATCGTGCATTTCCTGAGCGGCGTCGACTAGGCCCGATTCTGCGGCCGCGCGGGCTGTACCCGACGCGTCAACCGCCGCCAAGGCATCCAGCGTCCGCCGGGCCGTCGCTTCCTTGGTCACGATCGCGGAAGCCGCGACCAGCGCCGCCAGCGCACCGACGCCCAGCAGCTGCAGCACGGGGCTGGAACCACGACGCGACGCCCGGGCGGTTGTCCAATCTCGGTTGTTCAAGCTGTTCTGCCCTTTTCCTGCGCCTGGGCTGAAGCTCGAGCGGGGCTTGAGTGAGCGTTCAAGGCGCTCATCCACGCATGGTCCGTCGGATCTTCAAACTCGGGCTGGGAGTGCCTCGCGGAGAGTGAAAGGTACAGAGCACTTGAAAACATGGCCCGGAATCTACGCTCACTGTTCGCTCCCGACCACGAAGCCCTACGGCCTAGGACGGTTGCACCGCCGAGATCGGGGATGGTTCACGGAAATCCGCCACCCGATAACCGGGTGGCAGAGTCACATCTCACCCTCGGAGGGGAAGCTGGGCAACATGGGCGACGCGGCCCGCGGCTCACCCGGATGACGCCGGCACGTCCCGCGGCACGAATGGCCCGTCCGCCGGGCCCGGCTCCGGAAGCCGGCCGTGGGTCTGCAGCCGAATCTGGGCCCGTAGCTCCAGACGCAGGGCGTCGACGCGGCGGGCGAGCAGTTCGAGCCCGGCGTCGGGGCCGAGGGCTTTGAGGCTGGCGAACTGGATCGGCTCGCCGTACCGCACGGCGCACCGCTGCCCGATGAGCCGGGGCAGCCGCCGATGGCGGGGCCAGGCGTCGTAACACCCCTCGACTGCGGCGGGAACAATCGGCACGCCGGACCGTGCCAAGAGCAGCCAGACGCCGCGTTTGAAGGAATAGATGGCCCCATCGGGCGAGCGCGAGCCCTCGGGGAAGATGACGACCACGCGTCCGTCCTTGAGCTGGGCGATGGAGGTGCGGATGGCGGCGGCATCGCCACTACTGCCTCCCCCGCCGCGCGGCTCGCTCTCGCGGATCGGTATCACGCCCAGCCCGTGCAGGATCGCGCCGAGGACGGGGTTCTTGAACAGGCCCTGCCGCGCGATCGCGGCCATATTCCGGTGCCGGATGCCCACGCCCACCAGCGGCGGGTCCAGGTGGGACTGGTGGTTGGCGATGACCAAGAGCCCACCCGTTGCCGGGATGTTGCTCACGCCCTCGAACCGCACGCGGTAGAACAGCGTGTAGGCGGCGACGACGATCCAGTAGCAGACCCTGTAGAACAGGATCTCGCGGAGCGGTCGGGATGGATCAAGGGCGCGAAGGCGGGAGAGCATGGTCGGGCGGGGTGCGGACCGGCTCAGCCGCGGGGAAGAGCGCCGGGAATCGGGGGATAGGACACGCGGGGGGAAGGGTGACGCTGCGCCTCCCGCTCCAAAAGATGGCGGCGGGCGTGGGCCTCGAGGGTATCGACCACCTGCGCGAAAGCCATCTCCGAGGTGTCGAGCCGGTACGCATCGGCCGGGCACGTCAGCGGGCCGTCGGTCCGGGACGAGTCGGACTGATCGCGGGCGATGATGTCCTGCTCCAGGCGGTCGAGTTCCGCGGGGCGGCCTTCGCGGGCGAGCTGCTCGGCCCGGCGGATTGCGCGAACGCGCGGCGAGGCAAAGAGGAAGAACTTCACATCCGCATCGGGGAACACGACCGAACCCTGGTCGCGGCCCTCGGTCACCAGGCGCGGGTGGGCGATGCCGATCTGCCGCTGCTTGCGGACCATCTCCCGCCGGAGCTCCGAGACGCTGGCGATCGACGAGACGATGCGCGTCACGTCCGGGTCGCGGAGCCGGTGCACGATGCTGCGCCCCGAGCACATGAGCGTGGGCGGATCGGTGTCGAAATCGAAGTGCAGGTCCTCGCGTTCGACGGCTTGGACGAAGCAGCGGTGGTCGGAGGGGTCGACGTGCTGGTCGAGGGCGATGGCGGCCGCCGCACGGTACATCGCGCCGGTGTCGAGAAACTCCAGTCCCAGCGAGTGGGCCAGGGCCCGCGCGACGGTGGACTTGCCCGTCCCGGCCGGGCCGTCGATCGTGATGATCAGGCGCTGGGGCATGGGTCCGTCCTCGGTGGCCCGGTGCAAGCCGAGCGGGAGCACTCTCACAGGTGCAGGCGCCAGCAATCCGGCACGAGTGGATCCGTCACTCGTCGGCGTCGGTTCCCGGCTCGGGATCGGCCTCGTCGTCGGCATCCAGAAGGCCCTCCGCGTCCGGGACCGTCGCCACCTGCGGGGCGATGACCGACTCGAGCACCACCTTGGCCTGGCGGATGGCCTCGACCGGGTCGGCGCCCGCCCCTCCCCCACCGACATCGCCTCGAAAATCCAGTGCAAGTGTACCGGTGTAGCCCACGGCCTGGACGACCTTCGTGTATTCCACGAGATCGAACGGCTCGTGGACCGGCTGGCCGGTCGCGCCCGCCTTCCTCGGCTTGAAGCCCACGACAGAGGCGTTGACGGCGCTGGCGTAGGGCGTGAGGCGACGGAGATAGAGCAGGGGGTCGGGAGAGCGGCTAGCGCTGTAGTAATCAGGGAAAGTGCCGATGCGGAAGCCGCCGACCTTCTTGATGAGTTCGGTGAGCTTGTCGGGGTCGGCCGTCAGGCCCGGGGATGGGCTCAGCAGGATGTTGACCTCGAGCCGCTCGGCGACCTGCAGGACCCTGCGGAGGCGCTCGATGGTGAAGTCGTACGAGTCCTCGGAGTCCTCGGCGGAGATCGCGACGCCGACGGAGTTGCACCCGAGCCGGCTGGCGGCCTGGACGACCTTCTGGAGGCGCGCGATCGCCGCGTCGCCCGCCGCGTCGTTGGTCGTGCCCATAGGCTGGATCTCGGACTCGACGAGGACGAGGCAGGGGCATGGGGCCTTGTCGGCCGCATCGCGGATGGCGTCGAGCCTGGCGGCGTCGGCACCAACGAGCAGGTTGGTCGAGAGGTTGAGCCCGAAGAGCCCGAGCTCGTTGCGTACGAACCGCGGGAGGTCGGTGAGGGTCAATCGCTCGGCGCCGCCGGCATCGGCCCGGCTCTTTTTGGCGACCAGGCGGGAACGCAGCGAGTTGGCCGTGAGGGTCAGGAGCATCCGGGCGGGAATGTAGCGTGGTCGGTGGGCCCGGGCGAGCGGGAAGATTGCGTGCCCGGCAGAGGCGAGCCAGCGCCCGGGGCGTTGCCCGCGGGGGTACGATCTTGGCCGCGTCCGGATGAGGCCCGCCTCACACACTTGGACGACGCTCGTCAGGTCCCGCCGCGATTCACGGAGTGTTCCGCCATGGCCTCGATGCCCCCCGCCGATCGTTCCTATTCAGAGTCCCACGAGTGGCACAAGCTCGAGGGCGACACGCTGACGCTCGGGATCACGCAGTTCGCCGTCGACCAGCTGACCGACGTGACATACGTGCAGATGAAGCCCGCGGGGACGAAGATCGGGGCCGGCGCGATGGTCGGCGAGGTCGAGAGCGTGAAGACGACCAGCGACATCTACTCCGCCGCCTCGGGCGAGGTGCTGGCGGTCAACACCGCCGCCGCCGACAACCCGGCACTGCTGAACTCGGACCCCTACGGTGCGGGCTGGCTGGTGAAGCTGAAGGTCAGCGATCAGGCGGGGCTCGAGGGCCTGATGGACGCGGCGACATACGCGAAGAAGTACTCCTGAGCCCTTGATTTCCCGCCGCTTTATCGCAGGTCTTCCCGTATCCGCCGCCTGTGCCTGCCGGGCCTCGGCGCTGGCAGCCGTCCGGTGTCTCCCGCCCGCGCCCGCACCCCGCGGGCGAATCCGTCGCCGCCTCGCGACCGAAGGCAACTATCCACGATGATCCGCTGCGTCAATGTTCACAAGGCCTACAAGACCGCCGACCGAGAGGTCCTGGCGCTCCGCGGCATCGACCTGACCATCGACTCGCCGGGCTTCTACGCGATCATGGGGGCCTCGGGCTCGGGCAAGAGCACGCTCATGCACCTCCTGGGCGGTCTCGACAAGCCCGATCAGGGCGAGATCTTCGTTGCCGGCAACGCCCTGCACACCCTTGACGAGCGCGCCCTGACGCTCTTCCGCCGGACGCAGATCGGCATCGTCTTCCAGCAGTTCAACCTGATCCCCACGCTCACCGCGCGGGAGAACGTCGAGCTGCCCGGCATGCTCGCCGGCGACGACAAGGCCAAGCTGCACAAGCGCTCGGGAGAGCTGCTCGAGCGCCTGGGCGTGCTGCAGCGGGCCGGGCATCGCCCCGACGCCCTCTCCGGCGGCGAGCAGCAGCGGGTCGCCATCGCCCGCAGCCTGCTCTACTCGCCCAGGGTCCTGCTCGCCGACGAGCCCACCGGCAACCTCGACTCGGTTTCCAGCGCCAACCTCTGGACCCTGCTCAAGGAACTCAGCCAGACTCAGGAAATGACGGTGGTGATGGTCACCCACGAGCCGGCCGCGGCGGCCAACTGTGAGCGCATCCTGGTCCTGCGCGACGGAAAAATGTTCGGCCAGATCGAGACGGAGGGCCTGGATGCGGCCGGCGTGGCGTCTGTCTATCAACAACTTGTCCGCGCGGCCTAGCCGCACGTTCCTCCTGGTCGCCACGGTGCTCCTTTCGAGCGGGTTGATCGCCGCCGTGAGCTGCTCCATGGCCTCGCTCCACCAAGGCCTCAAGGCCCGGGTCGAGGCGACCGTGGGGCGGTCGGACATGCGCATCGACAAGGCCGGCAAGGACCTGTTTCCTCAGGACCTGCTCAGGGCCGTCGAGGCGTGGCCCGAGACGCGGCTGGCCGTCGGACGCCTCCGCGACGCCCTGACGCTCCGCCGGATCACCAGCGGCGATGGTGCCGCCGGCCCGACGCCGCCGGTCGGCCTGATCGCGAACGGCGTGATGCTCGACCGCGAGTTCGAGCTGCGGCCGCTGAACATCATCGCGGGCAAGCCGCTCTCGGCCCCGGGGCAGATCCTGCTCGACGAGCGTGCCGCGCAGCTGCTCAAGGCGGGCGTCGGCGACCGGGTTCAAGTGGTCCGACCCGAGAGCACTCTGGAGCGCGCCGCCGGGTCGCTGGGCAAGCTGGGCGAACTGATCAAGAAGGCCGGGCAGGCGACGGGCGTTGCCGCCCAAGCGCCACCGACGTTCGTCGTCGCGGGCATCACCAAGCAGCCGGCGATCGGGATCGGCGTGGTGCTCCGGCCCGAGGCGGTCCTCCCGATCGATGCCCTCCGCGCGATCACCGGCCGCGGCCAGCTCATCTCCGACGCCGACATCATCCTGAAGGACTCGCGCGATGCCCCGGCTCTGGCGTCGCGGCACGCCGCGGCGTTCGAGACCGGCATCACGCTCCGCACCAGCGAGAAGATCACCAGCGGCCTGAACGCCAACATCCAGCAGAGCCAGGTCGGCATGACCATCGTGTCGATGCTCGCCTATCTCGCGGCGTCGTTCATCATCATGACGGGCCTGACGACCAACGTGAACGAGCGGCAGCGCGAGCTCGCCATGCTCCGCTGCATCGGCGGCACACGCTGGCAGATGGGCGAGGGACAGCTGGTCATGGGCCTGCTGGTCGGCGTGATGGGCGCGCTGGGCGGGGTCCCCCTGGGCATGCTCGGGGCACTTCTACTCGTTAAGCTCTTTCCAGAGCAGCTCCCCGGCGGCTTCGCCATCAACCCCCTCGGCCTGAGCCTCGCCGTTGCCGGCTCGATCATGGCCGGCCTGCTGGGTGCCGCTTGGCCGGCGATCCGGGCGGCCCGCACGAGCCCGCTTGAGGCTCTCGCCGTCCGCTCTCGCCCCGCACGCGGGAGCCGCATCGCGCTGTGCGGCGTCGTCGGCGCGGCCTTGGCGGGCGTCCACCTGGCCATCATCTTCGGGCTCAGCGATCCAAACACCGTGTTCTGGGGCGACATCACCGTCGGTCTGCCGTCGATGTTCGTGGGCTACTTTCTGCTGAGCGTGCCGCTGCTGGTCGTCGTGACATATGTGCTCGGGCCGGCGCTGGGCCGCCTGCTCCGCGTGCCGGGCGACATCCTGCCGCGGACGATCCTCGCAACGCCCTATCGCTTCGGCTTTACTGCGGGCGCGATGATGATGGGGCTTGCGCTGCTGGTGGCCATCTGGACCAACGGCCGCAGCGCCGTCGAGGATTGGCTCGACAACCTCCGCTTCCCGGACGCGTTTGTCGCGGGCGTGGCGATTCCCGAGGCGACCCGCGACAAGATCGCGGCGCTGCCGTTCGTCACCGACACCGTCAGCATCCAGATGCTGCCGATGAAGACGACCGCGTTCGGCCTCAAGGCCTTCGACCACACCTCCACGACGTTCATCGCCTTCGAGCCGGAGCCCTTCTTCAAGATGACGACGCTGACCTGGATCCAGGGCACGCCCGAGGACGCGATCCCAAAGCTGAAGGCGGGGGGCTCGGTGCTGGTCGCTCGCGAGTTTCAGGCCACCCGCGGCATCAGCGTGGGCGACAGCATCACGCTCACCTACGAGGACAAGCCCTACGACTTCCGCGTCGTGGGCGTCGTCAGCTCGCCGGGCCTGGACATCGTCAACAAATGGTTCGAGGTCGGCGAGGACTACGCAGAGCAGGCCGTCAACGCCGTGTTCGGCACGCGCGACGACATGCGGCGCCTGTTCGGCGTATCGAGCGTGCGGCTCATGCAGATCGGGCTCAGAACCGAGGTCGACGGCGTCAAGGTCGACGACGCCGCGGCCATGCGGACGATCAAGGAGATCGGCGGCGCGGGCATCATCGACGCCGGCAGCGGCCGGCAGATCCTCGACGAGATCCGCGGCTACCTCACCGGCTCGCTGTATGTCTTCAGCCTCATCGCCATCGGCGCCATGCTCGTCGCCTGCTTTGGCGTCGCCAACCTCATCGTCGCCGGCATCCAAGCGCGGCAGTTCGAGTTCGGCGTTCTGCGCGCTGTCGGGGCCCAGCGCGGGCTGCTGGCACGACTGGTCATTGGCGAAGCGCTGATAATCGCCCTGAGCGCCTGCATCCTCGGCGTCGCCATGGGCGTCCACGGGGCCAAGGCCGGGCAGCGGCTCAACGAGCTGCTGATCGGTATCAAGCTGACCGGCTGGCCGCCGCTCTGGCCCACCGTTTTCGGCTGCGTCGCCGTGATCTTCATCACGCTCGCCGCGGCCGCCCCAGCGATCATCGGGCTCAACCGCAAGCGCGTCCGCGAACTGCTCGGCGCCGTCCGCGGCTGACCTCGACCTTGGCTCGCCCCCGCCCTCAATGGGCCGCCGGTTTGGCCAGGCGAGGCCACCGCACCTCGTGGTCCGAAATAGTTGCCAAACTCGGCAATCCTGCTGCAACGGATGCGTTCACCCGCAGAAGCACCAGCCGGGATGGTCCTCGGCCCAGGAAAAGGGACGAGACCGTCCGGGCTGGTTGTCCGGGGGCGGGCGGGCACCAGTGCGGAGGTTCGCCTCATGGCTCTTCATCCCAAGAACAGTTTGTCTGCACCCGGCATCCGAAATCTCGCCAATCTGGCGGGCAGCACCGCGACCCTCCTCACGCTGCTGGCATCCGCGGCGTTCGCCGCCGTCCCGCCGGTTCCCGTTCCCGCCGGCAATCCGATCACTCAGCCCAAGCGCGTCCTGGGCAAGATGCTGTTCTGGGACGAGCAGATGTCGACGAGCATGGTTGTTTCCTGCGGGACCTGCCACATCCCCGGGCGGGCCGGAAGCGATCCGCGCGTGGCCCAGCACCCCGGCGCCGACAACATTCTGGGCAACGGCGACGACGTGACGGGATCGCCGGGCGTCATCAAGTCCGACTCGAACAACAAGTTTCTCCGCGACGCGATCTACGCCCTCCGGCCGCAGGTCACCGGGCGGGCCGCCCAGCCGAACATCGACTCCGCCTACGCCCCGCAGCTCTTCTGGGACGGCCGGGCCACGGGCGAGTTCCGCGACCCGATGACCAACGCCGTCATCCTGCCCACCGGCGGCGCTCTTGAGAACCAGGCCATCGGCCCGATCCTCAACTCGATCGAGATGTCCCACGCGGGCCAGACCTGGACCAACGCCGCCGACCGCCTCAAACGCGTTCAGCCCCTGGCCCTGGGCAACGCCCAGCCCGCCGATGTTGCCGCCGCCCTGGCCGACAAGCCCAACTATCCCGAGCTCTTCCGCCGCGCCTTCGGCACCGCCGAGATCACTCCGGCCCGCATCGCCATGGCGATCGCCACCTACCAGCGGACGCTCATCTCCGACCAGACGCCCTTGGACCGCACCCAGGCCGGCCAGCCCGGCGGCCTGACCCAGCAGCAGATCAACGGCATGAACGCGTTCGCGGGGTCCAACTGCGTCGCTTGCCACGCCTTCAACCGGCCCAACAGCCCCGCCACCGCAGGCCTATTCACCGACTTCACCTTCCGGAATATCGGCCTCCGCCCGCCCGCCCAGGACCTCGGCCGCTCGCTCATCTCCGGCGACAATGACGACCGGGGCAAGTTCAAGGTCCCGGGCCTCCGCAATGTCGGCCTCAAGCGCACGTTCATGCACAACGGGCAGTTCAACACGCTCGCCCAGGTCATCGGCTTCTACGCCGGCGCGCCCAACCGGGTGGGCGACAACATCGACCCGGTGATGCAGACCGTCCGCATCCCGCCGCCCCCGCCCGGCTCGCCCCCCGGCACGGGCGCCGGCGCGGACATCGCGGAGTTCCTCGCCAACGGCTTGCTCGACACCCGGGTCCGCGACCAGGTGTTCCCGTTCGACAAGCCCACATTGTTCGCCGATCGGCCTGCTGATCAGGCCGTGCTGCTGGGAGGGGCCGTCGCTCCCGCCGGGCAAGCCAACCCGCTAATTGTCGTGCAGAGCCCGCCGCTGATCGGCAATCTGGACTATCGCGTGGGCCTGGACGTCCCCGCCGTGCTGGCCGGTTTCAACGCCACCCTGGCGATCTCGACCAGCCCCCCCGTCAACGGCCGCATCGTCCCCACCGAGACCAAGGGCACCTTGTCGATCGTCGGCCACGTCGATGGTGCCAACGCCACCGTCTCCTGGGCCCTGACCCCCGGCAGCGTCGCCCCGGGCCAGGTCGTCTTCCTGCAGTGGCTCATCCCGAGCCCGACCGCTCCCAACGGCGAGGCCCGCTCGGGGGTCGCTCGGGTCACCTTCTTCTGCGGCTCCCTGGGCTGTCCCCCCCGCTGCTCTGCCGACTACGACGGCTCGCAGGCCACGACCGTCAACGACCTGTTCGCCTATCTCGCCGCCTGGTTCAACTCGAGCGCCCGGGCCGACAGCAACGGCAACGGCACGGTCGCCGTCGACGACATCTTCAACTTCCTGACCCTCTGGTTCCAGGGCTGCTGAGCCAGCGAGCCGCGGACCATTCCGAGTTCTTTCGGCACAGGGCCGGGGCCAAACCGCCCCGGCCCTGCTTGCGTCGATCGCCCGGCGCATCGGCAAACCCGCCCGCCCCGCGGTTCGTAGACTCCGCCATGGCCTCGCTGCTGCAGCACTACCCCGTCCAGAAGCCTTTCGAGGTCCGGAGCCCGTTCAAGCCCACCGGCGACCAGCCGCAGGCGATCGAGCAGCTCACGCGGGACCTTGCCGCCGGTGCCCCGGCGGTCTGCCTGCTGGGCGCGACCGGCACGGGGAAGACGTTCACGATGGCCAACGTGATCGCCCGGCTCAACAAGCCGACGCTGATCATCAGCCACAACAAGACGCTCGCGGCCCAGCTGTACGAGGAGATGAAGGAGCTGTTTCCTGAGAACAGCGTGAACTACTTCGTGAGCTACTACGACTACTACCAGCCCGAGGCGTACATCCCCCAGCGCGATATCTACATCGAGAAGGACTCGTCGCGCAACGACGAGCTGGACCAGCTGCGGCTGGCCGCAACCAGCAACATCCTCAGCCGGCGAGACACGATCGTGGTCGCCAGCGTCTCGTGCATCTTCGGCCTGGGCTCGCCGCAGGCGTACGGCTCGAAGGTTCTCACGATCACCAAAGGCTCGACCCTCGGTTCGGCCGCCGCGGG
>Ga0136636_10001205_pt1 | contig 14858 bp, 10 predicted proteins | sample AntDrymUQ8522106_2_FD_104653 | JGI IMG/M metagenome (GOLD analysis project Ga0136636, IMG submission 104653) | Polar desert sand microbial communities from Dry Valleys, Antarctica - metaG UQ852 (21.06) | ecosystem: Environmental > Terrestrial > Soil > Desert | place: Antarctica: Dry Valley... | reverse complement strand
CAGGCGCGCGCGATCGCCACGACGCACCGCATGCGCGTGGATCATCTCGGTGTACAGGCGCGCATGCGGGCTCAGGCGACGGTGGAAGAACCGGCAGTGGCGGTCGGTCCAGTCCATCATCGGAGCTACGCACAGGCGCCATGGCGAAAGCGCGGCGCTCATGACCGAGCCATTGTATCGGCAGCGCCTCGCGCGCGGCGAATGGGCTGCAATCTTGATGGCGCATACTGGGGCATGGACACGCCGCGTGGTGCGACTACGGCAGCGAGCGGACTGAGCGCCGGCGAGACCGCCGCCTGCCTCGCGCAGTTCGGCTACAACGAGCTGCCGAAGACAAAGCGCCGCGGACCTTGGCGAATCCTGCTGTCGGTGCTGCGCGAGCCGATGTTCCTGCTGCTGGTGCTGGCCGCATCGATCTATTTGGCCGTTGGCGATCCCGCAGAAGGCGCGCTGCTGGCCGTATTCGCCGCGCTGACCGTCACCCTGGTGGTCGTGCAGGAGAACCGCAGCGAACGCGCACTCGACGCGCTGCGCGCGATCGGCGCGCCAACCGCCCGCGTCCTGCGCGAGGGTAGCGAGCGTCGGATCCCGGCCCGCGAGGTGGTGCCGGGCGATCTGCTGCTCATCGACGAAGGCGAGCGGATCGCTGCCGATGCATTGCTGCTGCGGGCCGACGCGCTGCAGGTCGACGAGTCGCTGCTCACCGGCGAAGCGGTGCCTGTACGCAAGCTCGCGACTGCCGCGGACCGGTGGCCTGCGGATGCCGCTCCCGGCGGCGAGGATCAGCCGTTCGCCTTCGCCGGCACCCTGGTGGTTCGCGGTAGTGGCGTGGCCGAGGTGATGGCCACCGGACTGGCCACCGCGTCGGGTCGGATCGGTGCATCGCTGGCCGCGATCGAACTCGAACCGACCCTGTTGCAGAAGCTGGTCGGTCGCCTGGTGCGCCTGTTCGGGGTGTTCGCAGTGCTGGTCAGCGTGGGCCTGGTGCTGCTGTTGGGCAGCCGCGACGGCGATTGGGTGCAGGCTGCGCTGTCCGGCATCGCACTGGCCATGGCGATGCTGCCGGAAGAGTTTCCGATGGCGCTGGCGGTGTTCATGGCGCTGGGCGCTTGGCGACTGGCGCAGGTGAATGTGCTGGTGCGCCGCGGCGCGGTGATCGAAACCCTGGGCGCGGCGACCATGCTCGCGGTCGACAAGACCGGCACCCTGACCGAGAACCGCATGCGCCTGCGCTGCCTCGTAGCCGCCGGGCAGACACTGCAGCTCAATGGCGAGGAGACCGCACTGCCAGATGCATTCCATCGCTTGCTGGAGTATGCGGTGCTGGCATCCAAGCGACAGGCCTTCGATCCGATGGATGCCGCGGTCGGCGAACTCGGGCGCGCGGCGCTGGCGGCCAGCGAACACCTGCACGCGGAGTGGCCACTGACACGCGAATACGGCTTGAGCCCCGAGCTGCCGGCGGTTTCGCGGGTGTGGCTGGCCGAAGATGGCCAGCAGGTGATCGCGGTCAAGGGTGCGCCGGAAGCGATCGCCGGCATGTGCCGGCTCGATGCGGCTCGCCGCGCGCAATTGCTGCGCGAGGTCGAGGCCCTTGCGAGCACCGGCCTGCGCGTGCTCGCCGTGGCCAGCGGCAAGCGCGATAGCGCTGCACTACCGGACGATCCGCGCGAGTTCACCCTGCACTTCGAGGGACTGCTCGGTTTCGTCGATCCATTGCGGGCCTCGGCACGCGCGGCCGTGGCGGAGGCGCGCGCCGCCGGCATCGCGGTGGCGATGATTACCGGCGACTACCCGGCCACGGCACGCGCGATCGCCGCGGAGGCCGGCATCGACCTGGCCGGTGGCGTGCTCAGCGGCAGCCAACTCGATGCCCTCGACGATGCAGCGCTGGCGGCCGCGCTGCGCACGACGCGGGTGTTCGCGCGCATCCGGCCAGAACAGAAGCTGCGCCTGGTGCAGGCATTCAAGGCCGATGGCGAAGTGGTGGCGATGACCGGCGACGGCGTCAACGACGCGCCCGCACTGAAGGCCGCCCACATCGGCATCGCGATGGCCAAGCGCGGCACGGACGTCGCCCGCGAGGCGGCATCGATTGCACTGCTGGACGACGATTTCGGGCGCATCGTCGCCGGCGTGCGGCTGGGTCGGCGGATCTTCGACAACCTGCGCAAGGTGATGATCTACATCGCCGCCATCCATGTGCCGGTCGCCGGCATGGCCGTGTTGCCGCTGCTCGCGGGACAACCGCCGCTGCTGCTGCCCATGCACGTGGTGCTCATCGAGATGGTGGTCGATCCGATCTGCTCGGTGGCGTTCGAGAACGAGCCCGAGGAGCAGGGCATCATGCAACGCCCGCCGCGCCGCGCGAGCGAACCGCTGATCGGTGCCAGGCAACTGATGCTGGCGCTGGTGCAGGGCTTGCTGCTGCTCGGCACCATCCTCGCCGTGCACGCCTGGGCGCGATCCACGGGGCTTTCCGAAGACGTGCAGCGCAGTCTGGCCTTCATCACCCTGACCATCGGCAATCTGAGCCTGGTGCGCGTCAACGGTGCGCGCGGTGCGACCCTGCCGCGTTTGTTCCAGCAAGGTCATCGCGTGTACTGGCTGGTCGCGGGGAGCGCTGCGCTCATCGTGGCGATCTGCATCTGGGTGCCCGCGGCAGCGGCGCTGTTTCGCTTCGCAGCTCCGGATGCGCCGCACGCGCTGCTCGCGGCTGCAGCCGGGATGCTGGCCGCGCTGAGCTTCGATCTGTGCAAGCTGCTGCCGGCGGTGCGGCGTGCCTTGGGCGCGACCTGATCGAATCCGATCGACGCGGTTCTCCGCAGCTGGACCTGCCGCTCAACTCGCCAGCCAGCGCAGCAGGTTGCTCAGCACGGCAAGCGGCAGCCAGGTGAACAGCATCGACAGCGCGATCGAGACCCAGCACAGCAAGACCACCACGACGCAGAGCAGAATCGCCACCAGCGCGCCGACCGGAATGCCAACCAGCAGGGCCAGCGGCGAGTGCACTGTTGCGGGAGGTCTCAATGCGGCGCCCAGCGCCGCGAGCGCGCGCAGCCGGCGCTGCATGGGCGGGATCATCGAGATCAGCGCGCCGCTGAGCAGTCCGCCGCGCGCCGCACCCGCCACGACCGAGCAGTGATCGGCCCACGGCGCCAGCGAGCGCGCGTGGCCGGCGCGTTCGAGCGCATCGAGGCCGGCAGCGACCGCGTCCGGATCGCGGGTCAGGCGTACCGCAGTGGCGTCGGCCAGATACTTGCGCCGGCGCCATGCAAGCGCGATCAGTGGCGCCAGTGCCGCAGTTGACACGATGCCGCCGAAGAATCCGGTCATCGACAGCGGGCCGGCGAAGGGCATGCGCAGCCAGTCGCGCACGCTGAGGCTGTTGCTGCGCGAGTCCTTGGTCGCCGCTTCGCTCGCAAAGGGCTCGGCCAGGCGCAATGCGAGGGCTGCAGCGCGCGCGCGGTTCGGCCATAGCGCAAGACGCAGCAACTCGACCCATGGCGCCCATGCTTTCGCGGTCAGCATCGCTTCTGCCAGACGACCGATCAGGCCGAACAGACTCAATGTGGTCGCGACCCGCAGGCCGAGGCGCAGATCGCCGTTGGCCATGCTGGCGATCAAGTGTGCAGCGACCCCCTGCATCGCGGCGCGGTCGAGCCTATCGAGCAGGCCGCGGCCGACCAGCACCGTGGCATGGCCGTCGTCGCGGCCGAAGATCGCGGCATTGCCGATCGCTGCGTCGACTAGCCGCACGCGCGGCGCGGGCAGTGCAGCGGCAAGCGCCATTTCCGCGATGGTGTTGGCGAAACGCTGCTCGGCGAGTACGGTCGGATCGACTGCGCGCGCGCCGAGGTCGCCGCCATCGAACAGCGGCGAGTTGCGCAGGGTGCGCGCGAGCATGGCCAAGACCAGACCCATCAACACAAGGCCGGGCAGGGCGGCGAGCACGGCCAGTCGCAACAGCAAGGCTGGCTCTGCCGGCACGCTGTCGTCGAGCGCACGATCGAGCACCTGCATCACGCTCGCGAACAGATCTGGCGTTGCGATGATCAGGTTCAGCAGGTCGAGCAGCAGGATCAGGATTGCGTACAGCAGCGGCGAGACCAATACGGCAACCACGAGCGCGACTATTGCGGCGCAAACCAGCGTAACCGCGGTCACCTGCCACGATGCGCGCCGATGGCGGGCGATCGCGGCGAAAAAATCTTCGCGGTCGGCGACGGTCCAGGCTGCGAGAGCTGGCGCCGGTTCCCCACTCATGCTTCGACCACGCGATTGCGACCCTTGCCCTTGGCCCGATACAGCGCCTGGTCGGCGGCCTTGAGCACTTCGCCGACGTTGCGGCGCCCCTCACCGCGTACGGCAACGCCGATGCTGATCGTGACCGAGACTTCTACCGCGGGTCGTTTGACCACCGCGATCTTGCCGCGTTTTGGCGAGGGTGCCGGCACTGCAATGCGCAGCGCCTGCACCATCTCGCGCGCCTGCTCGCAGTGCATGGCAGCCTGCTTGGCACGCGCGCCCTCGAACACCAGGCAGAACTCCTCGCCGCCGTAACGATGCGCATTGCCGCCGCGCTGGCGGCGCAGTGCGCGTCCGACCGCAGTCAGCACCACGTCGCCAGCGTCATGGCCATAGGTGTCGTTGAATTGCTTGAAGTGGTCGATGTCGACCATCGCCAAGGCGTAGCCGCCGGACAGGCGCGCCAGGGTTTCGTCCAGTGCACGGCGGTTGGGCAGCTGGCTGAGTGGATCGATGAAGGCCATCCGGTAGCTGGCATAGAGCACCGACAGGATGCCTGCAGCGGCCGCTGCACCCAGCAGCACGAACGAGGCCGGTGAGCCGCCGTATCCGCAGGCAGCCGCTGCCAGCGCCAGCACCACGACCAGTCCGAACTCCATCGGACGGCCGGTGAAGGTAAAGCGCAGCAGGCACAGCCCGGCGGCAAGACCCACCAGCAGCGAGGCTCCGCGTGGAGCCGATAGCCCCGGCACCACCCATGCCGCAGCATCGACCAGCCCACGATAGACATGCTCGGGCGCCGCGAGGGACACGCCCGCCAGGCCGCCGCCTAACAACAGCAGCAGCAGATGGCGGCGCGACAGCAGGCGCGGTTCCGGCATCAGGGTGCACAACAGCAACAGCAGCGGCATGAAGCGCAACACGCCCTCGAGCGGCCGTGCGCGGCCATCGGCCATCGCCACTGCGGTGACCAGCAGCAAGGCGAACGCCTGCATGGCGCGGTTGCGATGGAAGGCGAGCGCCAGCAGGGTTGCTGCCAGCAGCAGTGCCTGGGCCGCCACGGCGGGGGTCATCGTGCGCTCACCCGCGCTCAGCCGCGGCGTGCCGCGCACGGCGCTGCCGCAGCCTTGGCGCTGCAGGCCACGGGCACAGCCGGTCGCGGGACGTTCATCGGTTCAGCTCCAGCGCAACTACCCAAGGATAGCGAATGCGGCTATCCCGCGATGCTCGGCGCTAAGCAGGCAATCGCGCCAGACCGGCTGCAACACGGCTACGAAACCGGGTCTGAGTCAGCGGCCGCACACGCCGGCCAACCGGTCGTTGTTGGCCGACCGATCATGGTCGATCGTGGTGCGGGGTTTCGCTTGACACTGCTGCCGCGCTGCGCTGAACTCGATACATGTTGCACATCCGATTCCGCAGCTCGGGGGCTGTCCGTCGGCGCCGCCGCAGGTGGCATGCCTGCGCTGCATTCACGACCACGATGACGTCGTTGCCGACGCCAACGCGGCCATGCAGATGAACTGACCACATCCACCGGCCCCGCTGGCGGCACTGCGCGGGGCTCCGGCCCCGGCAGTGAGTCCAAAGGGGCCCCGCAGGGGGCGAAGTGACCACTTCCATTGCAGATCTTCCGGCGGGCGTCGCACTCGCCAACGTGCCGCTGATCGCGCACAAGTTCGGCGGCTCCAGCTTGGCCGATGCGTCGCGCATCAAGCGCGTCGCGCAGATCCTGCGCGATCGGCACGGCGAGCGGCAAGTGGTGGTGGTGTCGGCGATGTCCGGCGTCACCGACACCCTGATCAAGCTCGCCGGGCTCGCTGCGCGCCGCGATCCGGCGTGGAGCGGTGCCTGCCTCGATCTGGAACGCAAGCACCTCGAAGCGTGCCGGCTGCTGCTCGATGGCCATCAGGCGACGACCGTGCAGCGGCTCGAGAACGAGTTTGCCCATCTGCGCGACCTGCTGCATGCGTTGAGCCTGCTCGGCTCGCCCTCACCCGAGGCGATGGCCTATGTGCAGGGTCTGGGCGAGGTGTTCTGCGCGATCCTGCTGGCGGCGTATTTCAATGAGCTGGGCGATGCCACCGATTTCCTCGACGCGCGCGAGGTGCTGGTCGTGCGCCATGAAGAACTCGGCGCGGTGGTCGAGTGGGACGACAGCGCTGCGCGCCTGCGCGAATGGAGTGCCCGGCATAGCGCACCGCGGGTGATCATCACCGGCTTCATCGCACGCGACCTCGAAGGACGCGCCACCACGCTGGGACGCAACGGCAGCGACTATTCCGGCGCGATCTTCGGCGCGCTCTTCGATGCCGCCGAGGTGCACATCTGGACCGACGTCGACGGCGTGCTCAGCGCCGATCCGCGGCTGGTGCCGGAGGCCGTGCTGGTGCCGGAACTGACCTATGCCGAGGCTTGCGAGCTGGCCTATTTCGGCGCCAAGGTGATCCACCCGCAGACCATGCAGCCGGCGATCGCGCGCGGCATTCCGCTGCGCATCCGCAACACGTTCAAGCCCGAGCACGCGGGCAGCCTGATCGCTGCCAACGCCGCCACCACGCCGCCGGTCAAGGGCATCACCGCGATCGGCGACCTTTGCATGGTCAGCGTGGAGGGTGCGGGCATGATCGGCGTGCCAGGCACCGCCGAGCGCGTATTCGCAGCGCTGCATCGGGCCGGCATCTCGGTGGTGATGATCTCGCAGGGCTCCTCCGAGCACTCGATCTGCTGCGTGGTCGAAAACCAGCATGCACAACGCGCAGTGCAGGTGCTCGAGGACGCATTCGCACGCGAGCTTTCGCGCGGGCAGATCCAGCGCGTGACGGCGGAGCCGGGGGTCAGCGTACTGGCGGTGGTCGGTGAAGGCATGGCCGGCACGCCGGGCATCGCGGCGCGCCTGTTCGACTCGCTGGCGCGTGCCTCGATCAACGTGCGCGCGATCGCGCAGGGCGCATCGGAGCGCAACATCTCCGTCGCCATCGCCAGCCGCCAGGCTGCGCGCGCACTGCGTGCGGTGCATGCTGGCTTCTATCTTTCCGCGCAGACGATCTCGATCGGCGTGGTGGGCCCCGGTCAGGTCGGTCGTGCGCTGCTGGCGCAAATCGATGCGGTCTCGGAACGGCTGTTGCGCGATGCGAACCTGGACTTGCGCGTGCGCGCGATCAGCGACAGCAAGCATCTGCTGCTGGCCGAGGGGGCGATTGCGCTCGGTGACTGGAAGGCAGCACTGGACGCGACCAGTGAAGCGGCCGATCTCGGTCGGCTTGCCGAACATGTCGACGCCGAGCACCTTCCGCACGCGGTGATCGTCGACTGCTCGGCCTCCTCGGCGGTCGCCGATCGCTACCCCGAGTGGTTGGCGCGCGGAATCCATGTCATCACTCCGAACAAGCAGGCCGGCGCCGGACCGATGTTGCGTTACCGCGCGATCCGCGCGGCAGCGACCGCGCACGATGCGCGTTTTCGCTATGAGGCCACTGTCGGCGCCGGCCTGCCGATCGTGACCACCCTGCGCGATCTGCTCGACACCGGCGACGAGGTGCTCGCGGTGGAGGGCATCCTCAGCGGCACGCTGGCGTGGCTGTTCAACCGCTTCGATGGCCGGCAGCCGTTCTCGGTTCTGGTCGAGCAAGCGCGCGCTGCCGGTTACACCGAGCCCGATCCGCGCGACGATCTTTCGGGCACCGACGTTGCGCGAAAGCTGGTGATCCTCGGCCGCGAGATGGGCCTGCCGCTGGAGCTTTCCGACGTCAAGGTCGAGAGTCTGGTGCCGGAGGAGCTGTCGCAGGACACGCGCGAGCAGTTCCTGCGCCACCTGTCGCTGATGGACCCACCGATGTTGCTGCGGCATGCGTCGGCCAAAGCACGCGGTCACGTCCTGCGCTATGTCGCGCGGCTGGATCACCTCGGGGCGGCCACGGTCGGACTGGTCGAGCTGCCCGCCGATCACGCCTTCGCGCACATCCGCCTGACCGACAATATCGTGCAGTTCACCACCCGCCGCTACCGCGACAATCCGCTGGTCGTGCAGGGTCCGGGCGCCGGCCCCGAAGTCACCGCCGCCGGTGTCTTCGCCGATTTGCTGCGCGTCGCGCAATCCCTCGGCGCCCGCGTGTGAGCCACGGCGCGGGCCGCGAACCGCAACGCCAGAACTGCCTTTTTCCCCACGCGAGGGAAGGGCTGTGGATGGGGGGCGCAAGACTTGCCGCAGGAGCGAACCCCCATCCCCACCAGCAACGCGCCATGCCATCCCGTAACCGATGAAAACCACCGCTACCGCTTTCGCCCCCGCTTCCGTCGGCAACGTCGGCGTGGGCTTTGACATCCTCGGTCACGCGCTGACCGGTGCCGGTGATCGCGTCACCGCACATCGCATCGATGCACCCGAAGTACGTATCGACGCCATTCGGGGCAGTGTCGTGGACCTGCCGCGCGATGCGCAGCGCAACACCGCGGCGCGCGCGGTCGTTGCCATGCGCCTGGCCTGCGCCCTGCCGTTCGGCATCGCGCTCGAGATCGACAAGGGCATTGCGCTCGGCTCGGGCATGGGCGGCAGCGCGGCATCGGCCACCGCCGCGCTGGTGGCGGTCAATGCGCTGCTGGCAACACCACTGCCGCTCGAAGCGCTGTATCCGTTTGCAGTCGCCGGCGAGGAAGCCGCCAGCGGCGGCCAGCACGGCGACAATGTCGGCCCGCAGTTGCTCGGTGGTCTGGTGCTCGCCACCCGTTCGCAGCTGGTTCGTGTACCGGTGCCTGCGGGACTGATCTGCGTGCTGGTGCATCCGCATTTCGTGCTCGAAACCCGGCGCGCGCGCGAGGCGCTGCGCGGCGCCTTCGCGATCGCGGACTTCGTGCAGCAGAGCGCGAACCTCGCGCTGGTCCTGTCGGGCTGCTACCGCAACGATGTGGCGCTGATCCGCGCAGGCTTGTCCGACGTACTGGTCGAGCCGCGCCGTGCGGCATTGATTCCCGGATTCGCCACAGTCAAGCAGGCAGCACTCGCGCATGGCGCACTCGGCGCGTCGATCTCCGGCGCCGGTCCCAGCGTATTCGCGTGGTTCACCGACGCCGACGCTGCGCAGTCGGCGGCGCATGACATGCAGCAGGCGTTCGCCGCCGCAGGCCTTGCCAGCGATGTGCTGATCGGCCCGGTCGATGCGCCGGGCGCGCGGGTGGAGTCGTGCCGATGAACTATCTGAGCACGCGCGGTGGCGTGGCGCAGACTTCTTTGTCCGACGCGATCCTCGCAGGACTGGCAGCCGATGGCGGTCTGTTCGTGCCCGCATCGCTGCCGCAGCTTGACGCCAGTGCATTCGCTGGCGCGCACTCGATGTCTGCCGTCGCACAGCGTCTGTTGGCGCCATTTTTCGACGGCGACCGACTGGCCACCGCGCTGCCTGATCTGTGCAGCCATGCCTACGCGTTCGACGCACCGCTGGTGCCCCTCAACGACGGATGCTCGTTCGTGCTGGAGCTGTTCCACGGACCGACTGCCGCGTTCAAGGACTTCGGTGCGCGATTTCTCGCCGCCGCCATGCGCGCCCTGCGCGATCGCGATGCGCCCGAGGTCACGGTACTGGTGGCCACCTCCGGCGACACCGGCAGCGCGGTTGGTGCGGCGTTCCATGGCCAGCGCGGCGTGCGGGTCGTGATCCTCTACCCCGATGGCCGCGTATCGCCGCGCCAGGCACACCAGCTCGGCTCGTTCGGCGACAACGTCGAGGCATTCCGGGTCGCAGGCTCCTTCGACGACTGCCAGCGCATGGTCAAGCAGGCTTTCGGCGACACCGCGCTGCGCACACAACATGCGCTTGCGTCAGCCAACAGCATCAGCCTCGGTCGCCTGCTGCCGCAGATGGGCTACTACGCGCACGCAGCGATCAGCCATGCCCGCGCGGGTCGCGCGCCGCTGAATCTGGTGGTGCCCACCGGCAATCTCGGCAACGCGTTCGCCGCAATTCTCGCCCGCCGCGTGGGCCTGCCGATCGGCGAGATCGTGCTGGCCAGCAACGCCAATCGGGTGCTGTTCGATTTTCTGTCCAGCGGCGAGTATCAGGCGCGCGACAGTGTAGGCACGCTGGCCAATGCGATGGATGTCGGCAACCCGTCCAACGCCGAGCGGTTGCGCTGGCTGTATCCGCAGTGCTCGGAGCTCAACAGTGCGGTGTCCGCGCACTGGGTCGATGACGACAGCATCCGCACCCGCATTCGCGAAGGCGAGTCGCGCTGGGGCCAGGTCTGGTGCCCGCACACTGCGTGCGCAGTTGAAGTGCTCGAGCGGATTCGCGCAGCCGGCGATCGGCGCGATTGGGCCGTGGTGGCCACCGCGCACCCGGCCAAGTTCGAAACCGTGGTCGAGCCGCTGGTCGGCCACGCGGTTGCGCCACCCGCAGCACTCGCAGCGATGCTCGAGCGACCGGCGCGCGCTCAAGCAATGGCGGCGGACTACGCGGCGCTACGTGCGCAACTGCTGCAAAACGTCGCGCCGGCCTGAGGATCGGCATCCGCGCGCAGTGCAACGAATATGCCGGACGCAGCGGCTTACGAATAGTGCAACAGCTGGGTCTTGCCGCCGAAAACCCGCCACGAATACAGCGTGTAGCCCGCGATCACCGGCAGCACGACCAGCGCGCCGATCGGGATGATCATCAGCGACCCCGGCGCGCTGGCCGCATCCCAGATCGTGACCCGCTCGACCACCAGATAGGGAAACAGGCTGTAGGCGAGGCCGTAGAAGCCAAGCATGAACACGCCCACGGTGCCGGCGAACGGCACCCACGCGCCATACTCGTTGCCATCGCGCAGCCGGGTCGGCAGCCGCCGCAAAGTGCGCGCGATGATGAAGAACATCAGCGCGGTGGCCAGCGGAATCGGCAGCAGCAGAATCAGTTGCGGCAGCGCGAACCACTTGTCGAAAATGCGCTGCGATACCAGCGGCGTGGCGATCGATACCGCCGCGATGCCGGTACCGGTGAACCACAGGCTGCTGCGTGCCCAGCCGACTGCACGCAGCTGCAGCTCGCCGCTGGACTTCATGATCAGCCAGGTTGCACCGAGCAGGACGCAGCCCGCCGCCAGTCCGAACCCGATCGTCGCGGCGAACAGCCATTCGGCGATGCCGTGGCGGTATCCGACGATGCTCAGGCCCAGCATCACGCCCTGCGAGAACGCCGCGAGACTGGATCCTGCGAAGAACGCGAGGTCCCAGCGCGCCTTGTGCGTCGCGTGTGCCTTGGCGCAAAACCAGAACGCCACGCCGCGCAGGCTCAGTCCCGCGAGCAGCAGGGCTTCCACCGCTTACTCCTTGGCCTGGCGGGGAGCGCCGCCCGGCGCCCGGACCTTGTCGCCGAACTCCAGCACTTTCTGTACGCGCGTGCCCATGCGCATGAGCTTCTTGAGGGTGTCGGCATCCAGCCGCTGTACGTCGTTGAACCAGCCGGTGACCAGTTCGATCAGATCGTGCATCTCGCGCATGCGGCGCTGCGCGTGCGCCTCCTCGGCGCTTGCGGGTGCTTCGAGCAGGGCATCGCGCAGCATGGTCAGGGTGGGATCAACCTCGCGCTTGCGGCGTTCCTCGGCCAGCGTGCGGAAGATCGCCCACACGTCCTCGGGTGCGCGGTAGTACTCGCGACGATCGCCGGGCTGATGCTCCAGGCGCACCAGCCGCCACGATTCGAGCTCCTTCAGGCCCATGCTGACGTTGGAGCGCGACACGCTGAGCGCGGCGGTGATTTCGTCGGCGTTCAGGGGGCGCGGAGTTACGAACAGCAGGGCATAGATCTGGCCTACCGTGCGGTTGATGCCCCAGCGGCTGCCCATTTCGCCAAAATGCGACACCAAGCGCTGCGCGAGTGGGGAAACGTCCATTCAATATCCTGAAGGTTCAGAAAGTTCTGAAATTCTAACGTCAAGCTGTCGCGCCAGTGTGAATTTTCGACCGCCCGCCGTGTCAGAGTTCAGCGACAATTAACCGCCTTGCCCCGACCCTGCACCGGATGGAGACCTCGATCCGCTACCGTGTTGCGCGCCGACTGGCGTTTGCCCTGCTGCTGGGTTGCGCGGTGGTGGGACCGGCGCACGCCCAGCGTGCGATCAGCCTGCAGGATGCCGTCGAGCGGGTGCAGCGCGAAACCGGTGGCAAGATCCTGTCGGCCGAGAGCGTCAACCAGGGTCGCGCGGATGTGTACCGGATCAAGGTCCTGACCCGCGAGGGTCGGGTACAGGTAGTGACAGTGCCCGCTGCCGGCAGCGGACGCGCCAACGACCCCAAGCCGACGCCGCAACGCGCCCGGCCCAATCAAACCAAGCCGGATAACGAGGACTGATATGCGCATCCTGCTGGTCGAAGACGAAGCACCACTGCGTGAAACGCTGGCTGCGCGCCTCAAGCGCGAGGGTTTTGCGGTCGATCTTGCCGCCGACGGCGAAGAAGGGCTGTATTTCGGCCGCGAAATGCCGGTCGACATCGCGGTCATCGATCTGGGCCTGCCGAAGATGTCGGGCATGGAGCTGGTCGCCGCACTGCGCAAGGACGGCAAGAAATTTCCGATCCTGATCCTGACCGCGCGCTCGAGCTGGCAGGACAAGGTCGAGGGCCTCAAGAGCGGCGCCGACGACTATCTGGTCAAGCCCTTCCATGTCGAAGAACTGCTGGCGCGACTCAACGCGCTGGTACGCCGGGCCAGCGGCTGGACCCGCGCGGTGCTCGAATGCGGACCGATCGCGCTGGACACCACCGCGCAGACGGTCTCCGCCAGCGGCCAGCAGGTGGAGCTGACCAGCTACGAGTACAAGGTGCTCGAATATCTGATCCTGCATGCCGGTGAACTGGTATCCAAGGCGGACTTGACCGAGCACATCTACCAGCAGGACTTCGATCGCGATTCCAATGTGCTGGAGGTGTTCATCGGCCGCCTGCGCAAGAAGCTCGATCCGGACAATGTGCTCAAGCCGATCGAGACCGTGCGCGGCCGCGGTTACCGCTTCGCGATCCCGCGCTCGAACTGATCCGCAGGCCGATGCATGAGCCTGCGGACGGAAGTCGGCGGCGGTAGCGGCGAGAGCGCGCTGAGCGTGGCGAGTACGCCTGCGCAACCAGCGTCCTCGGCGCTCGAGCGACCGCCTGCGCGCGGCAGGCGACCGGTGTCGCTGCAGACGCGCTCGCTGATCGCCGCCAGCATGGCGTTGTTCGCCTTCCTTGGCCTGTCCGGGTTCGCGCTCGACCAGGCGTTCTACGAGTCCAGCCTGCAGCAGTTGCGTGATCGCCTGCAAGGCTATGTCTGGTCGTATCTGTCGGGTTCGGATGTCACGGTCAGCGGCCGCCTGGTGCTGCCGGAATTCCCGCCCGACCAACGCTTCGATCGGCCGCAGTCGGGGCTGTACGCAGGGGTCTCCGGCAAGAACGTGAGCTGGGAGTCGCCGTCGGCGCTGGGTCGCAACCTTCCGTTCGAGGTGCAGCTGGAGCCCAACCAGACACGCTTCGTGGGGCCGGTGGAGACCAATATCGGTGGCGTGTTCGTATTCAGCCAAGGCGTCGACTACGCCTATGGCGATGGCAGCAAGAGCGTGCGCCTGACCTTCCACATTGCCGAGCACCAGTCGGCGCTGGAGCGCCAGATGCAGGTGTTTCGCCGCACCCTGTGGACCTGGGTGGTGATCCTCGGCCTGATGCTGCTGGCCGTGCAGCTGGGCGTGCTGCGCTGGAGCCTGACTCCGCTGCGCAAGGTCGAGCGCGACCTCGCGCGCGTCGAGCGCGGCGAAAGCGAGCAGTTGCCGGGCCACTACCCGCGCGAACTCGAAGGACTGACCGAGACCCTCAACGATTTCATCCAGAGCGAGCGCTACCAGCGCACCCGCTACCGCAACACCCTGGCCGACCTCGCGCACTCGTTGAAGACGCCGCTGGCGGTACTGCGCAACCAGCTCGACTCGGGCGAGGACGGCGAGCGCCTGCGCCGGCTGGTCGACGAACAGGTCGGCCGCATGGACCAGATCGTCGCCTATCAGCTCTCGCGCGGTGCGACCTCCGGCCACACGACGTTCGCCGCTGCACTGGAGCTGGTCGCGCCCGCGGAGGAAATCGTGCGCAGCCTGGAGAAGGTCTATGCAGCGAAGAACGTGCTGTGCGAGTTCGATATCGATCCGGGCGCGCGCTTCCATGGCGAGCGCGGCGATTTGATGGAGCTGCTCGGCAACCTGCTCGAAAACGGGTTCAAGTGGTGCGGGCATCGGGTGCTGTTGACCGCGCGCCGCGCCGGCCCGATCGGCGCCCGCCGGCCGGGGCTCGAGCTGCTGGTCGAAGACGATGGGCCCGGAATCGCGCCCGACCAAGTCGAACACGTGTTGCAGCGGGGCGTACGCGGCGACGAGCAGGTCAAGGGCCACGGCATCGGTCTGGCCATCGTGCAGGACGTGGTCAAGGCGCAGCGCGGCCAGCTCGGCATCGATCGCTCGCCGGAGCTCGGCGGCGCGCGCTTCACGATCAAGCTGCTGGCCAGCTGAGCGGCCACGCTGTGGGAGCTGCCATGGCAGCGACCGGGGTAGCCGCGCGCTGCGCTGCCGCAGTCGCCGGCATGCCGGCTCCCACACATGCCGGCTCCCACAGCCGCCAT
>Ga0136636_10001204_pt1 | contig 14865 bp, 9 predicted proteins | sample AntDrymUQ8522106_2_FD_104653 | JGI IMG/M metagenome (GOLD analysis project Ga0136636, IMG submission 104653) | Polar desert sand microbial communities from Dry Valleys, Antarctica - metaG UQ852 (21.06) | ecosystem: Environmental > Terrestrial > Soil > Desert | place: Antarctica: Dry Valley... | reverse complement strand
GCCGGCCCAGTTGAAATCCACCTGAATAGGGGCCAGAGTTGGGAACCTTTTTTCAAAATCATGCGCCAACAAACGGGTCTTTTTGGTCAACAATTTATCTCGCTTGCCAGGGCTGTAAAAAGGCTCATCCCTGCCGCCCACCAACACCCTGCGGTCTGGGGTGGTTCGGAGGTATAGATAAGGCCGGGCAGTTTCCCAAATCAGCGCGTCCCGATGCCAAATCTCTCCCTCAATGGGTTCACTGACCAGAACATACGTTGAGTGCATGCGGGTAACTTTTTGTTCCAAATATTCTTGAGACTCATAGCCACCGGCAATCACCAATTGTTTTGCCCGAATTGAATGTCCATGATTTGTTTGCAACACGATCTGCGTTTTTTCATACTGGATGTTTACGACTTCGGTTTTATCGAATACTTGGGCTCCGTGTTTCATTGCATCTTGCAAGAGCGCATGCGTTAGCGAATAGGCGTCCACTTGAGCGCCATCGTGCGGGGAATACAAAGCTCCTGGCGATTGAAAATGCGGAAATGCCCGAGTCACCTCGGCTTTGTCCCAACGCTCCACTCGGATCCCATGCTTTTGCCGAATCGCAAATTCGAGGTCTAACGCTTCTAAATCGGCTTTTTTGCTCGCGCAATAGATGGAGGGTTTTCGCTCAAAACCTGTCGAAAAGGGTAGTTTTTCACAAATCTGTTCGAGCTTGTCAATGGCCTCAATGCAAAGATGGTAACTACGGGCAGCGTTCTTTTCGCCTACGAACTTTGCTAGTTTGTGCATGGGCACGTCTATTTCGTATTGCAATAATGCCGTGCTTGCACAAGTACTTCCCATCCCAATGTGCCGCCGATCTACCACGGCTACGGAGACGCCTGCCTGTGCCAAATACCAAGCCGTGAGTGCCCCGGTGATGCCACCACCCATCACAAGAAAATCTACTTGCAAGGGATGACGGAGGGCCGGGTATTCATAAAGAAAGCCATTTTTTAGAAGCCAATAAGGGTACGGTGTGTGAAGGTTCATATAGATTATACCTTTGTTTCTTCTGTGCTCAATACCAATTTTTGGGTCACGACTTCCTTGTGTTCTACAAATACAGCGTATTCTGTGGGGCGGATTTTTCCGCCATATTTATTGGCATACACTTTCGTGAACTCTGCACCCAAATAGAGAATGATAGCCGAATAGTAGACCCATAAAATAATCAATACCACCGCTCCTGCCGCGCCGTATGCCGAAACAGTGCTAGAACGGCTGAGGTATAGATTGATAAGATATTTGCCTATCAAAAACAGCACTGCTGTGAAAAATGCACCTATCAGTACATCACGCCATTTTAATTCGGCATCTGGCAACACCTTGAAAACCACTGCGAAAAGCAGCATCACAACGCCCATTGAAACCAAATTGCTGATAATATACGCCAGCCATACGAAGGAGCTTATATGAACCGCAAGCCAACCATCCAACATGCTCAGTGCCGCGCTCAAGACCAGCGAAACCATCAATAGAAAACCAATGCCGACCACCATCGAGAAAGAAACGATTCGGGTGAGGAGGAATCGCACCCAGCCGCGTTTGGGCTTTGCTTTGATAGACCAGATGGTATTGATGGAATCTTGGATTTCAATAAACACACCGGTTGCCCCCAGAAAAAACGTGGCCACACCTACCACGGTCACCCAAGGTGTGTCGCCAGAGATTCGGACGTTTTTGATCATTTCCTGGAGTTGCAGGGCCCCCAATTTGCCAATAAGTCCTTCAAATTGGAGATAGAGGTAGCCTTCCGCCGCTTCTTTGCCCAACAAAATACTGCCAATCGCAATGACGATGATCAGCATGGGCGCCATAGAAAAAAGCGTGTAATACGAAAGCGAGGCACTTAATTTTAACCCATTGTCCTCGATGAATTCTTCGGCAGACAAGCGAAGCAGACGCCCAAGGGCGCGAGTTCTTTCCCAAAGATTTTTAAAGGAAAGGCCAGATAGTAATAGGATTTTCATAATACTGTATAAAGCTAGTTACATTGTCCCAGTACAACCCAAATAATGATAAGGCGAAACTTAAGGATATTATGCACACGTTCCACAACTTGGCAAAGATGCCCGCGCGGGACTTCTAAACTGTTACATAATTTTGGAAATTTGTTGTATCATTCACACTTAGGAACGCGACAATAGTAACGTAGTCATTTTAGGTAAGCCATTTTTTCATCAGACATGCCTGTTTTTGTGCGTATAGTGGTGCTATTTAAAGAAAAATAGGGGCCGTATGATGGAACAAAGGGAGGCATCAAATGACTACGATATTGGTGCCGAGTTCCTTATCATCCTCTTTTGTGGTATATACTAAATTACCCGCTGCATCAAAAATTCGCCCTTTCAACAGTTTTATTTTAGAAAAACGGCTTTCTTGGCCGCCGGTTGTACCCGCATTTTGCCCTCCTCTTTAAGGATGGTAGCAACGTAAGTTTCTTCCAGCATTGCATCGCCATCCGACTGGATTGTGAAGGTGGTTTCATCTATTCGGACGACCAGGTGGGCATTAACCAACAAATCAGGAGAAATGTTAGATACCGGGTATTCAACTTGTCCGCGGACTAAAACCGGAATAAGCAACAAAAAGAGGGGGCATATTTTCATTTTTTTGGTGGAATTAAGGTTTTTGGGATATGGGATCGATGTTTCGAGCATAACGAAACCCTTACCTGCAAAATTGCTGCATCAGCCCTTGAGCAGGCGCGTACCCCCCCAAAGCCGCTTGCTGCCAATCTGAACAAGCCCCAGCAAGATCACCAGCAGAACGCCGGGCCATACCACGATTACATTTAAAGTTGGCCGCGTCGGGCTTCATCGTAATCGCTTTGTCAAAAGCAGCCAGGGCTTCTGAGAATTTACCCATACTTGCATAGGCATTTCCCTTATTGTTTATGGCCTCCGTATAATCCGGAGACAGCCCAAGTGCGGCATCGTAGCAAGCGATAGCTTCCACCATTTTGCCCATACCAGCCAAGGCATTTCCTTTTCTGAAATGGTATTCTGGATCAGGCTTAATCTTGAGCGCTTGATCGAAAGCAGCCATTGCGCGGTCGTTCTGACCGGCACCTGCATAGGCCATGCCGAGACTAGATTGGATCTTATCTTTCGGCTCCGTTGTATTCATTTGGGCAAACTTTTCAAAGTCCGCAATCGCTTTAGGAAAATCGCCTTTGGTGAGCCAGACCTGCCCTCGGCCATACCAGGAATCGGCAAAGTCGGGCTTCAATTCCATGGCACGTCCAAACATTTTAGCGGCATCCTCGTAACGTTTCAACTTGTTGAAAGCCACTGCTAAATTGAACGTTGCATCGAAATAAGTGGGCTCAACTTTCAGGGCTTGATCGTAGGCTTTGGAGGCTTTTTCATAATCCTCCAAAGCATCGTAGGCAAGCCCAAGATTCGACCAGGAGAGTGGATCGTTTGGGTTTTTGGCGGTTGCGTTTTCCCAGAGGCTTACGCTGGATTTCCAGGTCGAATTTTGAAGCAAAGTCAGTACCGCACATATTGCCACGAAGCCTGCCGCGAGATAAGGCAACAGGTTTTTTAAGCCTGATTTTATGCGCCCCATTTCGATGTCGGAATAGGTTTTAGCTAAAATAAAAAACAAGCCGAGGTAGGGGATATAGGTAAATCGGTCAGACATAAATGCCTTTCCAGCGCCTTTGAATTGCAAGACAAAAACGATGTTGACGAGAAAAAATAAAAAGCCAAAGGCGATGGTTCGTTCTTGTTGTGGCACAGCGCTAAGGGATGCCACATTCCCCTTTTTCACAGACCTCCAAACCCCCCAACCGAGGATTGCCAACACCAGTGGCGAGGCATAATAAAGTGCTGGCATTGCACCCAATTTCGGGTATGGGTAATAGGCAGAAAGTCCCATGGGTACCGGTACTTTATACAGGTAATTCCAAAGTGAAGTGGTGGCAAAGAAGAAACGTTCTGGGAGTGAATAACCAGTGTCCTTGAATCCTTCGGCCTCCCCAAGAAAATGAATACCGATTAGGCCGAACACTAAGGAAAAAGCAAAAAAGGGCAATTTTTCCAGCCAAATCTTCATGTGCTTAAAATCACGCCCAGCCAGCCAATCCATTGCTAACATTGAAAGCGGCAGTGAAACAGCTTGAATTTTAGCAAAAAGCGAAAGCAATCCTAGGATCAAAGTGAAGGCGTAAAATTTACTTTTTTGCGTCGTCAGATACTTCCAATACGTCAATAAAGCGGCGATGTAAAACAGGCCGTAGAGCACGTCTTTGCGTTCCGTCACCCAGGCAACACTTTCCGAGCGCATAGGGTGGATGCCAAAAAGTGCTGTACCCAAAGCGAGTCCCCAACCGCGCACACCCAAAGCCCGGAAAAAGAAAAAGGCCAATGCGGTAGTGGCCACATGGAGCAACACATTGTCTAAGTGATAAAGAAAAGGTTGGAAATTCTCGACCGCCATTTGGCCCGGTTTCACGATAGTATCGAAGCTGTGCTCAAAGCAATAAGAAAGCACCACGAGTGGGGAGTAGTTTCCATGGGTGTGGCCGCTAAAAATCTGTTTAAGATCCATGCTGCCGAGAGGTTTCACCATGGGATTGAGCCAGAGGTAACCGTGATCGTCCCAGTTGACGAAACCTGCGCCGAAGGTATTGGCGAACACGGCCAAGGTCAAGATTAAGCAGCCTAGGAGGATAAGTTTTTCTTTGCCTGCTTCACCCGCTGAAGACTTCCCGCCTGCCAAGGCTTGGCGAGCAGGGGCGTTGGGGGGAGCAGTACTACCAGCACCACTTGTTGACGACTGAAGAGTTGTTTTATGTGCAGGCTGTGTACTTTTATTTTTCTTTGACATGGCCGATTCAAGTTTTCCGTTCCGACAAAGGAAATACGAATTTGTATTAAGGGCAAATGAAATAGGCGAAACGACGTTATCCTGGGCTTTCTGACGAAAAGTAGGTGGAATTCCCATAGTGCAGGTAACTTTGCAACTGCTCAATCTTGCTGATCATGAACCATATTCCATCAAAATGCCCCTTGTGCGCTGGGAAAGTAGAAGCTGGCAAAACTACCTTCACGGTTGATTTAACTTCTGGTGTGGTAATGGTACGCAATGTACCAGCCTTTGTCTGCAACCAATGTGGAGAGGAATGGATTGATGACCCGATTGCTGTAAAATTAAAAGCCATTGCTGCTCGTGCCAAAGCGCAGAACACGCAGATTGAGGTGATGGCAATGGGGTAGCGGTATTGAGTTTTATTTGCTAAAGTTGATGGGATACCAAATGATGGCAAGCCCTCTGAAACCTTGATGTGACTATGCTAATACTGTATAAAAAATTTCTTTAGGACATTTCACAGACTCGCTAAAATAGACTTGTTGCGGTGGACATGCCTGAAGAAGATTTAATTGCATCTTTGAAAGTCCATAAATAAAATTCAAAAGAATTCAACTCCTCCACCTAATGGGGAAGGTAAAGCCTGTCTTCAATATCCTGTGAGACAGGCACTCTAAAACTAAAATACCCAATACATTCACACATCCATGCGACCACTCCTCTCCACAGCCCTCCTCGCCCTATTAACGCTTTATCTAGCCTGTACACCCAAAACCGGCAAAAAAATTAGTTCTACCGCCGACCATCCCGGTGAACCCGTCCTGTGGGATTCCATGAGCAAACCCCTCACTGGAGAAGACGAAGAACCGCTAGAATACAGCCTGCTCGACGAGGTGAATGTCGAGCCCCAAGCCGTAGAAAACCTCGACTCCCTTCGGCCATACAATCCTTCGCACACTTTTGAAGTAGATTTGATCCATAGCAAAATCGAAATCTCTTTCGATTGGGTTCAAAAACGCGCCAGCGGAAAAGCTACGCTCACGATGCGCCCGTGGTTTTATGCCACCGACAAAGTGAGCCTGGATGCTAAGAATTTTGACATTCTATCCGTCACCTTTGATGGAAAAACGGAGCAGTTAAAACGTGATTACAACAACGAGCAACTGACCATCTACCTCGGCAAAACGTACACCCGGACCGAAGAATTTAAAGTAGCTATTACTTACACCGCAAAGCCGGATGAACGCGAATCCTTCGGCGGTTCGGATGCCATTACAAGTGATAAAGGCTTGTATTTTATCAATGCCGACGGTGCCGAGAAAGATAAACCCAAACAAATATGGACCCAGGGCGAAACGGAAAGCAACTCCTACTGGATGCCCACCGTGGATAAGCCAAATGAGCGTTGTACTCAGGAAATGTACATTACCGTAGAAGATAAATACAAAACACTGTCGAATGGCCTGATGCTCTCGTCAAAAAAGAATGCCGATGGTACCCGCACGGACTATTGGAAAATGGACAAACCTCACGCACCTTATCTGTTTATGATGGCTATTGGAGAATACGCTGTCGTGAAAGACAAATGGCGTGGCATTGACGTGGACTATTACGTCGAGCCTAAATTTGAGCCTTATGCCCGCGATATTTATCCCTACACGACAGAGATGCTGGAGTTCTTTTCTACCAAATTGAACTATACTTATCCTTGGCCAAAATTCTCCCAAATCACAGTGCGCGATTACGTTAGTGGCGCAATGGAAAATACTACGGCGGTAATTTTCGGCGAGTTCATGCAAAAAAACAAGCGCGAACTACTAGACGATCACCTAACCAACGAGAAAGTAGTGGCACACGAGATGTTCCACCAATGGTTTGGCGATTTGGTCACCACCGAAAGCTGGGCCAACCTTACCCTGAATGAAGGGTTCGCCAACTATTCCGAATACCTCTGGATGGAGCAAAAACATGGTCGAGATGTGGCAGATGATCACCTGATGACCGAACAACAAGGTTATTTTTACTCCGCCGGCGAGGGTGGTCATCCGCTCATTAATTTTGGATATGAAAACCGCGAAGACATGTTCGACGCGCATTCTTACAACAAGGGAGGCTGTGTGCTTCACATGCTCCGCCAACTGGTGGGAGATGACGCCTTTTTTGCCTCGCTCAACCGTTACCTAAAAAAGAACGAATATACCGAAGTAGAAAGTCACGAACTCCGCCTGGCTTTTGAAGACGTGACCGGGCAAGACCTGAATTGGTTTTTCAATCAGTGGTTTTTAGGTGCTGGACACCCCGAGCTAGACATCGAATACGGCTGGGATATTGATGCAAAAAAAGCTAGTGTAACCGTGGTGCAAATCCAAGAAGGTCAAAATGTTGCTCGAATTTTTGATTTGCCACTTTCGGTGGATATTTATGAGGTTTCGGGCAAATCTCGCCGAGAAAATATTCGCCTCACCAAGCGTAGCCAGACTTTCACTTTCGACTGTTCAAGCAAACCTGCGTTGATCAACTTTGACGCAACCAAAACCCTGCTTTGTCAAAAAACGGATCGTCACAATGCTCAAGAATGGGCTTTCATGTATCGCAATGCCCCACTTTACCGCGACCGTATCGAAGCCTTTGAAGCCCTGCAAGCAGAACCTTCAGCACTTTCCGTAGCCATTGCCGAAGCAGCACTTGCTGATAAGTATTATGGCATCCGGCAGCGTGCGCTTTCAGCCGATGGTATGGACGGTATAGGATCAAGACCGGTTATAACTCGTTTGGCAGAATCTGAGCCTGATCCAGGGGTTCGTGCTCAAGCTATCACTATTCTTGGCAACACGGGCGACAAGCAATATATCCCGATACTCCAAAAAAACATGGGCAACGAACAAGCGTACAGCGTAGTGGGCGCTGCGCTTTCGGCGCTTCAAAAACTTGATCCAGTTGCCGCTCGTGAGGCTTCCAAAGGGCTGCAAAATGATGAATCAGAAGCTTTTACGCCAGTTTTAGCGGAGTTATATGCAGCAGAACCAGACCGAAGCAGTCTTTCATTTTTTGAACAAAAGCTGGACAAAGCCGACGGATTTAGCGCGTTTCCGTTTTTCGATAATTACCAAAAATTCCTAATCGGACTCGGTGATGCCACGCTATTGGATACCAGTGTGGAGAAATTTAAATCCATCTCACTCAACCTTCAGACCAGTGAGTGGCGGCGATTTGGCGCGACCAAAGCGATTGCTGATTTGCGCAATCATTTTCGTGAAAATGGAAATGCTGCCAAGGTGGCTGAACTTGAAGCCATCATTACGGAGATTAGAGCGAAGGAGACAGATCCTACTTTGAAGTTGTACTATGATATGTTTTGATGTAAGCCGAAATTTATTTCGGCTCTTCGCGCCTTCATATTTGATGCGTTCTTTTTCCAATGTACACCCATTTTAAATCACGAAGAGCCGAAATAAATTTCGGCCTACATATTGGTCGTCAAAATCAAAAATTTCGTCGGAACACAAACACAATAAATACAAAGTGCTGCGTAGTTTGCCGGACGAAAATCATTTCATCAATTACAAAACGATATGGATTCTTTAGACACTTTCCAACCCAAAAAAACCTTGTCGCAACGCGCAATGACGGCTGCCCTCATCATCACTGGTGTGGGCATTTTGGTCAACCTTGTTTTTTACATCACAGGGCTGGATATTGAGTCGCTCACTAACCCTGCGGTGAGTTGGCTAAACCGCATAATACTTATTGGGGTTACCTATTATTTGATCCACGCAGGGCTTAAAAGCCATCGGGATGTGGATTTGGGCGGTTATGTCAGTGTCGGTCAGGGCATCAGTATGGGGACACTTGCCGGGCTGATTTCAGGTATATTGAGTGCGGTATGGTTTTTTCTATTCACGACATTCATTGCGACTGACATGATGGATAAGATCAAGGAGGTTTCACTCCAGCAGATGCAAGAGCAAAGCGGTCAGTCGGCGGAACAAGCAGAACAAGCCCTGGAGATGATGTCCTTCTTTTTCAGCCCTGTATTTTTTGCTATTATAGTGGTGGTTTTTAGCATCTTTTTCGGGTTTCTTTGTGGCTTGGTTGCTGGCCTGGTGCTGAAAAAAGAGAAGTCTTATATGTAAGTCTCGGGTGAGCAGTTATCTTCGCAGCTGTTCTGAAACGCCTTGCCTTTTGGCAGGGCGTTTTTGTGATTTTTACCGCTATACCCGTTCCTCAACGAAATCGGGTTGCTAAGATTTAAAAACAATGACCCCTGGTATACGCAATGGATTTTTGGGTGGGGCAGTCGTAATTTTTTATTTTGCACTGCTTTCTGTCGCGAAACAAGACCTTTTTTTAAGCCCCTTATTTCAATGGGGTAGTATGGTCTTTTATTTGTTTTTTATGGCCCGAGCCTCTATGGAGGATTGTGCGGCCAATGGCAGCTCCCGCGATTTTCGGGAGATAGTTCGCACGCCTTTTGTTGCGTTTTTGCTTATAAACCTATGCTACTGGCTCTTTTATTACGGCTTGCATCTCTATGATCCAAGCCTATTGCAAGCAGAAATGAAACTTGAATTGGATATGCTCAAAAGTCAATTAAATGCTGGACTAGGAGATCCTGAGCAAGCCAATAAATTTCGGGAGCGAATTCAAGATCTGGAAAAAACGCTCCTGGCACCTCAACCTCAACCCCTTTGCCCTGTTATGATGCGCATGTGTGTCGGTGCATTGGGTGGTTTTGCTCTTGCAGCAGGCGTGGCAGCATTGGTTAAAAATCAAAAGAGTAAGCAAGGATAACAAATACTTTTGGATCCATTTGCTACCCCAATGGCGACTAAATTAGACCAAAATGACGAAATGACCAAAATGACCCAAACGAAGAAAATAACCAAAATGACGAAATAACCAAAATGACCCAACTTTCCACCTCACGCAGAGTCGCCGTTGTGCGCAAATGGCTTGGCATCTTAAGCATCTCTCGCTTGTTGCGTTGGGCATTACTCTTTGCATTGTGTTGGTGGGTTTGGGACAATTGGCACGAGGATCTGCCACCAGCTGATTTTATTGGGCATTATGCTTTTTCAGATTCAAAATTCATACAAGTCGATGGTATGGAAATCCACTATCGTACGAGTGGCAAAGGAGATCCGATTCTGTTACTTCATGATGCGCAAAGTTCACTGCATACCTGGGCTGGATGGACTAACAAACTCAGTGAAAAACAACAAGTTGTATGTGTTGACCTCCCTGGTTTTGGATTAAGTGCCCCGCACCCCCAGGGCAGTTATAGTGCGTTTATGTATGCGAGTTTTCTGGACAGTTTTTTGCAAAAATTAAACCTGAAAAAAGTGTCCATCGCGGGCTGCGGACTTGGGGCACAAATTGCTTGGCAATTTGCCGCAGAATCACCTCAACGAGTCGATAAACTCATCCTGCTCGACGCTCCAGGATTTGAAGAAAAAGGCACTTCCTGGATTGAATGGCTGGCTAGTACCCCCGTAATTAATCGAGCCCTCTGGAAAGTAACACCCCGCGCTTTTGTGCGCCTTTCTCTGATCGACATTTGGGCTGATGATGCATTAGTGACCGATTCTCTGGTACAACGCCATTTTGACCTTTCCCTATTGCCAGGCCACCGAAAAGCATTCACGGATCGAGCCTCTGTGCGCGACAACCGTCCTCCGATTGACCTCATCGAACGCATTACCGCTCCAACCCTAATTCTATGGGGCGCGGAAGACACCCGTATTTCACCAGAGCACGCTTACGATTTTCACAAACGTATTCGTGGATCGGTTTTAAAGATTTATCGCAATACGGGACATTGGCCGCAAGAAGAAAATCCAGCGCAAACGGCACAAGATGTTCAGGCCTTTTTGGAGGGTAGATTTTGAGTGTGTTACAAAGTAGGCATATTTTCACGTAAGCTTTCTACCTTTGCCAACTCGCAATGTATTGCGGGAAAAACCCGAACGTAATCCGTTAGTTTTTTTGAGGTAATGAAAGTATCGTTGAATTGGCTTCGAGATTTTCTCGACATACATAAATCACCCGTTGAAATCGCCGATATACTGACATCGCTGGGCTTGGAAGTGGAAGGATGGGATACTGTGAAGCCTTCGCCTGTTGACTTAGATAAAGTGTTGACTGGCAAAGTTTTAACCTGCGAACGCATACCCGACACTGACCACCTTTCAGCCACAACAGTAGATGTTGGGGATGGCGTCATTCGCTCCGTAGTCTGCGGCGCGCCTAATGTCGCTGCGGGGCAAATGGTGTTCCTTGCAGTTCCCGGTGCCAACGTTTTCAGCAAAGATGGAAGCCTGTTTACGATAGGCGAGCGCAAGGTGAAGGGGGTTCCATCACAGGGTATGATCTGCGCCGAAGACGAACTTGGTCTAGGTCAAGATCATGCGGGCATCATCGTATTGCCCCCAGATACTCCGCTTGGTTTGAGCGCAGCAGACCATTTTCAGAAAGAAACTGATACTGTTTTTGAAATTGGCCTCACGCCTAACCGCGCTGATGCCATTTGCCATATTGGTATTGCTGATGACCTGCTGGCATGGATTCGGGTACACGAAAATCCTGAAGCGCAGCTTCATAGCATGGAGCATTTCACGGATGGCATTTTAGAAATGCCTGAAAATCTGCCCGTTTTCCCGGTTCAGGTAGAGAATTACGAGGCTTGTCCGATGTACAGTGGCCTAACGATAGAGGGCATTGCCATTGGAGAAAGCCCCGAGTGGCTCAAAAATCGCTTGCTCGCCGTGGGCCAGCGCCCCATCAATAATGTGGTGGATGTGACCAATTATGTGCGTATTGAATTAGGCCAGCCGCTCCACGCGTTCGATTTAGATAAGATAAAAGGTGGAAAAATCCTGGTAAAAACCCTTCCTGCCGAAACACGCTTTACCACCCTTGATGGAGTAGAAAGCAAGCTTTTTGCAGAAGACCTGATGATTTGCGATGGGGAATCCAAGCCGATGTGCATAGCTGGTGTATTTGGTGGCGCAGATAGTGGCGTGACGGATTCTACCACCAAAATCTTCCTCGAAGCAGCAGTATTCAACCCAAAATGGATTCGCCGGACGATGATTCGTCACAATCTGCGGACCGATTCAGCCTGGGCATTCGAGAAGGGTGTTGACCCTTCTGACAACAATGACCTTGCGCTCATGCGTGCTGCTTTTTTGATTGAAAAACTGACAGGGGGCAAAATTGCTACAGATTTTGTGGAGATCAACCCAGTGATCGCCAAGCCTGCCGAGATCCCGGTTTCTTATGCCCGAATCAATGCACTCATTGGCGAAAACCTGCCCAAGGAGCGCATCCATAAAATCCTCACAGCCCTCAATATTCAACAGGGAAATATTACGGAGGAAGGATTTATCGCTTGGATTCCGACCAATAAACCCGATGTAACCCGTGAAGCCGATGTCGTGGAAGAAATTCTGCGCCTGCATGGGCTTGATGCCGTGCCAATTCCGACGCAAATCAGGAGTAGCGTGGAAATTCAATCGCGGCCCAACCCTGATGCTGTGCGCAATTTTGCCGCAGATTTCCTTGCTTCCAACGGGTTCAACGAATGTATGAACCTTTCACTGTCCAACTCAGCTTACTACCTCGGAGAGACTGCTGCGTTGCCCCTTGAAAAAGAACAAATTGTGTTCATCCACAATTCTGCCAATCAGGGGCTAGACTGTTTACGTCCTAGTATGTTATTCAGCGGCCTGGAAACAATTCAGCGAAATCAAAATCGGCAGAATTCTGATTTGCGATTGTTTGAATTTGGAAAGGTGTATGCCACTTCTGGTGAAAAACTCGAGGAAACCCATCACCTGAGCCTCTTTTTGACAGGCATACATTCCCTTGAAAGCTGGCAACCCGCGGCAAAAAAGTCTGTAGATTTTTTCACCTTGAAAACCTTTGTGACCAATCTTTTGACCCGCCTGGGGGTGAGCGGATTTCAGGAAACTACGCTGAACGATTCACCATTTCAATACGCCCTAAAATTGCACCGTGGGCCACAAGAAATAGTGACCCTGGGCGCTGTAGCACCAGCGATTTTAAAAAAGATGGACCTTAAAAACCCCGTGTTTTTTGCCGATTTCAATTTTGAAAACGTGTTGAAAGCAACGGGCAGCAATAAAGTACAATTTTCAGAACTCAACAAATTTCCGACCGTTCGTCGGGATCTGGCCTTGGTCATTGACCAGGCTGTAGGCTTTAGCGACATTCGTCAATTGGCGGCTAAAACGGCTAAGAAAATGTTGAAAGAAGTGAACCTGTTCGACGTGTTTGAAGATGAAAGCAAACTTGGCGCTGGAAAAAAATCCTACGCGGTAAGTTTTGTTTTTGAAGATCCTGAAAAGACTTTGCAGGATAAGGAAATTGATACCTTGATGGGACAATTGGTCGGTGCATTTGAAGGAAAGCTTGGAGCAATTGTCCGCAAATAGTTTATTATTAAGACCACCTGTTTCGCTTAATGCGAGACTTTACAATAACGCAAACCGAATCATCACAATTAAACAATCATGGATATAGTTAGCATCATCATAGGGTTGGTTGTAGGGGGTGTTGCCGCATACCTTATCGCTAGTCTGACCGCAAAAAAAGGCGGCAATAAAGCCGTCGAAGAAGCCAACCGACAGGCCGACCTCATTATTCAGGAATCACGCTTGTCTGCCAAACGGGTAGAAGACGAGGCTGCCGTGAAAGCACAGAAAATTGTGGGCACTGCTGAAGCCGACAACGAGCGGATCAAGCAGCAAAAAATTCAGGAAGCCAAAGAACGCTACGCCCAAATGCGGCTGGAAATAGAGGAAGAGAAGACCAAAAGGCAATTGGAACTTAAGGATTTGGAGATGGAGATTGCCTCCCAGCAAAAGGATTTGAAAATAGAAAATGATGCGTTCGAAGTTCGGTTGAAAGAACTGGAAACTAAAAAAGGAGACATCGATATTCGCGAATCGGAGATAGAAACCTTACGCGAAAATCTGGATAAGCAACTCAAAATTGTCCAGAAGAAAAAAGAAGAACTTGACGCGGCTAACGAGGAGCGCATCAAAGCCCTGGAAACCATCGCCAAACTCAGTCAACAGGACGCAAAGGATCAGCTCTTGGAACAAGTACGCGCCAAGAGCGAGAGTGAAGCGCAGACCATCGTGCGTGATGCAGTAACCCAGGCTAAGCTCAACGCCAGCAAAGAGGCAAAAAAGATTGTTATCCAGACCATTCAGCGTATGGCTGCTGAGTTTACTATTGAGAATACAGTCTCGGTTTTCAACCTTGAAAACGATGAGATGAAAGGTCAGATTATCGGTCGTGAAGGCCGAAATATTCGAGCCCTAGAAGCGGCCACCGGAGTAGAAGTTATTGTGGATGATACGCCTGAGGCAATCGTTCTTTCCTCCTTTGACCCTGTGCGACGGGAAATCGCCCGTTTGTCGCTCCAACGCCTTGTAGCAGATGGCCGTATTCACCCACAGCGTATCGAGGAAGTGGTGGCCAAGGTGCAAAAGCAACTCGAAGAGCAAATCGTAGAGATTGGCGAACGTACCGTCATTGAACTTGGCATTCACGGCCTAAATGCGGCACTCGTGCGCATGGTAGGTCGTATGCGTTTCCGTTCCTCTTACGGCCAAAACCTCTTGAAGCACAGCATCGAGACCGCCGAGCTATGCGCTATCATGGCTGCCGAGCTCGGGATGAATCCGAAGCAAGTCAAGATGGCCAAACGGGCTGGTCTCCTTCACGATATTGGCAAAGTGGCCGAGGAAGAGACCGAACTCAGCCACGCGCTGGTGGGTATGAAATTGTGCGAGCAACATGGAGAGCACCCGGTCATCATAAATGCTGTTGGAGCGCACCACGATGAGATTGAGATGAACAATATTCTGTCGCCTATTATCCAGGCTTGTGACGCCATTTCTGGCGCACGTCCGGGTGCACGGCGCGAAATTCTGGAAAATTACCTCAAGCGTATCGGCGAACTCGAAGAAATCGCACGCAGTT
>Ga0136636_10001203_pt1 | contig 14868 bp, 13 predicted proteins | sample AntDrymUQ8522106_2_FD_104653 | JGI IMG/M metagenome (GOLD analysis project Ga0136636, IMG submission 104653) | Polar desert sand microbial communities from Dry Valleys, Antarctica - metaG UQ852 (21.06) | ecosystem: Environmental > Terrestrial > Soil > Desert | place: Antarctica: Dry Valley... | reverse complement strand
ATGCTTCGCAAGTTCGGTCATAGGTATCGGCTGTATAAATGCCTTTCCAATCCTTTGCAACAATACAAAATGAATTTCGTCGCCAAAGCGCTTTTTATCCTTCCCAATATTATCGAGAACCTTCTGCGCATCCATGACTGCATAGGTTGGCAATTCATATTGCCCCAAAAGTTGAATCAACCGATCGCTACATTTAAAACGTACCATCTGACTCGATAAGTGAGCCGCATAAACCATGCCAATACTTACAGCATGTCCATGTGGAATTTTCAGTGTATTTTCAATAGCATGACCAATGGTATGGCCAAAATTCAAAAGCTTTCTCTCGTTCTTTTCAAACTCATCGGCCTGCACTACTTTGGCTTTCAGCAATACATTCCGCATGATAATTTTATGCTGAAAGGCTTTATTTCTTTTTATAAAGGGAAGCGATTTAGCCGAAAGCAATGTAAACATCGCACCATCTTTAATAGCAGCATGTTTTATTACTTCAGCCATACCATTAGCCCATTCAAGGTCAGGCAATGTCTTCAGTAATGCATAGTCGTATAGTAAAAATTCCGGCTGACGTATGGTTCCTACCATATTTTTATAAATCCCTACATCTATTCCATTTTTACCACCGATAGCGGCATCTACCATGGCGAGAAGAGAGGTAGGTACAAAACCAAAAGGAAGCCCCCGCATAAAGACAGATGCTACATAACCGGCAACATCCGTTACCACGCCTCCACCAACGCCTACAAGCAGAGTATTGCGATCAGCTTTGTATTCAATAAGCTGTTCGATGATCATGTCAACAGTGGCCTGAACTTTATAATCCTCGCCTGCGGGCATTACGATGGTATCTATTTTTGAGAATTTTCTTTTGTGAGCTTCATAAATATTTTCATCGGTTATCACTACCAATGGACGCTCGCCCGCCAGGTCTAAAACCATGGACAGATTTCCATCAAAATAGAAGGTTGTTTCTGAATTAGAAAACTTTATATTTTTTTTTATCATGCGTTAATTTACAAAAAATACATTAAAACGAATTCGTATGCAACCCGTTAGCTATTCATAACTCTGTTTTGATGGTTGATGCTTTCCATGTGAACGGCATCTAAATAACGGGTTACAAATTCTTTACTTAACCCTAAGGGATTGGCTTTATTATAGGCTCTTTCCAAAATTTCATTCCAACGATTAGTTTGGAGAATAACCACCGAATTATTCTTTTTATATTCTCCGATATTTTCAGCTATTTTCATTCTCTGACTTAATAATTGCATCAATTCATCGTCAAGATGGTTTATCTGCTGTCTTAGTTTTTCCAATACCTGATGAAACTCTTCTGAATTAACATCTTCCTTTCTCCAGATTATTTTGCCAAGCATTTCATTTAATTGCTCCGGAGTAATTTGTTGTTTGGCATCACTCCATGCGTTGTCGGGGTCAATATGGCTTTCAACCATGATGCCATCAAAGTCAAGATCCATTGCCTTTTGTGCAACATCCAGCAAAATATCTCTGCGACCGCAAATATGGGAGGGGTCATTGATGATGGGTAGATGTGGATTCCGTCTTTTCATTTCAATGGCAAGGTGCCACATGGGTGCATTACGAAAGGCGGTATTGCCATAATTACTAAACCCACGGTGAATCAAACCGACATCCGTTATGCCTGCCTTCTGTACGCGCTCCACTGCTCCTATCCACAATTCCAAATCAGGATTGATAGGGTTTTTTATCAATACCGGAACATTGGATCCGCGCAATGCATCTGCCACTTCTTGTACTGAAAAGGGATTCACAGTTGTTCTTGCCCCAATCCATAGTATATCAATATCAAAATGCAGCGCATTCTCTACCTGCTTTGCCGTAGCAACTTCTACAGCAATAGGCAAGCCTGTTGCTTTTTTAGCCTGTTGCAACCAAGGCAACCCCTTGGTACCAACCCCTTCAAAACTTCCGGGGCGCGTTCTTGGTTTCCATATTCCGGCACGCAGAACATCTACTTTACCAGTGGCTGCCAGCCTTGTAGCAGTTTCCATTACTTGATCTTCCGTTTCTGCACTACAGGGACCACTAATTACAAGGGGTCGTTTTTTTATAAGCTCACCAGTGGCCGTGGTTGCAGATAGCGTTGCGGTTTCCATAATTATTACAGATAAATATTATTTATTTTATATTTAAAATTATACCGGGTTAATATTGTCCTATTGCAAAACAGAATAGCTCCATTCCATTTAATTATAGGATCAGGCAAAGATTTTATCAGGCCTCATTCATTCGGATTCTTCTTCCCTTAAAGTTTTTGCCATCGAGAGATTTAATCATTTGCGAAGATGATTCCTTATCAATTTCTACCCAGCTATTGAGGTCTTTCATATCAATACGACCGAGTACATCTTTTTTCAGGTCACTCATATCGAGGATAAACTGTAGGAAACTCGCTTTATAAAACCCATCTTTTGTACCAAGATTCACAAACAATTTACTGTAATTGCCAGATCCTGCAAAATCTTTACGGCTCCTTGAATCTTTGGAGTCTCTTGAATCCCTTGAATCCCTGAAATCTCTTGTATCTCTGCGATCTTCCTGAAATTTTCCTTTGACCCGAGGCTCCTTACCTTTTGCAGACTGATTAAGATCGGCAGCATTTTCATAATACTCCAAGAACCTGTTGAATTCTTTAGCTACTACACGTATAAGAATTTCCTCCTTGCTCATTTCGGCAAATTTCTCCAGCATTAGTGGCATATAGGTTTCGTAGTCGCCATGGCTAATGTCGGCCTGTAGAAGATTGTCCATAAAGTGGAAAAACTGCTTGCGGCATACATCCTTTCCGCTCGGAATTTCCAGCCTGTGAAAAGAATTTTGAATCATTTTTTCAATAGCCCGAATTTTACCTGTTTCCCTTGACGTTACCAATGAAAGGCAAATGCCAGTGTTGCCTGCTCTGCCTGTACGGCCACTTCTGTGGGTATAGACCTCCATATCGTCGGGCAACTCGTAATTGATTACGTGGGTAATACCTGATACGTCAATACCCCTTGCAGCTACATCAGTAGCAATCAACAATTGAAGAGATTTTGATCGAAAAGCGCCCATTACTTTATCGCGCTGATTTTGGTTCAGGTCTCCATGAAGTGCATCTACATTGTAACCTTCTCTTACAAGCTTTTCAGTAATATCCTGTGCATCTATTTTAGTACGGGTAAAGATTAAACCATAAATACCTGGGTTAAAATCAATTAACCGCTTCAGGGCTTCGTAGCGCTGATGGCCATTCATAACAAAATACTGATGATCAATACTTTTATTTCCGGTATTTACCTTGCCAACCGATATTTCGGCAGGGCTATCCATATAAGTTTTAACTACTTTGCGTATAGCAGGCGGCATGGTGGCACTAAATAGCCAGATGCTTTCGCGATTCACCGCATTTTTCAAAATAAACTCTACGTCTTCCTGAAAACCCATATTCAGCATTTCATCCGCCTCATCCAAAACCACATATTTAATCTGGTTGAGGTCAATGGCTTTCCTTTCAATAAGGTCAATCAATCGTCCAGGAGTAGCAACCACAATTTGTGTACCCCTACGTAGTTCACGTATTTGTCCTGTAATAGAGGTACCTCCATATACCGGAGTAACCGTCAAACCCTTTTTGTGTTGCTTAAACAAATCCATTTCATGGGTAATCTGCATACATAATTCGCGGGTAGGACAAACTACAAGAGCCTGCGGAAGTTTTTCGTTGGAATCAACCAACTGCAATAGGGGCAAGCCAAATGCCGCCGTTTTTCCAGTACCCGTTTGGGCAAGACCTAAAAAGTCTTTTTCGCCCTGCAATAAAATTGGAATGGATTGTTCCTGAATGGGGGTAGGCTCGGTAAAACCCATGGAAGATACAGCCTGCATCAATTCCATTTCCAAACCTAAATCTTCAAATGTCTTTTTCATAACTCTTTTACGTAACCGATAAGATAGCTGGGGACTGTGTCGGTCTTTTTAAATGGTGTTTATTTTAATATTCTGTTTATTTGATTTGCTTTTTCAATCAATTCCCGCAGGTATCCCCAGTTCTCTTTTTCTATACTTGCTTTAAATTTTCGCAATTGCGATATATGTTCATTTAATACATCCAATACATTTTCCTTGTTTTGCCTGAAAATAGGCACCCAGGTATCCGCATTACTTTTTGCCAGTCGGACGGTACTTTCAAACCCACCACTTGCCAATTCGAAAATAGTATTCTCTTCTCGTTCCTTTTCAAGAACAGTATTGGCTAGTGCAAAAGAAGTTATATGTGAAATGTGGCTAACATAAGCCGTATGCATATCATGTGCATCGGCATTCATACTTAAAAGATGCATACCTAAATAGCGGTACATCTCCATTACCAATTCCAACGCATCTTCATCGCTTTGCTCCTGATTGCAAATCACTGCAGCCTTTCCGGAGAAAGCAAATCTTGTGGCCGCCTTTGGCCCGCTGAATTCGGTTCCCCACATAGGATGCGAGGCCACAAATCTACTTCTTTTTTCATGGGTAGCCAGTTTCCCGCAAAGTTCTTTTTTTGTGGAACCTACATCCACTACCACCTGCCTATCTACAAGGTCTAAAACCTGACCCACCACTTCAAGTGCAGCCACCACCGGTACTGCTACAATAATCAAATCAGATTGAGCCACCGCTTCTTCCAAAGTCGAAATCTGATCTACAATTTCAAGCTGTATGGCTTGCTCAGCATGACTTTTAACAGATTCTACCCCAATAATAAAATTAGTAAAATTTTTCTCCCGAAGCAAAAGTGCCATGGAACCACCAATGAGCCCTGTACCTATTACAGCCACCTTTTTGGTAATAAATTGTTTTTCAATTCCCATCACACCTTTTTGCACCTCAATTATATTTATATTTTCTTTATCAGTATTCCTTGATGATTTCGGTCTAAAAATATCTTAAATCTTTTTCTGTATAGATTGAATCCGTTGAATGGCCTCCTGCAAAACGGATTCATTGCTGCATAAACTAATTCGAATAAACAAATTTCCTTCGCTGCCAAAAATACCTCCCGGGGTAATAAATACATGAGCATTATGTAGTATAGTATCCGATAAATCATAGCCATCTTTATACCCTACAGGTAAACCTGCCCAAACAAACATACCTGCCTGATTTTCAGAATAAGGACATTTCAGAATATCTAAAATTTCGAAAACTAATTTCCGACGGTTACGATAATGGTTGTTTAAATAGGTAAACCAATCTGCATCTAATAATAATGCTTTTGCCGCAGCCAGTTGAAGAGGCAAAAACATACCGCTATCAAGATTACTTTTAAACCGCAAAACTTCTTGCAAACGTTCTGGTTTTCCGGCAAGCAAGCCTACCCGCCAGCCAGCAAGATTATGGCTTTTGCTCAATGAATTTAATTCGAGGGAAACTTCCATAGCCCCAGGGGACGCCAGCAAACTCATAGGCGTTTCATTCAATATAAAACTGTACGGATTATCGTGAATAAGTAAAACACCGTTGTCTTTTGCCCATATCACTAATTCATTGAACATTTGACGGGTGGGTAACTGTCCGGTGGGCATGTGAGGGTAATTGATAAACATCAACTTTACCCTACCATGTTCCCTAACCATATTGGTTAATTGCTTAATATCCGGAAAATACTGATTGGTTTCTGTAAGAGGAAATAGTAGCACAGTTGCTCCGGCAACTTTTACTGCACTTGCATAGGCTGGGTATCCGGGATTGGGAACCAGTGCTGCATCCCCCTCGTTTAGATAGGTCATGCAAATATGCGTGATCCCTTCTTTGGAACCCATCAAAGGCAATAATTCTGTTTCCGGATTAAGGGTAACATTATACCATTTTGCATACAGGTCGGCCATGGCTTGACGCAGCGCAGGAGCACCGCGGTAACTTTGATAAGCATGCGAATCAGGCAAGGCGCTTTCGGCATGTAATTTTTCAATAACCGACGGATGAGGCGGGAGGTCAGGACTGCCAATGCCAAGATTTAACACTTTTTTTCCTTCCTTTTTCATGGCTTCTATTTCGCGCAATTTCTGCGAAAAATAGTATTCTTGTACATCGGCCAAACGGTTTGCAATAGGGATCACTGTCGTTTCAATTTATGATTTAAAAATGCCTTTTTTATACACTCCAAAAATCCGCAAATCTTTGGTAACCTTTTTAAGCACCTGCAGAAGGTCTTCAAACTGCGTTAGATTTTCAAACTCCATATCTGCATGAAAAGAATACAGAAAATCGGATCCCGGAATAGGAACACTTTGCAGTTTACTCAGGTTAATCCCTCCTGCTGCTATGGTAGTAAGCACCTCGGCAAGACTTCCTTTTTGATGATCGGTAACAAAATGAACAGAAGCCTTATTGGCATCAGGAATATTTTTTGGCTCATCATCTTTGACCAGAACAAGGAATCGTGTATAATTATTTTTCAGTGTATGAATATCAGGTGCCAGTATTTGCAGTTGATAAAGCTCAGATGCGAGGGTGCCTGCAATAGCAGCGGCATGCTTATGATGTCTTTGATGAATATGTTTGGCACTCAATGCTGTATCTTCCGTTTCAACCAATTTCCAATGTGGATGGGTTTCTAAAAAATCCATACACTGCAAAAGTGCCATTGGGTGCGAATGTACCTCCCGAATATCTTCTAGTTTCACTCCCGGGTTGCATAGCAATTGCTGTTCTATATGCAAAAAAACTTCTCCAATAATGGTAACATTACTTTTTTGTAACAAGTTGTAATTGGGTAAAATACTTCCTGCAATAGAATTTTCAATGGCCATCACCGCTCCATCAACATCAGGATGTAGCATTGTTTGGCGCACAAGATCCCGGAAAGTATCACAGGGCAAAACGCTCGTATGCCGTCCCCAAAAAACCCGGGCAGCTTCCTGATGAAAACTGCCTTCGTAGCCTTGAATAGCAATAAGAGGCGGCTTATTTATGGATGATTTTTGTACTGATGTCATGCTTTACATTGATAATAATACAAAAAAAACTGCCCGGTTTCCTTTGGAAGACCGGGCAGTTTTGTATTTGTTTGTAGTGAATATTACACCTATACACAACCCGGTTGGCTTCTAAAAAAATAGAAGTAATAAAAACCGGCGTATGCAAAATTTTGATTCATTTAATGTAAAATTAGGAGATTTTATCATTCAAATAAATTTTTTTAAAAAAATGTAAGAGAATTTTGTAAAACCTACAAGTGTTAAAACCGTGAAATTACAGATTTAAAAAATAAGGGTACCACCCTGTACGAGTGATACCCTTACTTCATTTATGGCACCGTTTTCTTTAAAGTTTCAAAAGAAACCATTCTGTAGAAACAGAACGGCTTAACGATTGCTTGCCATATAAAACTCTTATTTAGGAGCTACAGTAGTATCAACTGGAGCCATAATGGTATCAACTGGAGCTACCATAGTATCAATCGGCGCTTCTGGAGTTACTACCTCTGTATCAGTAGGCTCAGTTGTTGTAGTTGCTTCACCACATGCTACGAAAGTGCCAATCAAGGCAACAAAAAGTAATTTTTTCATTTTCGAGAATTTTTTTGATTAATTTTCCTTTTATACCGCAAAGTCAAATAGGGTAACCCATGATTTATGAATTTTTTATTTTTTTTTCATTTCTTAGCTAATTATGACGTTATCATTGATTTTTTATGGAAAATAAAGAACACACATTATAAAATATTATTAGCCTCTTATAATATATTTACCTTTTGTATAAAGTTATAGCTCTGGATATGTCGAAAAGTTTTTTAGGATTTTTAGACGGAATCTCCAAATTGTAACAAATTTTCTATTGTTTGGGTTACTATTGCCCCTAATAAGATATAAAAAAAGTAACAGTGAGGTCTGAAACTCAAGAACAGGAAATAATAGATGGAATTGCCCGAAACGATAACGCCTCTTTGGAAAAAGTTTACAAAGAAAATTTCGGGTTGATCCAAAATTTTGTTTTGAATAACAATGGGAGTTATGATGATGCGCGGGATATTTTTCAGGAAGGTGTTTTGGTTTTGTACGAAAAAAGCAAACAAGCAGACTTTGTACTTACCTGCAAGATAAAGACGTTTTTGTACTCTGTTTGCAGAAGACTTTGGTTGAAAAAGCTCCAGCAAAACAGTCGTTTTGGCGTTCCCATTGAACAAATGGAGGAAGTAGTACCGGTAGAAGAGTTGATGGAAGAAAAAGAACAGCTTGATATGAATTTTGCCCTTATGGATAGTACCCTAAAAAGTTTAGGGGAACCTTGCAAAAGCTTGTTGGAAGCCTATTATTTTGAAAAAAAACAGATGGCGGAAATTGCCGGACAGTTTGGATATACAAATGCAGATAACGCAAAAAACCAGAAATATAAATGTCTGATGCGTTTAAAGAAATTATTTTTTGCTCAATATAAACAAGCGGAATGATGGATGAAATTTTATTGCTTGACCTTGTGGAACGCTATCTGGAAGGGAATCTTGATGAGTCTCAACGGGTTCAATTTGATGCTATGCGCAGGCAAAATCCTGATATAGATAACCTGGTTGTGGAACATCAGATGTTTTTGAACGACCTTGCCCAATATGGGGAAAGACGTCAATTCAAACACAGCCTATCTGAAACCCATAACAAACTGGTAGAGCAGAATGAAATTATAGAAGAAGCAGAAGTGAAATCTATTGCTCCTATACGTCAATTCTGGCTGCGCAATAAACGTACCATTGCAGTTGCCGCCTCCATTGCAGGGGTAACTGCTTTAGCCATTTCTGGTCTCATGCAAGGCATTGCTCCTAAGGGTAGCCAATCCTATTTGCAGCAATTGAACAGAAAGATGAACCAGCTCGAAGGAGTACAGCGGGAACAGAACAAAAAAATTGATCAATTAATTGACAGTACCGATATCAGTAAAATTCCTGATAAAGTGCAGGTAAGTGCAGGTACCAGCTTTTTGATAGATGAAGACGGCTACCTTGCTACCAATGCGCATGTTGTGGCGGGTTCTTCTACGCTGATTGTAGTAAATAACAACAAGGAATATATTGCCCGTAAAGTTTACGAAGATGCAGAAAATGATCTGGCCATCCTAAAAATTGAAGATAAGGATTGGAAATCGGTTGGTAAACTACCTTATAATGTGAGGAAAGGATCGGTGGATCTTGGAGAAGAAATTTATACCCTTGGCTATCCCCGCAATGAAATTGTTTACAATCGCGGATATTTGAGTGCTAAAAGCGGATACCGTGATGATAGTATGAGTATTCAGATAGCTATAAGTGCCAACCCTGGTAATAGCGGAGGTCCTGTTTTGGATAAGAATGGCAGCATTATTGGCATCCTCAGCACCCGCGATCGTCAGTCGAATGATGTGGTGTTTGCCTCAAAAGCAAGTAACATTACCCTTGCAGTCGAAGCCTTGAGAAAAGATACCTCTTTTCAGGATCTGAATCTTCCGAAATATAGTTCCTTAAAGGGTATGGATGTGGTAAAACAGGTTAAGAAATTACAGAATTATGTATTTATGGTAAAAGGATACTAAGAAGTTAACAACCAACAGAAAAAATCGGGGAATGCATTTCAATGCTTATCCCCTTTTTTTTGTTATAAAAAAGCCTGATTAAGGTACCAGCCAATTCAATTCCATTACTGTACCTTCCTTATTATATTCAAAAAGTGCCCGACGTTGTCCTTTTGCATTAAGCCATAGCCAGTCTATCTTGTACACCTGTAATTCTACTACCACAAAATTTTTCCATCCTTCTTCCGACTCTTCCGGCGTAGGATCCCTTTCCTCAAAATAATCCGGCAGGCCCGCATTGGCTGCTGAGGCTTTACCTGATGGAGGCTGCAAACTTAAATAAGACCTTCGGGCACCCACTGGTGTTTTATCCCAGGCTTCTTTTGCCAATGAATTACCGCTATGCAAAACCGCCTCTCCCCGAATACTAACTTGAATTTTTGCACCATCATCATATAAAAGTACGGAAACCCCGGGATCCTTTTCTAAGTCTTCACACTTACGGCTTCTTCCGTCGGTATGAAAAAAAAGTTTTTTTGCAGTGGGTTTTGCTGAACGTAATACCACGGTTCGCAACCCAATTTCGTCCCCTTCCTTTGTTGCAATACTCATTAGGTGCATGGCATCTTTTGATTTTACCGCTCCGTTCAAAAGCCTCATCCAACAATCTTTTTCCAAGGCAACTAAATCATAGGTGATATTTTGAATAGTAACAGTTACTTGCTGATTCATAGCTTATTTTTTTAAAATAGAAAGCCATTTTCTTCTATCCAAAAGTACCCTTTACAGAACAATAAATACACTTTCGGGACAATCTATTTTTTGCGAAAAAGATTTTTTAAAACAAACCTTCCAATAAACACTAAAAACTACCGAAGGTTATAAAACGGCGAAAATCATTTTTATCACGGAACCTTAAACTTCTGATGTTGGAGCAATACTCTTCGGAATACCATGATATTTGCGGGCAAAACTGCTAAATCCAAGCCCGGTAATCAAGCAGAGGGCAATAAGTGCCACCCACAACCACGTAAATCCAAAATGTTCTGCAATCCACCCTCCGCCCGATGGTCCTATAATTTGTGCAAAAGACCAGCTTAAAGTAATAGCAGTAGCATAAGCTCCCCGATTATCAGGATTTGCCTGGGACATGATATAACTTGTTATAAAGGGGAAAGCCAACATTTCGCCAAGGGTTATGGCTAATATAAAACATGTAGCAATGGCCAAACCGGAACCCCATGGCAATAAAAGAAGAGCATACCCTACCCCGCAGCAAACGGTTCCCCCTACAATAAACCGAATGGTATTACCAAGCTTTTCCAATTTCCGTACAAGTACCATTTCAGTTAAGGCAATAACGATACCGTTTAACCCCAACAAAAGACCTATGCCCCGTTCTGAAATGCCCCACTCCGCTTTCCAAAAAACAGGAACCAGCCGAAATACAAGGAAAAATGCCGTCGTAAACAAGGTTGCAAAAAGCATAAACTGTAAAAAAACCGGGTTCAACCAGGGATGACTATTGTTGGCGATGTGCTCTTGCTTTTTGCTGAATTTTCTGACAGATGTAAGGTTAGAGGGCAGTAATATCAAAATCATCACTCCTGCCATTATATTGGTAAACCCTTCTACAAAAAACAAAAGTTGATAATTTATGGCTGCCAGTAATCCGCCAACCGTACCTCCTACAGACCAACCGAGATTGATGGCGAGCCTGTTAAGAGAATAAGATCTGGTAAGATTTTCCCGGGAACTGTACGCAGCAATGGCAGCATGATTGGCAGGACGCAGCGCATCAGCTACCATGCTCAGCAATATGGTAAGCACGCATAAGGTAGTAAAATCAGTTATATAGCCGTAGCCAATAAAAAGCAAACCGCTTGAAATAGCGGATACAATCTGTACCCAACGAAAGCCTATACGATCCGTAAGAAAACCTCCGGTCAATGCCCCTAAAACCGATCCTACCCCAAATAAAGTAATAATTAAACCTGCCTCGGCAAGTGAGCGGCCAAGTTTAAGGGTAACATACAAACTCATAAACGGTACGGCCATAGTACCCGCACGGTTTACCAGCATTACCAAACTAAGTAGCCAGGTTTCGCGGCTCAGTCCGCTGAATGACGTTTTGTATGCCTGTAAAACACGTTGAACCATGAGTGTGAGGAAAGAATCAGCAAAGGTAAACTGAAAGGTTCTTTTAATACAATCCCAAATCCGGCAGATTTTTCCAGTAATTAAAAACATGCATGGCTTCCGGCATTTCTACCCGCACCATGGGAATTTTTTGCAAGCCAGGATCTTTTTGCTCTAGCTGACGATATATAAAGTCGTCATCAAAACCAATTGCCGCCGCATCATGTCGGGTATTGGCAAAAAATATCTTTTCGGGTCTTGCCCAATAAAGTGCTCCAAAGCACATAGGACAAGGCTCGCAACTGCAATACACTTCGCAACCATCGAGTTGGAAACTTCCCAGGTGGGTACAAGCCGCCCTTATAGCTACCACCTCGGCATGTGCTGTAGGGTCGTTGGTTACAAGCACCCGGTTATGTCCACTGCCTACCACCTCATTGCCTTTTACAATAATACACCCAAAGGGACCACCCTCCTGGGCTTCAATTCCTTTGAGTGATTCCTCAATGGCCAGATACATATAATGCTTTTCCCGATCTGTTATCATACCTGTGTTTTTTTATAATGAGTTTATCTTTGCAAAAAAAAAATCCATTGTTATTGTAAATATAGTAAAGGAAACGGTGGATGTTTGGCTTTATAGAAAACAATGGCGACTGCCCTGCCATTTGGCAATAACAGATTGTTTTATAAAAATATGCAAAGCAAAATACACATCATAGCCCAACCACTTTTTGTTTGAAATACGAAACGTATCACATTACCTCTTTTAATTTCACAATCACCTGATCTATTTCTGGTTTGGTATTATATTTGGAATAACTAAACCTTACAGCCACCTGATTGGGATTGTTGTTAACTGCCCTTATTACGTGGCTTCCCTGATCGGCGCCGCTGGTACAAGCACTTCCCCCGCTTACGCAAATGCCATTTATATCGAGATTAAACAACAACATCTCACTTTTTTCGGTTTTAGGAAAACTTACATTCAGTACTGTATACAAGCTTCGGCCTATAGGATCCCCATTAAAATGAACCCCTTTGATCTGCTTTTTTAACTGCTCCATCATGTACACTTTCAAGGTATGGATTTGAGCACTTTCCTGTTCATATTGTAATGTGGCTATTTCCAGTGCTTTGGCAAAGCCTACAATGCCATAAACATTCTCGGTTCCGGCACGCATATTTCGTTCCTGACTGCCACCATGGATAAATGGTTTGATACGTACATTTTCGTTAATGTATAAAATTCCGACACCTTTGGGGCCATGAAATTTATGTCCGGCACCTGTAATAAAATGGACAGGCGTATTTCTTAAATCAAAAGGGAAATGTCCGACCGTTTGTACGGTATCACTATGGAAAATGGCTCCATATAGTTTGCAAAGCTCACCCACTACTTCAAGATCCATCATATTGCCAATTTCATTATTGGCGTGCATCAGGGTTACCAGGGTTTTACCATCCATCTCGGCCAATAGCTTTTCAAGGTGTTCCAGATCAATATGGCCATTGGGGAGCAATTTTACAAAGCTCAGAGAAGCTTCTCCATTATTGTACAAATATTCAACGGTATGTAAAGTGGCATGGTGCTCAATGGGAGAAGAAATAATATGCTCGCAACCAAGGTTACGAACCGCCGAAAAAATAGCCGTGTTACTTGCTTCGGTTCCGCCGCTGGTAAAAAATATTTCAGCCGGATGTGCATTCAGTATTTTAGCCACAGACTTGCGTGCTGTTTCTACTGCCAACCGGCTTTCCCGACCGTAACTGTAAATGCTGGATGGATTCCCAAACTTTTCAGTAAGGTAGGGCATCATAGATTCCAAAACGGTACTATCCAATGCTGTTGTGGCTGCATTATCCAAATAAATACGATCCATAGCGATTTGTGTTATTGACAAGTGCGAAATTAAGCAACTACCTGATATTAAAATTTTAACCTCGTTTATCTTAAAGAGCTTTTACCTTATTATGCGGCTGTATGGCTCTCCCAAGCGACAAACGATAGTTTCGTGTGAAAGAAGTACGATAATTATTGAGCCTGAAATTGTTTGCGGTGGTAATGGTTTGTATCTCCTGACGGTTAATCGGATCAAAGGCCGTAATGCCTCCAATTAATTTTCCGTGAAAAAATTTATATTTCCCGTCCATCTGTTGCGACCGATTGCTCCTGAAGCGCCCTTGAGGATCGGCAAAGGCATTGTAACGAGTTCTTCCATTAAAAGCCATCAAAGAGGTCGCACTACAATGTGTAGTGAAGTTCAGATTGGTGCTGCTGCCATCACGATACTTGTAAAGTTTTTTTTCGCGTTCGCCGTATTGATCATAACTTATTTCAGCACTTGTATTCATTCTCCAGCGATCGTTAAAACTATAGCCACTCCTGATGCCCATCTCGTATTCATTTCTTTTGGCTACATTTTTATAAAGCGTGAAGGTTCCTCCATCGGTTCTGATTCGATTGATGATATTGCTAACCCTGTTAAAACCAATAGATCCTTTTATAAATCTCTTTGTACTGTTCCAACTTACATTCAGGTGAAATTGATATGCATTTGATGGCACAAGACCGGGATTGCCCGAACGGAGATTGTGGGGATCACTATAATCAATAGCAGGATTTGGTTCTCCTGAACCCGGTCGGCGGATAGTTTACCTATAAACAAGGGTAGCGCTTGTTTTTTTGTTCAGGGTTTTCCGCAAATAAAAAGAAGGCAACAAGTTTATACAATCATAAGCCTCTTTGGGATAGGCTGTTTTATATGTGCCCTGAACAATCGGTTAACAAACGTTGAACCAAAGCCCTTGCCGTATGTAAGTCTTTCCACTGAATGGATACAGCCGCAAGTGGTTGTTCGTTTTCCTGAACGATTCTAACGGAAACCGTCCTATCCGGTAATTTGTTTTGCCCAAATGCATTGGCTGTAAATAGTCGCCAACTCTACCGGAAACCTGCCTATCCGGTAATTTGTTTAGCCCAAATGCATTGGCTGTAAATAGTCGCCAACAAAGAGTAAGACAAGTGTTTTCGAAAAAATAGATTAATCAAAAAAGATCAACAATAAGACGGTGGCCTCTTTTGAATCCTTTGGTTGAAGATCGTGGATAAATAAAAATAACTTATTTGTTAAACAAATCGGAGAGATAATCAAGGTAACATTAATTTTGTATATAAATTTT
>Ga0136636_10001201_pt1 | contig 14883 bp, 16 predicted proteins | sample AntDrymUQ8522106_2_FD_104653 | JGI IMG/M metagenome (GOLD analysis project Ga0136636, IMG submission 104653) | Polar desert sand microbial communities from Dry Valleys, Antarctica - metaG UQ852 (21.06) | ecosystem: Environmental > Terrestrial > Soil > Desert | place: Antarctica: Dry Valley... | reverse complement strand
GGAATCACTGGAATGGGTTCCTTGGTGATGTCGACGTTGGCAAAGTTGTGGCCAATCTCTTGAACGCTGGGCAAGCGCAAAGCGATGGTGTCTGCGCCCAAGTGTGTCATATCCAGATTGATGTAGTCTTTGTTGGGCCCGCAACCTCGACCTTCCTTGATTTCCTGATCCATGCAACGTGACACAAAGTCGCGCGGTGCCAAATCTTTCATTGTGGGGGCGTAGCGCTCCATGAAACGCTCGCCATTGCTGTTGCGCAAAATGGCGCCCTCGCCGCGGCAGCCTTCGGTAAGCAACACGCCAGCGCCAGCCACACCCGTTGGGTGGAACTGCCAGAATTCCATGTCTTGCAATGGGATGCCTGCACGTGCGGCCATACCCAGTCCGTCACCCGTATTGATAAAGGCGTTGGTGGAAGCAGCAAAGATGCGACCGGCGCCGCCAGAGGCCATCATCACGCTCTTGGCTTGCAGAATGTGGATTTCTCCGGTTTCCATCTCTAGGGCGGTGACACCCACGACATCGCCTTCCGCATCACGAATCAGGTCAAGAGCCATCCATTCAACGAAGAAATTGGTGCGCGCCTTGACGTTTTGCTGGTACAGGGTGTGCAGCATGGCGTGACCGGTGCGGTCGGCAGCCGCACAGGCCCGCTGAACCGGTTTTTCACCGTAGTTGCTGGAGTGGCCGCCAAATGGGCGCTGGTAAATGGTGCCATCAGGGTTACGGTCAAATGGCATGCCAAAATGCTCAAGTTCGTAGACCACCTTGGGGGCTTCGCGGCACATGAACTCGATGGCGTCTTGATCGCCGAGCCAGTCAGACCCCTTGATGGTGTCGTAAAAATGATAGTGCCAATTGTCTTAAGCCATGTTGCCCAGGCTGGCACCAATGCCACCTTGCGCTGCCACAGTATGTGAGCGTGTTGGAAACACTTTGGAGAGAACGGCGACGTTGAGCCCTGCGTTGGCAAGTTGAAGCGACGCGCTCATGCCAGCGCCGCCAGCGCCGATGATGACGACATCAAATTTGCGCTTGGTAAGTTTCGAAGTTGCAGTCATGATAAATTTTTGTCTTGGTTATTGGAGAGTGCACACCCGGGCCGGCGATTGCCGGGCACACAAAGGCCTTGAGTTTTAAATCCGACGGCTTTACAGACGCCAAAGGGCTTCAATGGCGCCGCCAGTGCAGGCGACCAACCAGGCAATGGCAAAAACGTGCATCACAAAACGCACGGCATAGGGCTTGACGTAATCCTGAAAGATATTACGCATGCCAACCCAAACGTGAAACAGCATGGAAAGCAATACGAGGAAGGTCAGCGATTTCATCCATTGTGGGGAGAAAATGCCGGCCCACAGTTCATAACCAATTGGGCCTTTGGTGAAGATCAGTTGTGCCAGCACCAGTACCGTGAAAAGCGCCATGAGGACAGCAGTGACGCGTTGCGCAAGCCAGTCGCGCATGCCATAGTGCGCACCAACGACCGTGCGATGTGAACCGTAATTGACAGACATGAGTTGCTCCTGATTTTTTAGTAAAGACCGAACAGCTTGGCGGCCAGCACCAGTGTCAGGGTAAGGGTGAGGACCAGGACCACAGCAGCTGTTTGACGGCCAAAATCTTTTGAGACGTGCTCATGGTGGGTGTCCATCCAGAGGTGGCGCATGCCCGCGATGAAGTGGTGCAAGCTGGCCCAGATCAAGCCCAGCACCACCAGTTTCCAGACAAAACCCGGAAGACCCAACATACCCACATTAAATGCCGCCTTGAACTTCAGGAATGAAATCTCAGAAGATATGGAATTGTCAAACATCCAGATGATGAAAGGCATCAGGAAAAACATGATGGCACCGCTGACGCGGTGCATGCCCGAAGCCAGGGATGCAAGTGGCCATCGGTAGCTGATGAGCGATGCGCCATCGATGTTGCGGAACTCGGGACGTTTTTTTGCTGTGCTAGCCGCTGATTCAGACATACGTTGCTTTCTATGTTTCAAGTAACTGCTTGGTAACCAGTGAATGCTGATCACCTTTTAAATTCTATTGCAATGCCGCATGGATATCACGCGCTTGCCGTTAGGGTTGGGTATTTTTGTCGGCTCAAAAGACAGGTTCCTCCGCTAAAAAGTTGCATCTCCCCCGGAAACTAGCCTAATCTGACATGAGGGTTACAAAGAACTTAATTTTTTCAACCCAATGTGTTGTGATAGTGGTGGGTCTCAGTACGGTAGCAGCCACGACGCAGTTCCATCGGTTCATCGCGGTAGGTATAGGCGATGCGCTCAACGCTTAAAAGAGGGGTGCCCTGTTTCACGTTCAACAGCTGCTCATGGATGTCAGACGCGGGAATTGCCCGTATTTTTTCTTCGGCGCGCACCATGCGCACATTGAATTCGGTTTCAAACAAGGCATACATGGGCCCCTGATAGTTGGCCAATCGTTCGGCAGTCAGTCCCTTGAACGGTGCCGCAGGAAGCCAGATATCTTCGAGAATGATGGGCGTGCCGCCAAAACTCAGAACACGCCGTGCCTGCAGAACCGTGTCGCCGGTGCGCAATGCGAGTGCCCGGGCCACATCAGCGCTGGCGCGACTGCGCCGACATTCGATGATGTCGCGTTGAGCGGGGCCTTCGCTGCCGCGGGTTCCGCTGTCGGGTACCAGTTTGAGAAATCGGAATTGCACCTGTTGTTCGGCGTGAGTCGCGACAAAGGTCCCTTTGCCCTGGCGGCGCAGCAGCAGGTTTTCAGAGGCAAGTTCGTCGATGGCTTTGCGCACGGTGCCTTGGCTGACCCTGAAGCGCGCCGCCAGTTCCATCTCGCTGGGGATGGCTTCACCGGGCTTCCACTCACCGGCCCGCAAGCTATTCAAAATAAAGCCCTTGATTTGCTGGTACAGGGGACTGAATGCAGGCGTGGAGTTGGGGGCTGATTGCCCGCCCATCTCCGGGGCCAACGAACTGTTGTCACTGATGATGTCAACGGACGATTGCATGGTGGGATGTCTCGCTTTTTGGCTTGCTGTCGTTTTTGCGAATCATATCTTATATAAGACATAAGACAAATTGACGAACCGCGGTTTTCCGGATTACACTTCAAAGGCTTTGCGGGTCTGGCTTTGCGCTTTGTGCCCCTCGGCCAATGAATTTTTCTTAACATTTTTGGAGATTCCACCATGAGCAAAAAACCCGTCCGTGTAGCCGTTACCGGTGCCGCAGGTCAAATTGGTTACGCCATTCTGTTTCGTATCGCTTCTGGCGAAATGTTGGGAAAGGATCAGCCAGTGGTGTTGAGTCTGTTGGAAGTACCTGTTGAAAAAGCCCAACAAGCCCTGCAAGGCGTCATGATGGAACTGCAAGACTGTGCTTTTCCACTGCTGGTGGGCATGGAGGCTCACAGCGACCCAATGACAGCGTTCAAGGACGTCGATTACGCGTTGCTGATTGGTTCACGTCCGCGTGGCCCGGGCATGGAGCGCGCCGAATTGCTGGCGGTCAATGCTGAAATTTTTACTGCGCAAGGCAAAGCGTTGAACGCTGTTGCCAGCCGTGACGTGCGTGTGTTGGTAGTTGGCAATCCAGCCAATACAAACGCCTACATCGCCATGAAGAGCGCCCCAGACCTGCCACGCAAAAACTTTACTGCCATGCTGCGCCTGGATCACAACCGCGCCTTGAGCCAGATTGCAGCCAAGACTGGCAAACCTGTCGCTGACATTGAAAAGCTGACGGTCTGGGGCAACCACTCACCCACCATGTATGCCGACTACCGTTTTGCAACGATCAATGGCGCCAGCGTCAAGGACATGATCAACGACCAGGATTGGAACGCCAATACCTTCTTGCCAACCGTTGGCAAGCGTGGCGCCGCCATCATTGCAGCGCGCGGCGTGTCGTCAGCGGCCTCTGCTGCCAATGCGGCCATTGATCACATGCGTGACTGGGCTCTGGGCACCAATGGCAAATGGGTCACGATGGGTATCCCCTCTGATGGTCAATATGGCATTCCGAAAGACACCATGTTCGGTTTTGCCGTGACCTGTGAAGGCGGCGAATACACCGTCGTTCAGGATTTGCCAGTGGACGCATTCAGCCAGGAATGCATCAATAAGACGCTCAAGGAATTGCAGGACGAACAGGCGGGCGTGGCGCACCTGCTGTAAACATTGATCAGGCGCCAGGCACATGAGTCACCCGCGCGACGTTTTGCTGGGTTCTGCAGCAGCCACACCTTTGCCGGTGTGTGACCACTATTGTGGTGTCGAGGCGAGGATGGTCAAGAGCCTGGCTTTACAGGCTGAACTAGCGCAAGAGTTCGGTACCTGTGTATTTGATGTGACGCTGGATTGTGAGGACGGGGCGCCAGTTGGGGCTGAAGAAGACCACGCTTTGATGGTGCTAGCACTGGTCAATCAATTGCAGTCTGCTATCAAAAATGAAGTGATTGAAGTTCCCGGGCGCGTCGCCGTGCGGGTGCATCCAGTCAATCACCCGGCGTTTGAACAAGATGTCGAGATTATTTTGGGTGGTGTCGCGCAAGCCCTGTGTCACGTCATGATTCCCAAGGTCGATTCAGTGAGTGAACTGGAACGTGCCTTGCAGTGTATTGACCGTGCCTCTGAGTCATCTGGGCGTCGTGAGGCCTTGCCAGTTCATGTGCTGATTGAATCGCCAGCGGCTGTCCAGTGTGTCGCAGACATCGTCGCTCACCCGCGAGTTCAGTCGGCCAGTTTTGGTTTGATGGATTTTGTCTCGGCCCATGGCGGTGCCATTCCTGCCAGTGCAATGGGCATATCTGCTAACAGCGCGCCGGAAGACCTTGACCAGTTCAGTCACCCCTTGGTGGTTCGCGCCAAGCTGGAGATTGCAGCGGCTTGTCATGCATTTGGCAAAGTGGCATCTCACTGTGTAGTGACCGAATTCAAGAACCCAGACGTGCTCAAAGCCGCTGCCAGAAGAGCATCGCGAGCGTTGGGGTATGGACGGATGTGGAGCATTCACCCTGACCAGATCCGTCCGATTCTTGCAGCCTTCGCACCTGACGAGGTTGAGGTTGTGCGCGCCAGTCGTATTGTGTGTGCCGCACATGCGGCAAACTGGGCACCCATATCGATCGACGGCACCCTGCACGATCGCGCCAGCTATCGTTATTTTTGGCAAACACTGGTGCGTGCACAGCAGACCATGCAGTTGCACCGGGATGACCCGGCACACGCATTTTTTCAATGATGCCGGTGTTCTCGAACTCTAAGGAAACCCAGCAATGACCACTCGTTTTTACGTGCCAGATTTAAGATTCGCTTTGCGTGTGGCGGGGCTGTGCGTGTTGGCCATTGCTGCGCCGTCGCTGTTGGCGCAACCGAGCGCCACAAAGTCGGCAAAAAAGCCTGCCAAGGCTGTCGCCAAAAGCCGCGTTGAGTTGAAATCGGCGGCAAATCAAATGGCGACAGGCATCCGGGCAGCCGAGGCGGCGCTGCCACCGACTGAATTGGCGATTGCGCAGCATGTCGAGTTGGGGCTGGTGGCATGTGAACTGGGTGCCTCGGTGACTGTCGCAGCGGATGCGGCCATGCCAGGTTTTTTTGATGTGACTGGCAAGAAGTTCCGTTTTCGCATGGTGCCGGTGGTTACCAGCACGGGCGCCATCCGATTGGAAGATACAAAGGCAGGAGCGGTCTGGCTTCAGTTGTCCAACAAATCGATGTTGATGAACCAGAAGACAGGGTCACGCCTGGCGGATGCGTGTGTCACGCCGGCACAGGCTGTGGTTGCAGCGGCCATGGAGAAGTCTCCGCCCCCAGGTTTGCTGGATGGCGCTGTGGTGGCAACGCAACCCATCGTGCCGCTGCCCGGTGGTCCGTTGGCCGAGCCGTTGCCCAGTCTGGTGCCCGACCCATTGGCCGTTCCATTGCCTGGGCTGATACCCAGTCCGGTGCCCGCCCCATTGGCTGGTCCGTTGCCCGGGCTGGTGGTCAATCCATTGCCACCGACAGTTGTCCAATAGACTGGACTGCTGACCATCCCTTTTTTTACTGTTAGCTGTATTTTTTAGACTTAAAAGGAGTTCACCATGTTGCAAGCCTACCGTGCCCACGTTGCAGAGCGCGCCGCGCTCGGAATCCCCGCATTGCCGCTCACCGCCCAGCAGACCGCTGCGCTCATTCAGTTGTTGAAAAATCCGCCTGCTGGCGAAGAATCATTCTTGCTGGAATTGATCACCCACCGGGTGCCGGCAGGCGTTGACGATGCGGCCAAAGTCAAGGCAAGTTATTTGGCAGCGGTAGCGCATGGTGCAGAGGCATGCTCATTGATCAGTCGTGAAAAGGCCACAGAACTGCTGGGCACCATGCTGGGTGGCTACAACTTGACACCCCTGATCGATTTGCTTGACGACGCGGCTGTGGCTGGCGTGGCGGCGGAAGCTCTGAAGAAAACACTGTTGATGTTTGACCAGTTCCATGATGTCAAGGAAAAAGCTGACAAGGGGAATGCACACGCAAAGGCAGTGCTTCAGAGCTGGGCGAATGCCGAGTGGTTCACCAGCCGCCCCGAAGTTCCGAAAAGCATCACGCTCACAGTGCTCAAGGTCACGGGTGAAACCAATACCGACGATCTGTCGCCGGCCCCTGACGCCTGGAGCCGCCCTGATATTCCGTTGCACGCGCTCGCCATGTTGAAGAACAAGCGCGACGGCATCACGCCTGAAGAAGATGGCAAACGCGGCCCGGTCAAGTTCATCGAAGACCTGCGTGCACGCGGCAACTTGGTCGCCTATGTAGGCGACGTGGTTGGCACGGGTTCAAGTCGAAAGTCCGCCACCAACAGTGTGCTGTGGTTCACCGGCGAGGATATTCCCTTTGTGCCGAATAAGCGTTTTGGTGGTGTTTGCCTGGGCGCCAAGATAGCCCCCATTTTTTACAACACCATGGAAGATGCCGGCGCCTTGCCGATTGAGCTGGATGTGAGCCAGATGAACATGGGCGATACCATCGAGTTGCGTCCTTATGAAGGCACAGCCCTGAAAGATGGCAAGGTCATCGCCGAATTCAAGCTCAAGAGTGAGGTATTGTTCGACGAAGTACGCGCCGGCGGCCGGATCCCCTTGATCATTGGCCGTGGCCTGACCGTCAAGGCGCGTGAATCACTCGGCTTGCCAGTGTCAACCCTGTTCCGTTTGCCGCAGAATCCAAAAGCGACAGGCAAGGGGTTTACTTTGGCGCAAAAAATGGTAGGCCGCGCCTGTGGCCTGCCAGAAGGCCAGGGCGTGTTGCCGGGCACTTATTGCGAACCCAAGATGACCAGCGTGGGCTCTCAGGACACCACTGGCCCCATGACCCGTGACGAGCTGAAAGACCTGGCTTGCCTGGGCTTCAGTGCTGATTTGGTCATGCAATCTTTCTGCCACACGGCCGCTTACCCCAAGCCGGTCGACGTGAAAATGCACCATGAGTTGCCAGAGTTCATCAGCAACCGTGGCGGTATTCCGCTGCGTCCGGGTGACGGCATCATCCACAGCTGGCTCAACCGCATGTTGTTGCCTGACACCGTGGGCACCGGTGGTGACAGCCACACCCGCTTCCCAATCGGCATCAGTTTTCCCGCTGGCTCCGGTTTGGTCGCGTTTGGTGCTGCCACGGGCGTGATGCCACTGGACATGCCTGAGAGCGTGCTGGTGCGTTTCAAAGGCAAGATGCAGACTGGCATCACTTTGCGTGATTTGGTTAATGCCATTCCGCTGTACGCTATCAAGTCGGGCGAGTTGACTGTGGCCAAGCAAGGCAAAAAGAACGTGTTCTCGGGTCGAATTCTTGAAATTGAAGGCTTGCCAGACCTCAAGGTGGAACAAGCATTTGAGCTAAGCGATGCTTCGGCTGAGCGCAGCGCCGCAGGTTGCACCGTGTATCTGAACAAGGAGCCGATCATTGAGTACATCAACAGTAACATCGTGATGTTGAAGTGGATGATTGCCAATGGTTATTCTGACGTGCGCACAATTCAGCGCCGCATCAAGGCCATGGAGGCCTGGTTGGCCAACCCGGAACTGCTCAAGGCCGATGCCGATGCAGAATACGCCAGTGTGATCGAGATCGATCTGGCCGACATCCATGAGCCAATCCTCGCCTGCCCGAATGACCCGGACGATGTGAAAACACTGGCCGAGGTCGCCGGCGTGAAGATTGACGAAGTGTTCATTGGCTCTTGCATGACCAACATCGGTCACTTTCGTGCGGCTTCCAAATTGTTGGAAAACAAGCGCGACATCCCGGTCAAGCTGTGGATGGCACCGCCCACCAAGATGGATGCCAAGCAACTGACCGAAGAAGGCCACTATGGTGTGCTGGGCTCTGCAGGTGCGCGTATGGAAATGCCAGGCTGCAGCTTGTGCATGGGCAATCAGGCGCAGGTGAAAGAGGGCGCCACGGTGTTCTCCACCAGCACCCGTAACTTTCCGAACCGTTTGGGCAAAAACAGCAATGTGTATCTGGGCAGCGCAGAACTGGCGGCCATTTGCTCCAAGTTGGGTCGGATCCCGACCAAGGAAGAGTACATGGCTGATATGGGTGTGCTCACGGCTGACAGCAGCAAGATCTATCAGTATCTGAACTTTGACAAGGTGCAGGATTACACCGATGCGGCCGCCACGGTGAAGGACACTGCAACGGCTTGAGCTGCTCTTAGGTAGGTCTGTCCAAGCTGCCCCGCAAAGCGATTTGCGGGGCAGTGTTGTTTGTGGACACACATGTTGGAAGGTTAAACTCGTAAGTTTGGTCCGTCGGTCACGGCGTTGACATTATTCGAAGGAACTTTCCTGTGTTTTTTGGCAAACTGTTACCGCGCGACACCAATTTTTTCACCATGTTCAACCAGCACGCGGATCACATCGTGACTGCTGCGCATGCGTTTTCCCGCCTGGTGTCCAATTACGGCGACCCGGAGTTGCGGGAAAAATACCACCGTGAGGTCAACCATGCTGAAGGTGCCGCTGACCGGGTCACGCATGAAGTGAATAAGGCGATTCACAAGACATTCATCACCCCGATTGACCGGGAACAGATTCATAGCCTCATCAACACCATGGACGACGTAGCGGATTTGATTCAGGATTCAGCCGAAACCATGGCACTCTATGACGTGCATCACATGACCGATGAAATCGTGCGCTTGACTGACCTCAGCGTGAAATGCTGTGAACGGGTGCGTGATGCGGTTTATTTGCTGAACAAAATTGCAGACCCATCAACTGCAGAGGCAGCTCTAAAAACTTGTGATGAGATTGACAAGTTGGAAAGTGACGCGGATCGTGTCATGCGCACAGCCATGAGTAAATTGTTTCGTGAAGAACCCGACGTGCGTGAATTGATCAAGCTCAAAGCCATCTACGAGTTGTTGGAGACCATCACGGACCGTTGTGAAGACGTGGCCAATTTGATCGAGGGTGTTGTCCTCGAAAACTCCTGATTCCCGGGGCAGTCGGAGTTATGGAATCTGTACAAGCAGCGTTGTGGGTGGTGATGCTATTGGTAGGCATGGCTGTTCTCTTTGATTTTATGAACGGTTTTCACGATGCGGCCAATTCAATCGCCACAGTCGTTTCCACCGGGGTGCTCAAGCCTGGGCAGGCGGTTGTGTTTGCCGCTTTTTTTAATGTGATCGCCATTTTTGTCTTTCATCTGAGTGTGGCGGCCACGGTCGGTAAGGGCATTGTGATGCCAGGAATCGTTGACACCCATGTTGTTTTTGGTGCGTTGGTTGGGGCGATCACCTGGAACTTCATCACCTGGTATTACGGAATCCCAAGCAGTTCGTCACATGCGCTGATTGGCGGGATTGCAGGTGCTGCCATCGCCAAGGCCGGTGTGGCTTCTTTGCTTGTTGCGGGCATCATGAAGACCATTGTGTTTATTTTTGTGTCTCCTTTGCTGGGTTTCTTGCTGGGTTCCATGATGATGGTGCTGGTGTCATGGAGTTTCCGTGGGTTTCGACCTCTCAAGGTGGATAAATGGTTCAGACGCTTGCAGTTGGTGTCTGCGGGTGCCTACAGTTTGGGTCATGGGGGCAATGACGCACAAAAAACCATTGGCATCATTTGGATGTTGTTGATTGCAACAGGCTACATCCAGGCCTCTGAGGCGTCACCCCCCACCTGGGTCATTGTGATTTGTTACTCCGCCATCGGGCTGGGCACCATGTTCGGCGGCTGGCGAATTGTCAAAACCATGGGACAAAAGATCACCAAACTCAAGCCGGTGGGCGGTTTCTGTGCAGAAACAGGTGGTGCAATTACGCTGTTTCTGGCCACGGCTCTGGGCATACCGGTTTCCACCACCCACACCATTACCGGCGCGATCGTGGGTGTAGGTGCCACCCGGCGTGCCAGCGCGGTGCGTTGGGGAGTGGCCGGCAACATCGTCTGGGCGTGGGTCTTGACCATTCCCGCCAGTGCAGTGATGGCAGCCTTGGCCTACTGGGCCAGCCTGATCCTGTTTTAAGACCAGCTCGACGAGGTTCAAGACGGGTTGGCGGTGTCGCCAGTGCCAAGCGCCTTGTCCATCAGCACCACATCAAGCCAACGCTCAAATTTCCAGCCGCACGACTTGAGAATGCCCACGTGGCTGAAACCCGCGCTGCTGTGCACGCCAATCGAGCCCAGATTGTTTGAATCACCAATTACGGCAATCAGTTTTCGCACACCGGCGCGCTCGGCTTGTGTCATCAGTTCCGCCAGCAGCGCACGGCCAAGTCCCCGGCCTGCAGCTTCGGATGCCAGATAGATGGAGTCTTCGGCTGAGTACCGATAGGCGGGTCGGGGTTTGAACCAGTTGCAATAGGCAAAACCCAGCAAGTGATGCCCTTCGACTGCGACAAGGTAGGGCAGGCCTTTGCTCAATACATCGGCGCGCCGTTGGGTCATGTCGTCTTCATTGGGTGGCTCGACCTCAAATGTTCCCGTGCCATGATGCACGTGGTGCGCATATATGGCAGTAATTTGCAGGATGTCGCTATCTTGACTCGGTCGAATGATTGGCATGATATGAGGAGTTGGTATAATTTTGGGCTGTCTGTCGTGTCGCATAGCCGGGTGGTTATGTTGCGTGTCTCAAACGCCGGATTTTGTGCCAATTTTCGTGGAATTTATTCCACTCCCCTAAGGATAAATCATGGTCGTCATTCGACTCGCCCGTGGCGGTGCCAAAGCACGCCCGTTTTTCAATATCGTTGTTGCTGACAAGCGCACACGCCGTGATGGCCGCTTCATTGAGCGCATTGGGTTTTACAACCCAATTGCCACCGCCAATGAGGAAAGCATTCGTATTGCCCAGGACCGTCTGACGTACTGGCGCAGTGTGGGTGCCCAGGCTTCCCCCACGGTGGAGCGTCTGGTCAATCAAGCTGCCAAAAAAGCAGCCTGATCGAGATTGATGCTGCCCGGCCTGAAGGCTGCCGAACTTCCGGCAGATGCCATCGAAGTCGGGCGCATCCAGGATGCCTGGGGCATCAAGGGGTGGTTCAAGGTATTGCCCTACAGCGCCGCTCCTGAGGCGCTTTTTTCATCCAAACGCTGGTTTTTGTTGCCGACTGAGAAGGGCGCCAAGACTTTCGCAGGCGTTGGTGAATTAAAAATCAAAGAAGCAAAAATTCATTCTGACACCGTCGTGGCTTGTGCCGACGACGTGGACGATCGCACGGCTGCGGACGCATTGCGTGGTGCGCGCATTTTTATTTCTAAAGCGAGTTTTCCTGCGGCACAGAAAGATGAGTATTACTGGGTTGATCTGATCGGGCTTGAAGTCATCAATCGGGAAGGCCAGAGCCTGGGCCATGTGAGTGACTTGTTGTCAACCGGGCCTCAAACTGTGCTGGTTATTGACGATGCCAAAGCCCCGAAAGCTGAACAGCGCATGATTCCTTTTGTCGCCCTTTACATCGATGATGTGAACCTGCCAGAGCGGCGAATTCTGGTGGACTGGCAAGCTGATTACTGAAGGTGCCGCCATGCGTTTTGACGTGGTCACGCTGTTTCCCGAATTATTTGCACCGTTGTTGACCACCGGTATCACGCGTCGGGCTTATGAGTCGGGGCTGGTCGATGCGAAGTTGCACAACCCGCGTGATTTTGCCCAGGGCAATTACCGTCGGGTCGATGACCGTCCTTTTGGTGGTGGGCCTGGCATGGTGATGATGGCAGAGCCGCTCACCAAGTGCCTATTGGCCATTCGCGCAGAGCGCCAAGATGCTGTGCCTGTGGTGCTTTTTTCACCGGCTGGCAAGCCGCTGGATCACAGCGCGGTCACGCGTTGGGCATCCAGCAACGGCGCGGTGTTGATTTGTGGGCGCTACGAAGGCATTGACCAGCGCTTTATAGACACCCATGTCACCGAACAAATCAGCCTGGGTGACTTTGTGCTCTCAGGTGGCGAAATTGCGGCCATGGCGCTGCTTGATGCCGTCGCCCGGCTGCAGCCAGGTGTGCTCAATGATGCAGAAAGCCACGTGCAAGACAGCTTCAACCCGGCACTGGATGGCCTATTGGACTGTCCTCATTACACCCGGCCAGAGAATTGGGAAGGGCAGGTAGCGCCAGAGGTGTTGCTCAGTGGCCATCACATCAACATCGAGCGTTGGCGGCGCAATCAACGCCTGGCAATCACCCGGCGCCTGCGCCCGGAACTGATTGATCAGGCGCGCAGCGCGGGCCTTTTGACAAAACCCGATGAATTGCTTTTGTCCCGCTATAATAGTTGGCTTACCGATCCTCTGTAAGGCCGCCTGGGTGCATTGCACTTTGGCATGTGTCATGGTGACGCTGGTGCTTGCATGATCATTGAAAGACTCTATGAATCTGATCCAAATTCTTGAACAAGAAGAAATTGTTCGTTTGAACAAAACCATCCCTGACTTCGGTCCTGGTGACACCGTGGTGGTGAGCTTGAACGTGGTTGAAGGTACCCGCAAGCGTCTACAAGCGTACGAAGGCGTGGTGATTGCCAAGCGCAATCGCGGTCTTAACAGCGGTTTTACTGTGCGCAAGATTTCCAGCGGCGAAGGTGTCGAGCGCACCTTCCAGACCTACAGCCCTCTGATTGCCAGCATTGAAGTCAAACGCCGTGGCGATGTGCGTCGCGCCAAACTGTATTACCTGCGTGACCGCAGCGGCAAGTCGGCGCGTATCAAGGAAAAGCTGCCAGCGCGTAAAGTGGCAGTCGCCAAAGCTGTGTGATCTGACACGGCTTTCGCCTGAAAAAAACCGCCCCGCTGAACGTGTGGCGGTTTTTTTTCGTCCTGACATCGTTCGTCACCAGGACTTCAGTTGAATGAGCACTTTGATATTTGACCCGCGTGCAGTGCCAGTTCGCTCGGTGGACACCCATTTGCCTGCAGTGCCTGGTGATGTGTTGCATCCGCTTGCGCTGCGTCAGCGTTTTAATACGCCATCATTTTTTCAGCCAGAGATATTGGCCGAGAAGAAATTCATGGACCGTTCCCCGGCGCCTGCTGCTGTGCTGATCCCTGTGGTGATGCGCAGTGAACCCACGGTGTTGTTGACGTTGCGCACCGCACACCTGTCCACCCACTCCGGCCAAATCGCTTTCCCAGGGGGCAGAGTGGACGCTGCTGACATGGACGCCGTGGCTGCTGCCCTGCGCGAAGCCCATGAAGAAGTGGGACTTGGCGCCGAATTTGTGGACGTGCTGGGTCAGTTGCCGGTGTATGTCACCGGGTCTGCATTTCACGTCACACCCGTGGTGGCCTTGGTAAAGCCGGGCTTTTCATTGCAACTTAACCCGTTTGAAGTGGCCGATGCATTTGAGGTGCCGCTGAGTTTTTTGATGAACCCGGCCCATCACCGTCATCATCAGGTCGATTGGCAAGGCATTCAGCGGGAATGGCTATCCATGCCTTACCAGGATGGCACGCATGAGCGTTTTATTTGGGGGGCGACTGCCGGGATACTGCGCAACTTGTACCGTTTTTTACAAGCGTGAGTATCGCTGACGCTATGATGAATGCATGAGCTTTATCTCTGTGTTGTTTGCCTTGCTGCTTGAGCAGGCGCGGCCTTTGAGTCGCGGCAATCCAATTCATGCCGGAATGCGCGCATGGGTGCGCTGGTGCACCCGCAACCTGGATGCCGGCAAACCCCTCCACGGCTGGCTGGCATGGGGTCTCGCTGTGATAGTTCCATCGATTTTGTCTTTGGTTGTGTATTGGGTTTTGGCATTGTTTGCAGGTTTGCCACTGGCCGTACTCTGGAGCGCTTTGGTGCTTTACGCATCCCTCGGCTTTCGCCAGTTCAGCTCTCATTTCACCCAAATTCGTGACGCACTGGCAGCGGATGATGAGCCTCTGGCCCGTACCTTGTTGGCACAGTGGCAGCAGATGGACGTCAAGTCCTGGTCACGCAGCGACATGATTGGTCGGGTGATCGAGTTTTCCGTGCTGGCTTCACACCGTCATGTGTTTGGTGTCCTGACGTGGTTTTCTGTCTTGGCCGCCTTTGGATTGGGGCCGACCGGTGCGGTGCTCTACCGGTTGGCGGAGTTTGTGGTGCGCTATTGGCAACATCAGAGTGAGGCACATCACCAGCCAGTGAGTGTCGCGCTGCAACATAACGCGCAAAACGCATGGACCATCCTGGATTGGTTGCCAGCCCGGATCACTGCGCTGGGCTTTGCGGTGGTGGGGAATTTTGAAGAAGCCATTGAGGGATGGCGGCGTTATGCGGAGCAGCCCGGTGCGCAGAACGATGGCTTGCTGCTGGCTGCAACTGCCGGCGCCCTGAACATACATCTGATGGCTCCGGGTGTGGGCAATCAGGCTCCAATGCCTGACCGTCAGGAACGACGCGCGCAACGCCCTTTGCCTGAACTGGCCCATCTGGCCAT
>Ga0136636_10001200_pt1 | contig 14890 bp, 12 predicted proteins | sample AntDrymUQ8522106_2_FD_104653 | JGI IMG/M metagenome (GOLD analysis project Ga0136636, IMG submission 104653) | Polar desert sand microbial communities from Dry Valleys, Antarctica - metaG UQ852 (21.06) | ecosystem: Environmental > Terrestrial > Soil > Desert | place: Antarctica: Dry Valley... | reverse complement strand
TTCGTGGCTGGCGCAATTACGCTAACGAACCTGTCCACCGACCAATTGGTGGGCATGAATGGCAACCAGATGTTGTTGCTTGCATGGTGGGAGCTGGCAGGGTTTGTGGGACTACTGATCCTCGCCTTTGTCTTTGTCCCCATTTACTACCGCAACAATTGCACGACGGTGACCGAGCTGCTGGAAAAAAGGTATAATGGCGGAAGCATTCGCACAGTGATTTCGGCGTTGTTCCTCATCGGCAATGTCTTCATCTACCTGCCCGCCGTGATCTACAGCGGATCGCTGTTCATGCAGTCGCTGTTCGGCACCGACATGTCGGTCATCGCCATCGCAAGCATCTTCGCGGTTGTTGGCGCCGCATATGCCATTTTGGGCGGACTTCGCGCGGTTGCAGTGCTGGACACTTATAGCGGCGTTGGCATTTTGGGGCTGGCGATGGCGGTCGTCATTCTCGCGCTCGCGGCAGTCAACTTTGACCTGTTTACCGGCGTGCCGATGGAACGTGTGTCGATGGTGGGCAGTTTGGATTCGCCAATCCCGTTCCACACATTGTTTACGGGCATGATATTCATTCAAATTTTCTATTGGTCGACCAATCAGAATATCACGCAAAAGGCACTGGCCGCGCCGACGGTACGAGAAGCGCAAAAGGGTGTCATGGCCGCAGCGATTGTCCGCGTGCTCATCATTCCGCCTATTGTCGTCATACCCGGCGTTGTCGCCTACAAACTGTTCGGCGATGTGGGCGACAGAGCCTACGGCATGGTAGTCGCGCAAGTACTGCCAAGCTGGACCAGTGGCATGTTCGCCGCCATGATTGCGGCTGCCGTTCTCACAACCTATTCGGCAGTACTGAACGCAACGATTACGCTCTACACCGTCGATTTCCATCGCAAATTCATCAATGAAAAGACCAGCGCGATTACCCTGAACCGCGTAGTCGGCGTCGGGGCAAGCGTCGTCGCCATCGCCTTGGTGCCGCTCTATGCAGGCGCAAGTAGCATCATCAACTTGCTGCAAGAGCTTAACGGGCTCTCCTCGATGCCGATACTGTCCGCCTTTATCGCGGGGCTGTTATTCCGCAATGTGGATGCCCGCGCTGCGATTTTCGGACTGGTCTATGGCGTTGGCATTTATGCACTGCACAACTTCGTGCTCTACCGTCCGGACACATTGTATTCGGGCGAAACATTCTATCAGCATTTTGGCCTGCCATGGCTGCATTATATTGACGTGATGGTCTTTGTGCTGGTTACGTCAGTGCTCGTGGCGCTTGCAGTTAACCGTCTGGTTTTCGGCAACCGAGCGATATTCATTTTATCCAGGGAGGGACGCGCGTTTCGCGCGGCAGAGGCATGAGCGAATACATATTGGTCATCGACGAAGGCACGACATCAACCCGCGCAGTGTTATTTGCTGCGAACGGAAGCGCCGTGGACAGTTGCCAGCGCCCGCTTACGCAACATTATCCGCAACCCGGCCTTGTCGAACATGATGCCGAGGAAATCTGGAACCTCACGCTCGCTTGCGCGCAGGCGATGGTGACAAGGGCGGGCGGTGCGGAATGCATCGCGAGCATCGGCATCACCAACCAGCGCGAGACAGTGGTGTTCTGGGATAAACGCACCGGCAAACCGCTCGCGCCCGCAATTGTGTGGCAAGACCGCCGGACGTCGGACATTTGCGCCGCGATGAAGGATCAAGGCGAGGAGCCAGTGGTTCAGGCGAAGACGGGCTTGTTGCTTGACCCCTATTTCAGTGGCTCCAAAATCGGCTGGGCGCTTGAGAATTGGCCGCAGTTGAAGGAGGCGGGCGCGAATCTCGCGGTTGGCACGGTCGAGAGTTACCTTGTGTACCGATTAACCGGAGGAAGCCACATCACCGATGCCAGCAACGCCGCGCGCACGTCCTTGATGGCCATTGGCAGCGGTGGATGGGACGATGGACTGATGGACCTGTTCGGCGTCCCACGCGAAATTCTGCCTGAAATTACAGACTGCGCTGGGGAACTTGGGACGACGCTCCCCGAACATTTCGGGGGCGCGATCCGCATTTCCGGCATGGCGGGGGACCAGCAGGCCGCGACTATCGGCCAAGGCTGTTTTGCCGTGGGGCAGACAAAGGCGACATTTGGAACGGGTGCATTCGTGCTTACGCAAACCGGCACCACGTTGCGCCAGTCCCGCCACCGGTTGCTATCGACGATATTGTACCAACTGAATGGCGAGCGTCATTATGCGTTGGAGGGGTCCGTCTTCGTCGCGGGCAGCCTTGTCCAATGGTTGCGTGACGATTTGGGGCTGATAGCGCATGCCGCCGAAACCGAGCCACTGGCGCGCAGTGTGCCGGACAATGGAGGTGTCTATCTCGTGCCCGCGCTTTCGGGGCTCGGCGCGCCGCACTGGCGTCCCGACGCCCGCGCCACGATCAGCGGCCTGAGCTTTTCCGCAACTAAGGCACACGTAGCCCGCGCCGCATTGGAGGCAATGGCGCACCAGACATATGACCTGAAAACCGCCTTTGCTGCAGATGGCGCCGATTGGGCCGAATTGCGCATTGATGGCGGTATGGTTGCGAACGACTGGATGGCGCAGGATCTTGCCGATATGCTGGCCATCGAGGTTGAACGGCCCGCCTTTGTCGAAACAACGGCACTTGGTGCTGCCATGCTGGCAGCCGTCGGTTGCGGTTTATACCCGTCACTTGAGGATACAGCCGCGATGCGCGGCGGAGTTACGCGTTTTGCGCCATCGCTTGGCGCAGATGCTCGCGAAATCCGCTTGGCTGGCTGGACAAACGCGCTCGCCCGCGTCCTTCAACATTAAATAATGTCCATGGGCGAGGCCGGGAGCTGACACGCCCGATTGCATCGTCGTATAAAAATTTACGTCATCTTAACCATCTGAAGGCACTGTTAAGTGGTCACAAAATAGCGACGGCTTTATCAGGACCTAAAGATGGATAATTTGCGCGGATTTGAACCTTTTGGATCGGACCTTGGGGCTGATATGCCTGCCTATGCGCTTTTCGACGAGGAAGATGCCGCAATTGAGCCGCCGCCTGTCATTTCAGGTGATGAACGCCGCATGCAGGTCCGCGCCTATAATTTCTGGACGTCGCAACTACATGACAAAAACTATCCAAGCATCGAAGAACTTGACCCAGCGGCTGTAGCGGATTTCCGCGACTACAGCGTCCTCCTCGACTTTACGTCAGGCATAGAAAACCCTTCGATTGATTTTCTCGGCGAGAAGCTGCGCCTTGAATGCGGATTGGACTCAAATATTTCGTATCTGGACGAAGTACCGGGCCGGTCGTTGCTGTCGCGGATCACCGATCATTATCTGCAAATTATCGCGAACCGCGCACCTATCGGGTTCGAGGCTGAGTTTGTAAACGACCGTGGCAATACGATCATGTATCGCGGTATCCTGCTGCCTTACTCTTCTGACGATGACACAATTGATTTCATCTACGGCGTCATCAATTGGAAGGAAGCGGCCTCCGAAGAGATCAGTGCTACGCTTCAGCTTGAGGTTGAACAGTCGCTTGCAGCGATGCCGCATCGTCAAGAGCATGTTCCGGTATGGGCCGATGGTCCGATCGCTGGCGATTTGTTTGACCCAGCTGCGCCTGCCGAAATCGATGACAACGCGGTATTCGAAATTCCGGAACTCGTCCTCGATACGCCAGTCATGGAAAAATCGTGTCTTGCCGATTGGTTGGACGCAGCGCGACAGACAGCTGATCAAGCGCGCGATGCCGACCAGCGGACACGCGACGCTTTGTATCAGGCCATTGGTCAAGCGCATGACTTTGCACTGGTCGCTGCGGAAAACCCGGATGAGTATTCCGAGTTGCTCGGCGATGCCGGCCTGACTGTTCAGGAACGCGCGCCATTTACACCAATTGTCAAGTTGGTGTTCGGCGCTGGCTATGACAAAACACGCCTGACCGAATTCGCCGCCGCGCTTCAGTTTGCGCAGCGCAATGCAGTTCCCATGGGCGGCCTACCCGATATTCTCGCCAAACATGACGGCGGCCTTAAGGGCATTGTCGCCGCGGAACGTCGCGCCAAAAAGCTGGCCGCAGGGTTGGAGCTGGCTCCATCTTCTGTCGATCCGCGCCCACGCCTGCGTTCCGCACGCAAAAAAGACTTGAGTGAATTTGCAGGCGCTGGCGAAGAATTTGTCTTGCTCGTTGCTCGCCGCGAAGCAGACGGCAGCGTCGCCATTGTCGCCGCGGTTCAGGGTGATGCGGCTCTGACAGAAAAGGCCTTGCGCAAAGCCGACGTCTGACTTGTTTTGGGGACCATTAATCCGTAACGCTTCGGATTAATGACTGATGCCCTTGCACTTGCCTACGCCCAACGATTGATCGCTTGCGAAAGCATCACGCCCGCCACAGGTCTGGTTTTCGATGTGCTTGAGGACATGCTCCTCCCATTGGGATTTACTGTCGAACGGTTCATTTCGGGCGCGGACGACGACAACCCGGCACATGGCGCGCCAGTTGAAAATCTGTTCGCGATCCGCGAGGCGAGCGGGCGTCACTTCGCCTTTGCCGGCCATGTGGACGTGGTGCCCCCCGGCCATGGCTGGGCCAGCAACCCGTTTGTGCCTGAGGTCAAAGGCGATCTGCTGCACGGACGCGGCGCGGTCGATATGAAGGGCAGTATTGCCGCCTTTGTCGCTGCGCTGAACGAAATCCCTAAGGACGCTGGTACCATCAGCCTTATCATTACCGGCGATGAGGAAGGGCCTGCGATCTACGGCACGCGGGCGTTGATTACACATATGCAGGCGCGGGGCACTATCCCTGACTATTGCCTCGTCGGTGAACCCACCAGCGTCAGCCGACTTGGTGATATGATGAAGATCGGTCGTCGCGGGTCAGTTAACATGTGGATTTCCGTCGCGGGAACGCAGGGCCATGTTGCTTACCCCCATCTGGCGGACAACCCGATCCCGACACTAATAGCGATTTTGGCCGAGGTCGAAGCGATTGTTCTAGATGAAGGCACCGACTGGTTCCAAGCGAGCAATATCGAGATCACAGACCTGCAGGTCGGCAACAAGGCGACCAACGTCATTCCGGCAAAGGCCGAAGCGCGATTGTCGATCCGGTTCAACGATTTGCATAACGGCGATGCGCTCGTTTTGCGCCTCCGTGAGCTTGTTGAGGGCCATGGGGGTATGTTGACCGCCATGATCTCCGGCGAGGCTTTCCTGACCCCTTCTGGGGTGCTCTCAGCGGCAATATCGGAAGCAGTTGAGGCCGTCGTCGGCATCGCGCCGGAACCATCAACGACAGGCGGCACATCAGACGCGCGATTCCTTACGAAGATATGCCCGGTGGTCGAGTTCGGCCTGTGCAACGCGACTATGCATAAGCTGGATGAAGCGGTCGCAATTGCGGACCTTTCGGCGCTGACGGAAATTTACCGGCGCGTGGCGCTTCAAATGCTGGGGGCCTAGCTTTTCAGCATGATGTAAAGTGCGCCAGCGCCGCCATGGCGCGGGTGGGCGTTGCGGACGGCGGAAATATGCCGTGCATGGCGTGAAGCCGCCAGCCAGTCGCGGACAACAGCGGCAATCGCGCCCCTGCCCTCACCGCTTGTACGGTCATGCGCGCGTGGTTTGCCGGTTACCAATAGTACCACTTTCATCCGCTGCGAAATCGCCTGCTCCAGCGCGCCATCAAGCCGGTTATAGGCCAGCGACAGTGACGCATCATGCAAATCGATACTGACATCGGGCACAATACTTCCGCGCGTGATCCTCTTGTCCCAATGTCCATCGAGATTATGTGGCACAGGGGCAATCTTGCTTTGGACCGGCGTATGTTTCGGTTTCGTGTCGGTAGGCACTGGCTTGGGCTTGGCGCTTAGGAATTTCGCCAGTACAGCCTTATCTGCAGTGGGGGTCGCAACAGGCACCGGCTTCGGCTTTCCGCCATGCATCGGCTTTACGGTCGCAATGACTCTGCCCCAAAGGGACTTTTCGGTGCTGTCGAGATGTCGGGCCATGACAGAGCTACAGGCCTAGCCGTGCAACCGCAGCCTTGGGCAAAAATACCAATGCCGCACCGCGCGCCGACATGCCGCCCGCAATCGCGCGTGCTCGGTCACCAGCGCCCCAGAAGGTATCAACGCGGTTCGGGCCTTTAATCGCTCCGCCAGTATCTTGCGCAATCCATATACCGTTGGGTTCGGCGCGATCCATCGACAGCCAGACAGGCGCGCCAAGCGGGATGTATTTCACATCGACGGCAATGCTTGCCTCCCCCACAACAGGATAGCCCATAGCGCCCAAGGGACCAGCCCCGGTCAGCTCGCGGAAAAATATATAGCTTTTATTTTCCTGCATGATCTTGCGGCCCTCGGCAGGATTGGTGCGCAAATAGGCAACGATACCTTGCATTGACGCGTCGGTTATAAGGCCGCGATCGCGCATTAGTCTGCCAATGCCCGTATATCCTCGCCCATTCTGGCTTTCGTAACCAATTCGCATCACGCTGCCGTCCGGTAGCTTTAACCGGCCAGACCCCTGGATTTGCAAGAAGAAGAATTCGACGACATCGGCGGCATAAGCGATTTCAAGACCGCGCCCCGATAACGATCCATTTTCAATCGCTGCCCGGTCATCATATTGCACGAATTTCGTACGGCTGACCTTGCCTCTGATGCTTTTACCCTTCAGGTCTTCGGAAAACAGCCCGAGATCAACGTCGATAAGGTCTGCTGGTCGTTTATATACAGGAACATCACATCCAGATTGCGCCATACGGCAACCGGCAATTTCGGGTTCGAAATAACCAGTGGCAAATGCCTTGCCGTCGCCGACCTGAACTGCGTCCATGTGCATTGCAAAAAAGGATATGGCGTCGCCAGTCCAGGTTTTGACGGCGTCACATGCCGGGACCCAATCGCTGCCTTGGGTAAGACCGCTATTGTCGGCACGCCCCACGAGGCCGGGGCAACTCGTTCGGAAACTCTCCATGGCAAGCTTCGCTTTGCGGGCTTCAACCTGCAAAGCACCTATCTGTGGGCCGCGCACGACACCCAATCCTGCCGCCGTGGTGGTATCGCCGGTCGGCACAGGTGCAGCCAGGGTTGCCTCGGGCGTGGAAGGTATAGGCTTTGCCGCTCTGTCCTCGACTGGCAGCGCAGGGCCCGAAGAGGTCGCAGGGCCACCATTAGGGATGACCCCGCTCGAACAAGCAGAAAGTGTGAGGGCGGATAGACCGAGAGCTATAAGGGCGCGTTTCATCGCCCGGGTGAATCAGACCGAGTCGGTTTCGTCAAGCTTCCAGTTACGACCGCCCGACTTCACGTCGCGCATGAAAGTCCAGATATCATGCGTTTCCACCGCGTCTGTCATCGATCCACCAATGATATTTCCATCGGCATCCTTGACCATCGCCGCGATGTCAGCATCAAAACGCACTGACACACGCGCCATGGGGTGATCATAGTTTGCGTCGACAACGCGGATTTCGTCAATCCGCACCAATCGGTTCTCGAGGGTTTCGCCACGCTCGGTACGGCCATCAATCGCTTCAGCAAAGCTCTCGTAGACATCGTCGTCGCACAAGAAGCGAAGCGCTTCCCTGTCGCCTTTCCAATAGGCCTCAAGAACCATTTTATACGCGGATTTTGAACCCTCTACGAATAATCCAAGGTCAAAGCTGCGGTCGGCATTGGCAATTGCCTTGATCCCGCTCTGCGCAGCCAGATCGACATTCGACAGATCATTCATGGGCAAACCAGATACAGCGTCCCCGCCAGCGGATGGCTGACGCAATAATTGAGGTGTGTTCGCCTCAATCGGACGACGGGCGACAGGCTCCTGTTCGTGCCCGGTGCGTTTTCCGAGAACCGAATACAGGCGCAGGCCCAAGAAAGCTGCAACAAGAGCGAGCAATACAATAGTAAACGTCACAACGCCTCCATCCGGCAAAAAATAACAGCGGTTCCTGCGCGAAATCCATTCGCCCGTCTCCACCATTAAAACATATAGGCACGAATGATACGGGTTTCAAAGGGCTTTGCCCAAAGAAAAATGCGCCGTGGCGCAAGCGCAACAATCATTGCCCTTTGTCGGCACGCCTGCTAGGCGCGACGGCCATCAAGGGTCGCATCGATGCGGCTGTGGCAACCAACAAGAAAGCACGATATCTCATGGCCGACGAAACAGGCACCATCGTTTCCGACAATGTAAAAGCCAATGGCGAAGACACTGCACCCGCAGTCGGCATGTTGAACCAGTATATCAAGGACTTATCAGTCGAAAACCCGCACGCGCCGCATAGCTTTAACTGGGAAGGCGCACCGCAGATTGATGTACAGGTTAACATCCAAGCCAACGCCATTACCGATGAAGTCCATGAAGTCACGTTGAAGCTCGCCGTGAAGGCCGAAAACGACAGTGGCGTACAATTTTCGGTTGAGCTCGATTATGGCACTTTGTTCGGCCTGCGCAATGTGAGCGACGAGCAAGCACATCCTTTTCTGTTTGGCGAGGCACCACGCCTGATGTTCCCGTTTGCGCGCCGGATTGTTGCTGACGCCGTTCGGGACGCAGGCTATCCACCATTGGTGCTCGAGCCGATCGATTTTAACGCGCTTTACATCCAGCAACTGTCGCAAGCGCAGCAAATGGCAGAGACGCAGCCTGCTGGCGAAGCCTGAAGCCTGCGGTACCAGGTGACCATATGAGCCTGGTTCGAAACAGCATCACCATCGGCGGGCTGACTCTCGTCAGCCGAGTCCTTGGGCTTGTACGCGATATGTTGATGGCACGTTTCGTAGGTGCAGGCCTTGCTTCCGATGCGTTTTTGATTGCGTGGCGTTTGCCGAACCTGTTCCGTGCATTATTTGCCGAAGGCGCGTTCGCAGCCGTGTTCGTGCCCTTGTTCAACAAAAAAATGACTGAGGCTGAGCGCGAGCAAGCTGACCAAGGCCTAATCGCCGCGCGTACATTCGCCAGCCAAGTGCTGTCGGTGTTGTTCCCGTTTCTCGTTCTGTTTACGATACTCATGATGCTGGCGGCTGGTCCCATTGTCTGGGCCATGACGGGCGGCTTTCCCAACGGCGGGCCAGAGAAATTTGCGCTGGCCCGCCACTTGACGATCATTACCTTTCCCTATCTGGCCCTGATATCGCTTGTGTCGTTGCTTGGCGGGATATTAAATTCGCTTAATCGTTTCTGGGTCAATGCCGCAGCGCCGATTCTGTTGAACATTTGCATGATTATCGCGCTGATATTTTTCAGGGGCGATACAGAGGTTGAGACTGCAGTCACCCAGGCGGTTGCCGTGACTGTATCAGGCGCGCTGCAACTGCTGTGGCTGATATGGGCGTGTCACCGCGCTGGGGTGAATCTCAAGCTCACATCGCCCCGCCTGACACCTGACGTGAAGCTGATGCTGGCCTTGATTGCGCCCGCCGCGATTGGCCAAGGCGCCATTCAGTTCAACCTGTTGATCTCTACTTCACTTGCGGCGAGGTTCCTGCCTGAAGGCTCCGTATCATGGCTCTATTACGCCGACCGCTTGAATCAATTGCCGCTTGGCTTGATCGGCATCGCAATTGGGACAGCGATTCTGCCTGCACTTTCGCGGCAAATCGCCGGTGCCGACAGCAAAGCTGCCTCCGACACGCAAAACCGCGCCGTGGAATTAGCACTTTTTTTCGCGATGCCCGCTATGGTGGCCTTGATAGTTTCCGCCATTCCGATCGTCCATGGCATATTCGAACATGGCGCCTTCACCCCCGCCGACACACGCGGTACGGCGGCAGTGTTAATGGCATTTTCGGCGGGCGTTCCGGCTTATGTGCTGATCAAAGTGCTAACCCCCGGTTTTTACGCGCGTAGCGACACAAAAACGCCGTTGCGGCTCGCCTTGTGGTCCATGCTCGTGAACCTCATTGGCAATCTCATTCTGATCTGGCCGCTGGCGCATATCGGCGTCGGTGTGGCGACGGCCATCGCGGCTTGGGTGAACGTCGCTTTGCTTTGGTTCACCTTGCGCAAGCGGGGTCACATCGCCGTCGATGCACGTTTGAGGCAAAAGGCGTGGCGCATTGTCTTGGCGGCAGTCGCCATGGGTGTTGCGCTCTTTTTTGGCAATGAACTCATCGAAGATCAGCTCGGCACTGGATTGTGGCGGCGCATTGCCGTTTTGTCCATATTGGTGAGCGCTGGCGGTGCGGTCTATGCGCTAGCTATATTGGTATTCGGGGCCTACCGACTCCACGAATTGAAATCCCTTCTCCGCCGGCGTTCCGTTACGCCAGCGGCACCTGCAAGCGAGTAGAACACATGCGCGTCGTTTCCGGCATTCAGCCAACTGGCAACCTTCATCTGGGCAATTATCTGGGCGCGATACGCAACTGGGTAAAAATGCAGGATGAAATGGAATGCCTGTATTTTTTGGCGGACCTGCACGCCATTTCGATGCCGCATGTGCCTTCGGAGCTAACCGCGAACACCCGCGAAATGGCGGCAGCCTTGCTTGCCTGCGGACTTGATACCAACAAGGCAATCTTGTTCAATCAGGCACAAGTCCCTGCCCATGCAGAACTGCAATGGTTGCTGACGGGCACGGCGCGCATGGGTTGGTTGAACCGGATGACTCAGTTCAAGGACAAGTCCGGCAAGAACCGCGAAGGCGCGAGCATTGCGTTGTTCACTTACCCCGTACTCCAAGCCGCTGACGTGTTGTTGTATCAGGCAACGCACGTGCCCGTCGGCGAAGACCAGAAACAGCATCTGGAACTTGCACGGGACATCGCGCAGAAGTTCAATACGGATTATGGCAATGGCGCAGAGATTTTCACCTTGCCAGACCCGATAATTCCCAAGGCGACCGCGCGGATCATGAGCTTGCGTGACGGCAGCGCCAAAATGTCGAAATCGGATCCAAGCGATATGAGCCGCATCAACCTGACCGACACTGCCGACACGATCCTGAGCAAGATCAAAAAGGCGAAGACCGATCCCGAACCATTGCCGTCGGAGGCAGATGGCCTTGAGGGCCGCCCGGAAGCCAAAAACCTCGTCGGCATTTACGCCGCCTTTGCCGATGAGGCCGTTGAGGACACGTTGACGCGCTTTGGAGGACACGGCTTTGGTGCGTTCAAACCAGCCCTTGCGGAAATTGTGGTTGAACATTTACGCCCCATTTCCGAACGGTTTATGGCGCTGAGGGATGACCATGAACAGATTGATGCCGCATTGGCAAAAGGTGCAGCGAAGGCACGCGAGTTAAGTGCGCCGACCTTGAAATCGGCGTATGCGGCACTAGGTCTGTTACGTTGAATTGGGCAATTTCGTCGTTCAACCGCAGTTCAGCGAAACTATCCTAGTGTTAGGACGTTACTGCTAAGACGGCGCTGGGCCGCAGCTTAAGGGATATAAATTGATGAAAAAGGTCGCAACTTATCTCGCTCCGTTGGCGCTGCTTGCTTTGGGTGCCTGCGCCACGCCGTTTAACGCCGATGTTTCGCGCTTTCAGGAACTTCCCGCGCCGCAGGGTCAAACCTTTGTGATTCGCGCGGCCAACCCTGCCAATTCCGGCGGCATCGAGTTTGGGCAATATGCCGCATTGGTCGCCAGTGAGCTTCAGGAAATCGGATATGTGCCTGCCTCAGGCGGAACCGCCGACATGACGGTGTCGCTAGATTATGCGGTTGATGACGGCAAACAACGCAACATCGTTCGCCAAGACCCGTTTTATGATCCCTATTGGGGCTATGGCAGCTTCTACCGTCCTTATGTCGTACGCACGCGCCGCGGGGCGCGCTACGTCGTCGGATATTACGACCCGTTCCTCTACAGCGGCTTCAACCGTCCGTATGACGTCGATAGCTTCACGGTCTACACCGCCAATCTCGATATGAAGATTGACCGTAATGGTGACGGCAAGCGCCTGTTTGAAGGCAAGGCCGAAGCCAAGTCGCGTTCGAACAAGCTTCCCTATCTGGTGCCGAATCTGGTCGAAGCCATGTTCACTGGCTTCCCAGGCAATGGCGGCGAAACAGTCCGGATTTCTGTCGCGCCAGAGGAAAAACGCTAAGCCTGCTTAAGGCTGCGGCGCGTTAAACGCCGCAGCCGAGTTCGGTTTTTCCATAGGAAGCGCCTTCACCGCGTGTTGCGGTGATGCCGGCATAAAGCTCTGTCGATGGAAACAGTCCGTCGGGTCCGATATCGAACCCTTGCCCGCGAAATACCTCAATAACCTTGGAGGGCGGGTCATCGAAGTAAAGCGATTGAGATTCGTAATGCTGGGCAATAGCGGTCAACGATAATCCTTCAAAAGACCGGCGTAGACGGACGTATTTGCTTTTGCCTTCGACCGCCGCATATGCTTTTTCTCGCGCGGCATCATCTAAAAATTCTTTCGCCTCAAGTGCCTGCCATTGGGCTTGCAACTGCGTGCCCATTTTTGCAAATTCAGCACCTATCTCGCCGGAGAAGGCACAAGACTGTGGATTGAAGCCGATAGAGATTGGCTTGCCGCCCAGCCGTGCCAAAATCGATTGTGCATTGGCGAGATAGCCATAACGCCCCCCCGCAAGCTTCACCTCGATGAAATCATCTGCCGTGGTTCCCACCAGCGTCAGCTTGACGCCCTCGCGTAGCCGGTCCAGCAAAATACTGTCCGGCAAAGTGGTTGCCCAGACATCGATCAACCCATCGGCCACCCAGCTTTGATCGTTTAAAGACTTCACCAGTGCCGGCGGCGTATTTTGTGAAAGGTTGACAAGAGCAACAAAGCCATTGCCATCGCTCAGTTCAAGCCACGCACCATCAGCACCTGCACTTGGCTGAATTGTTCCGGTCACTTGTGAACCACGCGGCAATTTGCCCAAGATATTGCTGCCGGTTGTCGTAGGCTTGTCGCGTAAATTCGCATCGGTCATCGCAAAGAATATCTGCGCGCCGGGGTTTGAAGTTTCGCGCGCCTGCACTGCGGATGAATCTGCGCTCGGCCGCATGTCGTCAGCAATGAACAGCCAGAAATATAGACCGCCCATAATCAACACAGTGATGACGGCAGCGACTGACATCAACCATGTGGATTTTGAGTGCGACGTAGCAGATTTTTGGGCGGCTTTTGGCTTCAGCGCATGCCCGCATCTGGCGCAAAAAACGGCGCTACTTGGATTAGTAGACCCGCACGAAGCGCATGTTTTTCCCATCATTGTCCTTCCGACTCACATCGTGGGGATAAGCGCTGGAAAGGCTGTTGAAAAGGGGTGGAAAAAATCAGGCTTCGAGTTGGCGCAACAGTGCGCGGACATCATTGTCCATATCGCTGTCTTGCTGCCGAAGGCCCTCAACGAGGCGCACTGCGTGAATAACCGTCGAATGGTCGCGTCCACCGAACTTCCGTCCGATTTCCGGATAGCTGCGCGGGGTCATAACCTTGGCAAGGTACATGGCAACTTGGCGTGGACGGACAACAGCGCGCGCACGACGCTTCGAGGACATTTCGCTTCGGTCGATACGGTAATATTCGCATACGGCGCGCTGAATTTCATCAATAGTAATGCGTCGGCGGCAAGCGCTCAAGATATCCTTGAGCTGCTCTTCCGCCAATGTCCGGGTCACTGGCTTGCCCGTCAATTGAGCGTAGGCAAGAAGCTTGTTCAAGCCACCTTCGAGTTCACGGACATTTCGGCTGATGGTGCGCGCGAGAAATTCGACCACATCTTCACCGACCTGAGCTTCGGGCATGTTGGCGAGGCGCTGCTCTAGGATCAAACGGCGCAGTTCAAGATCAGCAGGTTGAATATCCGCAACAAGCCCCATCGAAAGGCGTGACAAGATACGCTGATCGACGCCGTCAAGCGCCTGCGGTGCGCGGTCAGCGGAAACCACCAAGCGTTTGCCTGCACCGATAATGGCATCGATCGTGTGCAAAAACTCTTCCTGCGTTGATACCTTGCCAATGATGAACTGAATATCGTCGATCAGCAGAACGTCCACGGCACGCAGCCGTGCCTTAAACTCCATGACTTCCTTGCGCCGCATCGCGGTAACGAATTCCATCATGAACTTTTCGGCTGACATGTACAAAATCTGCGCGTCGGGATTAACCTCGGCATAAGCATGGCCAATGGCATGCATCAGGTGTGTCTTGCCCTGTCCAGTTGCGGCCTGAAGATATAACGGGTTGAACAATGGCTTGTCTTTTGACGCGACGCGTTCGGCAGCGCTCAATGCCAAGACATTGGTTTGTCCCTTAACGAAATTCGCAAAGGTCATACGCGGATCAAGCGCTGACCGCGACGATTGTGACTCGCTCGCTTCTTGTGCAACTGCGCGTTCGGCATTGTTGGAAGCGCGCAGCAGTTCGACGCGGGGAGCACCGGGCCGTGTGCGGATTTTCAACTGTTTGACGCTGCTGTTGGTGCTTGACCATGCCAGACGCAAGCGGTCGGCATAATGGTCGGAAACCCAACTGGCGGAGAAATCTGACGGCAACAAAAGTTCAAGCGTTCCGGTCAGGTCACAAAAATCACCCAGGCTGATAGAACGAATCCACTGCCCATAAATTTGCGCGCCAAGATCACGGCGTAACCCTGAAGAAATATTATGCCAGTCTGCGTCAAGACGGGCGTGGAGCATTGAAGCTTCAATTCCGCTGCCTGATGGACCGATTTTGCTTTGCGATACTGAATTGCTTTCGGCCAAAGTGCCTGCCCCCATTTTCCACCCCAACCAGTACTACATGACCGCGCGCTATCTGCCCGACACGGAACGAACAGGAATTGGCCAAGCATTTGTTACCAAATGCAGCCGACGCCACGTTTCAATTCTCCATGTGAGGCATTGCCCGACTGTCGTCATGCGTTGCTGGAAACAGTTTCTTAGAC